>ENA-ORLY01002801-ORLY01002801.1-human-gut-metagenome-genome-assembly--contig:-NODE-2801-length-15518-cov-19.817240_pt1 | contig 15518 bp, 11 predicted proteins | sample MGYA00243071_ERZ508832 | MGnify/ENA primary metagenome ERZ508832 (study PRJEB26277, sample SAMN04329777) | human gut metagenome | biome: human-associated habitat | host: Homo sapiens | place: USA...
CACGGCTGTGATCCCTCCTACACCAAGACCACCGACCATACCCGCGAGTATGTGCCGTATCTGGTCTGCGGCAAGGGTGTGAAGGCGGGGACGGATCTGGGCACCAAGCTGTGCTTCGGCACCATCGCCCAGACCATCTGCGAATATCTGGAAGTGGACGCTTCCACGCTGGACGGCAAGAGCGTATGGCAGGAGATCCGGGCATAAAACGCCCCAAAAACAATAAGAACAGGAGCGTGAAACGATGCGTATTTATGATCTGATCGCAAAAAAGCGGGATGGCGGCACCCACACCCGGGAGGAGCTGGAAGCTATTGTCAACGGCTTTGTCAGCGGGGAAGTGGCTGACTACCAGATGGCCGCATGGATGATGGCGGTGTATCTGCGCGGCATGACCAATGAGGAGACCGCTGAGCTGACCGATGTGATGGCGCACAGCGGCGTGATGGTAGATCTTTCGCCCATTCCGGGCATCAAGGTGGACAAGCACTCCACCGGCGGCGTGGGCGATAAGACCACGCTGGTCATCGCACCCATCGTGGCGGCCTGCGGGGTGAAGATCGCCAAAATGAGCGGCCGGGGTCTCGGCCACACCGGCGGCACCATTGATAAAATGGAAAGCGTGCCCGGCACAAAAACTGCCCTCTCGCAGGAGGAGTTTTTTGCACAGGTGAACCGGATCGGTCTGTCGGTCATCGGTCAGAGCGAGGGTATCGCTGTGGCGGATAAAAAGATGTACGCCCTGCGGGACGTTACCGCTACTGTCAGCTGCATCCCGCTGATTGCGTCCAGCATCATGTCCAAAAAGCTGGCCTCCGGCTCGGACGCCATCCTGCTGGACGTCACCACCGGCACCGGTGCATTTATGAAGACCGTAGACCAGAGCATTGAGCTGGCGCAGCTGATGGTCGCCATCGGCACCCACCATGGCCGCCGGGTAGCCGCCATGATCACCGATATGGACACCCCGCTGGGGCACAACATCGGCAACAGTCTGGAAGTGATGGAGAGCATGGACGTGCTCAAAGGCCACGGCCCGGCAGACCTGACCGAGGTGTGTCTGCAATTGGCGGCCAATATGCTGGTGCTGGCAGGCAAGGGCGATGCCGCCCACTGCCGCGCTATGGCCGAGGCTGTCATTGCGGACGGCTCTGCCTTTGCCAAGTGCAAGGAAATGTTTGCCGCACAGGGCGGCGACATCCGGGTGCTGGATGATTACAGCCTGTTTGCACAGCCCGCCGCCAGATACGAGCTGCTGGCCGAGCAGGACGGCTACATCACGGCCAACGATGCGGAAAAGATCGGCTCTGCCAGCGTGCTGCTGGGCGCAGGCCGCCAGAAAAAGGGCGACCCGCTGGACTTTGCCGCCGGTATCACCCTGCACAAAAAGCGCGGCGACTATGTGCATAAGGGCGAAAGCCTTGCCACCTTCTACGGCGCTGCGGACAAGTTTGAAGCTGCCGCAGCCGAGTACCGCAGCGGCCTTGTGTACGGCGCTGAAAAGCCGGAGGAAGCTCCGCTGGTGTACGCCCTTGTCACCAAAGACGGCGTAGAGCGGTACTGAGACCGGACAGCAAGGGAGAACCCTGTTTTCCGCGAAAATGCAAGGTCGGGCAGCCCGCAGGCTGACCGACCTTGCTCTTATAACAATTTTTTTTCCGCTGAGGATGCCCAAAGCGTACGCGGTGGGCATTCTAAATCGTTTCGTCCCAAGGGGACTGCTGCACAAAGCTGTGTGGCAGTCCCTTTTTGCGCTTTCACGCTGAGAACAGGCCATCTTGCACAAAAGAACTGTCGCTTTTTAAGCAATTCGCTGTATTTGCGGGACAAACGGTAGAACTTTGCGGCGGGATATGGTATACTATGCTGTACTTGTATGCCCCGGGAAAAGGGGCTGCCAAAGGAGAAAGGACTTGTTATGAAGATCATTCTGGTGGGCGGCGGCAAGGTCGGCACGGCTCTGGCGCGCCAGCTCAGCGAGGAAGGCCACAACGTGACTGTGGTGGACACCAACAAAGCGCGCGTGGAACACCTGACCGAAAGCTACGACGTGCTGGGCATTGTAGGCAATGGCTCGTCCATCACCACCCTGTCTGAGGCGGGCATTGAGGATGCGGACGTGTTCATTGCGGTCACCGGCTCGGACGAACTGAACCTGCTTTGCTGCATGTTTGCCAAAAAGGCGGGCCACTGCCACGGCATTGCCCGCGTGCGCAACCCGTCTTACAGCCACGAGCTGGACTTTATCAAAAAGCAGATCGGCATTTCCGCCATTATCAACCCGGAAATGGCAGCGGCAAAGGAGATCTCTCATCTGCTGCGGTTCCCCGGTGCCAGCAAGATCGATACCTTTGCGGACGGCCGTGTGCGGCTGATCAAGTTTGCGCTGCCCGATGCACTGGACGGCGTAGCCATCCGCGAGATCCCCACCCGGCTCAAGAGCGATATTCTGGTATGCGCGGTGGAGCGTGAGGGCGGGGTCATCATCCCCAACGGTAACTTTGTGTTGCAAAAGGGCGATCAGGTCACTTTCCTTGCTACGCAGGAAAAGGCCCATGCCTTCTTCCAGCAGCTTCATCTGCCGGTGCAGCCGGTACGCAACGCCCTCATCGTGGGCGGCGGTGCCATTGCCTACTACCTCAGTCAGGAACTGCTGGAAAACCACGTGCGGGTGCGCATTGTGGAGCGGGACGCTGCCCGCTGCGTAGAACTGGCCGAGCAGCTGCCCGGCGCACAGATCCTGAACGAGGACGGCTCCAACCGCGAGTTTTTGCTTTCCGAGGGTCTGGAATCCACCGAAGCCTTTGTGGCGCTGACCAACATCGACGAGGAGAACGTGCTGCTGACTCTGTTTGCCAAAAAGCACTCCAACGGCAAACTGGTGACCAAGGTCAACCGTCTGGAATTTGACGATATTCTGGCCGGGCTGGATCTGGGCAGCGTGGTCTACCCCAAGTACATGACCTGTGACTACATCGTGCAGTACGTCCGCGCCCTGCAAAACGAGGCGGGCAACAACATCAAGACTCTGTACCGCATACTGGATGACCGCGTGGAGGCGCTGGAGTTTACAGTGCACGAGGAGAGCGCCGCTACCGGTGTGCCCCTGAGCCAGCTGCACCTGAAAAAGAACCTGCTGCTGTGCTGCATTACCCGCGGCAGCAAGATTTTGATCCCCCGCGGCGGCGACCAGATCCAGGTGGGCGACAACGTCATCGTGGTCACGCTGGAGCACGGTCTGCACGACCTGCGCGACATCGTGGAACACTGACGGAGGCGAACTATGAATTATGCGATCGTTTTCCGTCTGCTGGGCTATGTGCTGATGATCGAGGGCGCACTGCTGCTGCTGCCCGCCGCCGCCAGCTTAGTGTATGGCGAGTGGATGGTGCTGGGCGTGTTTCTGCTCACAGCTGCGGTCAGCACCGGCATCGGCTACGCCCTGCACACCATCAAACCCCGCAGTAAGGTGTTCTACATGCGCGAGGGCTTTGCGGCTACCTCGCTGTGCTGGGTGTTCATCTCGGTGATTGGCGCGGTGCCCTTTGTGCTCACCGGCTGCATCCCGAACCCTGTGGATGCTCTGTTTGAGACAGTCTCCGGCTTTACCACCACCGGTGCCAGCATCCTGCCCGCCGTGGAGGGGCTGCCCAACGGTATTCTGTTCTGGCGCAGCTTCACCCACTGGATCGGCGGCATGGGTGTTCTGGTGTTTCTGCTCTCGCTGCTGCCGCTGACCGGCGGCTCCCATGTCAACCTGATGAAAGCCGAAAGCCCCGGCCCGCAGGTGGACAAGCTTGTGCCTAAGGTACAGTCCACCGCTAAGATCCTGTACGGCATCTACTTTGCCCTTACCATGCTGGAGCTGGTGTTCCTGCTGATTGGCCGAATGCCTCTGTTCGAAGCCATGCTCACCGCCTTTGGTACGGCGGGTACCGGTGGCTTCGGCTTCCGTAACGACAGCTTTGCCAGCTTTTCGCCCTACATCCAGTGGGTCGTGACCATCTTCATGATCCTGTTCGGTGTCAACTTCAACGCCTACTTCCTGCTGCTCATGCGCAAGTTCCGCCGCGCTGCTGCCAGCGAGGAGGTGCGGGGCTACTTTGTGGTCATCGCAGTGGCAGTGGGTATCATCACTGCCAATATTTATAGTATGTACAACAGCTTTGGCGAGGCGCTGCGGCAGGCCGCTTTTCAGGTGGGCTCCATCATCACCACCACCGGCTTTTCCAGCTGCGATTTTGACCTGTGGCCGACCCTCTCTAAAGAGATTCTGGTCATGCTCATGTTCATTGGCGCTTGCGCCGGCAGCACCGGCGGCGGCATCAAGGTGAGCCGTTTCCTCATTCTGGGTAAGACCCTGGCCAAGGAGCTCAAGACCGCCCTGCACCCGCAGGTGGTAGCGCCCGCCCGCATGGACGGCAAACTCATCAACCACGAGACCATCCGCACCACCAACGTGTTTGTGGCGGCGTATATCTTTATTTTTGCGGCCTCCTTCTTCCTCATCAGCCTGAACGGCTTTGATATGGTGACGAACTTTACTGCCGTGGCTGCTACCCTGAACAACATCGGCCCGGGCTTGGAAATGGCAGGCCCAATGCAGAACTTCGGCTGCTTTGCAGACCCCGCAAAGCTGGTGCTCATCTTCGATATGCTGGCCGGCCGTCTGGAGATCTTCCCCATGCTGGTGCTGTTTATGCCGGATACATGGCGGCGGTTCTAAGCCTTTTTTGGGTACGGGACAAGCATAAAAATATTATTTCGGAACACCGGAGTCTCTATGGACGCTCCGGTGTTCTTTTTTGTGAAAGAAGCTGCAAAGGCAGGTGGCAACGGTTAGAAATTCCTTGCGTTCAGCGCCGCATTGCAGTATGATTATAATATCAATTATCTGACCATTACCCCTGAGCAGGCAGAACCTTTTTTACAAACGAAATCGTTCTGCATGATAAAGAAGAGAGCAAAAACAATAAAACATACAGGAGGAAATTATTATGGGTTTGATCAAAGCAGGTATGGGCGCACTGGGCGGAACTCTTGCAGACCAGTGGAAAGAATTTTTCTATTGCGATGCGCTGGATAAGGATGTGCTGATGGTCAAGGGCCAGAAGCGCACTTCCCGCCGCAGCTCCAACCACGGCGAGGATAACATCATCACCAACGGCAGCGGCGTTGCCGTGGCCGATGGTCAGTGTATGCTCATCGTGGAGCAGGGCAAGGTGGTGGAAGTGTGCGCCGAGCCGGGCGAGTATACCTTCAATTCCTCCACCGAGCCCAGCGTGTTCACCGGCAACTTCGGCGACAGTCTGGCAGCCACTTTCCAAACCGTAGCCAAGCGCTTTACCTACGGCGGCGACACCGGCAAGGATCAGCGGGTGTACTACATCAACACCAAGGAGCTGGGCGAGATCCTGTACGGCACCGCAACGCCCATCCCGTTCCGCGTAGTGGTCAGCGAGGAGCGGGGCTACAAGCTCTCGGTGAATATCCGCTGCAACGGCAGCTTTACTTACCGCATCTGCGACCCGCTGCTGTTCTACACCAACGTGTGCAGCAACGTCTCCACCCAGTACGATGCCTCGGAGCTGGCTCCTCGCCTGAAGAGCGAGCTGATGAACGCTTTGCAGCCTGCGCTGGCCACCCTTTCTGCCAACAAGGTGCAGTATTACGAGATCCCCGCCCACACGCTGGAGATCTCGGACGCCCTCAACGAGCAGCTGTCCAATATCTGGCGCAAAAAGCGGGGCATTGAGGTGTTCTCCTTCAACATCAACTCTCTGTCCATCCCGGAGGAGCAGCAGAAGAAGATCACCGAGTGGGAAGAAAACGCCATGACCACCGATCCCACCACCGCCGCTGCCCGTCTGGTGGGCGGTCAGATCGACGCCATGAAGACCGCCGCCGGGAACACTGCCGGTGCCATGACCGGCTTTATGGGCATGGGCATGGCAGCCGGTGCAAACGGCATGAACGCCCAGAACCTGTTCGCCATGGGTCAGCAGCCCGCAGCACCCCAGCAGCAGACTTCTGCCGCCGACAGCTGGAAGTGCAGCTGCGGCGCTACCGTTACCGGCAAGTTCTGCCCGGAATGCGGCAGCAAAAAGCCGGAGCCGAAGCCTGCAGACAGCTGGACTTGCAGCTGCGGTGCCACCGTCACCGGCAAATTCTGCCCGGAGTGCGGCAAGCCCCGCCCGGCGGCAGCAGAGGGCTGGACTTGCAGCTGCGGCGCGGTGAACAAGGGCAAGTTCTGCTCCGAGTGCGGCAAACCCAAGCCCACCGGTACGCCCAAGTATAAGTGCGACAAGTGCGGCTGGGAACCGGCAGACCCTGCACACCCGCCCAAGTTCTGCCCGGAGTGCGGCGACCCCTTTGACGAAAACGACCGCAGCTGAACCCGGCACACAATGACCGATCACACTGCGGGGCAGGGAAGGAGCCTCTGCTCCGCAGATCATAGGAGGAAACGCTATGGCAGGAATGCTGGAATATAAGTGCCCCTGCTGCGATGGTGCGATCCAGTTCGACAGCACCACCCAGAAGATGAAATGCCCTTACTGCGACACCGAGTTTGAGGTGGACGCACTGAAGGGCTACGATGAGGACCTGAAAGACCAAAAGCCCAGCGAGATGAACTGGGCCACCCCCGGCGGCAGCTGGGCAGAGGGCGAGACCGCCGGTCTGCATACTTATGTCTGCAAGAGCTGCGGCGGCGAGATCGTGGGCGACGACACCATGGCCGCCTCGGCCTGCCCTTTCTGCGGCAACCCCATCGTCCTCACCGGACAGTTTGCCGGAGACCTGCGCCCCGACCTCATCATCCCCTTCAAGCTCGATAAAAAAGCGGCGAAGGAAAAGCTGCAGGAGCACCTCAAGGGCAAGACCTTGCTGCCCAAGGTGTTCCGCAGCCAGAACCATATCGACGAGATCAAGGGCGTGTATGTGCCCTTCTGGCTGTACGACAGCGATGCCGACGCCCAGCTGCGCTTTACCGCCACCCGCACCCGCTTTTGGTCGGATGACGACTACGATTACACCGAGACCAGCTACTACTCCGTGCGCCGGGACGGCGTGCTGGGCTTTGACGCGGTTCCGGTGGACGGCTCCTCCAAGATGGAGGACGACCTGATGGAATCCATCGAGCCGTTTACCATGCAGGATGCCGTGCCCTTCAAGACAGCGTATCTGGCGGGCTATGTGGCCGATAAGTACGATGTGGACGCCCAAAAGAGCATCCAGCGCGCCAACGAGCGTATCCGTCAGTCCACCGAGGACGCCTTTACCCAGACCGTTACCGGCTACGACTCCGTGAAAATGGAAAACAGCAGCATCCAGCTGCACGGCGGCAAGGCAAAGTATGCCCTGTTCCCGGTGTGGGTGCTGAGCACCAGCTGGCAGGGCAACAACTACATTTTTGCCATGAACGGCCAGACCGGCAAGTTTGTGGGCAACCTGCCGGTGGATAAGGTCGCCGCCCGCAAGTGGACGCTGGGACTTACGGCAGCCGTCGGTGCAGCATCCTATGCGGTGATGTGGCTGCTGTGGCTGGCCGGGATTCTGTAAAGGAGGGACGGAAGATGAAAAAGACTGTTACCCCACTGCGCTCCCTCTGTGCCGCGCTGGCAGCACTGGTGCTGCTGGTCGCGCTGGCCGCACCGGCCTTTGCCGCAGACGGCTTTGCCGACCTGTATTACCGCATGAACGACAGCGCAGAAGTTCTGACCGAGGACGAGGACGGCGAGCTGGAAGCTTCGCTGGAGGAACTGAGCGTCCGCCAGAGCTTTGATGTGATCATTGCTACCATCGACTCGCTGGAAAGCGAGGGCTGCACCAGCATGGAGGAATATGCCGATGACCTGTACGATTACTGCCAGTTCGGCTACGGTGAAAACCGGGACGGCGTGCTGCTGCTGGTGAGCATAGGCGACCGCAAATGGCATATCTCCACCTGCGGCTACGGCATTACCGCCTTTACGGATGCCGGCATCCAGTACCTTGGCGAGCAGATGACCCCCGATATGGCAGACGGCGATTACGCCGCCGCCTTCCGCACCTTTATCCAGTGGACGGATGCGTATGTTACCGCCGCCCGCGAAGGCCACCCCTACGATGTGGACAATATGCCGCATGAGCCCCTCTCCATCCTGTATCTGTGTCTGGCGCTGGTCATTGGTCTGGTGACGGCACTGATTGTGACCGGCGTGATGAAGAGCCGGCTCAAGAGCGTGGCACCGCAGCGGGACGCAACCAGCTATGTGCGGCAGGGCAGCATGAAGCTGACCAACCAACGGGATCTGTATCTGTACCGTGAGGTCCACCGCACCGAGCGGCCAAAGGAGTCCAGCTCCAGCGACTCCGGCGGCAGCTCCACTCACACCTCCTCCAGCGGCTCCACCCACGGCGGCGGAGGCGGCTCGTTCTGAAAACGTTCCTCGCAAGATAAAATCTCAAAAACCGATCCGCAGCAGCCGGACGCACCCGCGCCCCGGCAACCGCTGCGGATCGGTTTTTACTTTTCTGCCGCCCGACACAAACAACTGATTTTTTCTGCGCCTTTGGGGCTATACTTCCAGTGCAGACGATTTTATATGCAGCAAGGAGCAGACACATGGGCATTTGGGAAAATCTGGGCATGGGCGGTTACCGGGGCTTTTCGCGCCCGGCGGCGCGGCTGTTGCAGCAGGCGGTGCAGCTGGCGGGAGATCTGGGCTGTGAACAGGCGGATACCAGCCATCTTTTGCTGGCAATGCTGCAGCAGCAGGGCGCTGCGGCGCAGTTCCTCACCCGGAAAAACATTACCGAGCCGGAGGTGCGCCGCCAGCTGGCGCAGCAGCGCAGCGGCCCGGCACAGCGGCTGGACCGGCAGTCCATGGCACCGGACCTGCGCCGCACCATGGACTATGCGCTCATTGGGGCGCAGAACGCCCACGTCAGCCGGGCAGAGCCGGAGCATCTGCTCTGTGCCATGCTGGAAGATGACGGCTGCGTCGCCGGGCTGCTGCTGGCGGAGATGGGGCTTTCGCTCACCGAGGCGGTGCGGGAGTGCCGCCAGCTGAGCGGACAGTTTGTGCTGCCCGCCCAGCCCCGGGTGTCGGCCAGCATCCCCCGGGGCAGCCGCGCCAGCGATAAATACTGCCGCGATTTGACCCGCCGTGCCGCCGAAGGGGAGCTGGACCCGGTGTTCTGCCGGGAAGCCGAGCTTGACCGCATGGTGGAGATCCTGTGCCGCCGCCAGAAAAACGACCCCTGTCTGATCGGCGAGCCGGGCGTGGGCAAAACGGCGCTGGCCGAAGGTCTGGCGCTGCGCATTGCCGCCGGGCAGGTGCCCAGAGCGCTGCAAGGGCGGCGGCTGCTGGCGCTGGATATGGCCAGTCTGGTGGCGGGCACCAAATACCGGGGCGATTTTGAGGAGCGGCTGAAAAACCTGCTGGAAGAGCTGGTGCGGGACGGCACTGCCATCCTGTTCATCGACGAGTTCCACACCATCGTGGGAGCCGGTGCCGCCGAGGGTGCTATTGACGCTGCCAGCATCTTAAAACCGGTGCTTGCCCGGGGCGAGTTGCAGCTTATCGGCGCGACTACCAATCAGGAGTTTCGCACCCACATCCAGAAGGACGCCGCGCTGGAGCGCCGCTTTGGCCGGGTGCAGGTGGAAGAACCCACCTCTGCGCAGGCGGTGGAGATCCTCAACGGCCTTGCGCCCCGCTACGAGCGGTATCATGGCGTGCGCCTGCCGCCCCAGACCCTGCAGGCGGCAGTGGAGCTTTCGGTGCGGTACCTGCCCGGGCGCTGTCTGCCGGATAAGGCCATTGACCTTGTGGACGAAGCCTGTGCGGCGGCGCGCATCCTTGCCGAAAAGGAGCAGCGCACCCAGCCGGTGCTCAGCCCGGAGGATATCGCCCGGGTGGTGGCAGCGGCCAGCGGCGTGCCCGCCCAGCGGGTGGGCGAGCAGGAGCGGGAGCGTCTGGACAAGCTGGAAAGCCGCCTGAACGCCGAGATCGTCGGCCAGCAGCGAGCGGTGGCGGCCGTGGCGGGGGCTATCCGGCGCAGCCGCACCGGTTTGGGCGAGCCGGGGCGGCCCATCGGTGCTATGCTGTTTTTAGGGCCTACCGGCGTGGGCAAGACCGCACTGGCGCGGGCGCTTGCGGTCAGCTGGTTCGGCAGCGAGAAGGCGCTGCTCAAGTTCGATATGTCGGAGTATCAGGAGCAGCACACCGCCGCCCGGCTGCTGGGTGCGCCGCCGGGCTACCTCGGCCATGACGAGGGCGGTCAGCTGACCGAGGCCGTGCGCCGCCGCCCGTACAGCGTGGTGCTGTTTGACGAGATCGAAAAGGCACACCCGGATATCCAGAATATCCTGTTGCAAATTTTGGAGGACGGTCAGCTGACCGATGCCATGGGGCGCAAGGCAGATTTTCGCAACACCATCGTGCTGCTCACGTCAAATTTGGGTGCACGGTTTCTGGCGGGGCAGAACGCGCCGCTGGGCTTTGCTGCCGGGGCAGAAGCCGTGTTTGAAAAGCAGTCCGCGCAGGCTGTGGAGGAAGCTAAAAAGTGGTTCCGCCCGGAGCTGCTGGGGCGGCTGGACGAGGTGATCGTGTTCCGCCCGCTGGCAGAGGAAAACCTCTGCGCCATTGCAGAAAAAATGCTCTGCCAGCTGGAGCAGCGCGCCGCCCGCAGCGGTTACCGGCTGCGCCACACCCCGCAGGTGGGGGCGGCACTGGCTGCCCGGGCGCAATCGGCCTATGGTGCGCGGGAACTGCGCCGTCAGGTGGACAGGGCAGTGGAACAGGCGCTTGCAAACCGCATTGCCGCCGGGACTGCCTGCGTAGGGCAGCACTGGACGGCAGACTGCGCCGCCGATGGCAGCATTGTTTTGCGGGAGGATGAGACCATAACCCTATAAGAAAATAGCAAAATAGCGTTTTTGCTTGCAACCGGCGCGGTTTTCGACTATTATAGAGGAAATAGAGTTACAACAGGGAGGACCCCGATGCACACGCTGTTTCTTCTCAATCCCGCAGCCGGAAAGGCCGACTGTACCCGCACCCTGCCGCAGCAGATCGCGGCAGCGGCTGCCGGTGCCGGGCTCGCCCCGGAGGACTACACCATCCGCGTCACCACCCACGCTGGCCACGCCCGGGAGCTGTCCCGCGCTGCTGCCGCTGCCGCCCAGAAGGCCGGGGTGGAGCTGCGCATTTTTACCGCCGGCGGCGACGGCACCTTCAACGAGGCGCTCACCGGTGCCCACGGCTTTGACAAGACCGCTGTGGGCTGCCTGCCCTATGGCAGCGGCAACGACTTTCTGCGCACCTACGGTACAAAGGAGGAGTTTCTGGATCTGGACGCTCAGCTGGCCGGTGGGGCAGTGCCCATCGACCTGATGCGCACCAGTCTGGGGCTTTCTGCCACCATCTGCGCCGCCGGTCTGGACGCACAGGTGGCCTACGGCATCCCCAAGTTCCGGCGCATTCCGCTGTGCGGCGGCGAGGCAGCCTATGCGCTGTCCATTGTCCAGCAGCTGTGCGGGCATATCGGCCGCAGGGTGGAGTACGTCATTGACGGCGAGGTGCTGACCGTGGACTGTCTGATGTGCGCAGTGTGCAACGGCCGCGCCTACGGCGGCGGTTTTATGGCCGGGCCGGAGGCACAGCCGGATGACGGCTGGCTGGATGTGTTCATCGTGCGCAAGGTCAGCCGCCGGGTCATTGCAAAGCTGCTGATGCTGTACAAAAACGGCCGACACTTTCAAAACGGCCAACTGACCGAGGCTGCAAAGCCCTACTTTATTTATCGCCGCGCAAAATCGGTCAGTCTGCGGGCAGCAGATGGCCGTGGGCCCATCATTGCCACCGTGGACGGTGAGTGCGCCCCTTGCAAGCAGGTGTCGGTGCAGGTGCAGCCGCTGGCCGGCCGCGTGCTGCTGCCGCTGCCTGCCTACCAGCGCTTTACCACCAAAAAGGCGGGCGTGAAGTAAAAAATAAATCATCAGACCCAAACAAGGCCGCTGCACATTGTTCCGTGCAGCGGCCTTGTGTTTTGCTTATTGTTTTGCAAGGCGCTGCCGTACCCTGTGCTCCAGCGCCTTGTAAAAGCTGCTCAGGCAGAGCGTGAGCAGATATACGGTCAGGGTCCAGACCACAGGATGTACCGTAAGGCTGAACTTGTCCGCAGTCCACTCCATATACCGGATCAGCACCTGATGGATCAGAAAACCGTAAGGGGACAGCCCGGCCAGCCACAAAAATGGCTTTGCGGAAAGCAGCCGGGAAATGATTCCCTTACCCACGGCAAGCAGCCAGACCAGCAGCACCGCAGAGGGTGTGAACAGCACGTTGTACCGGAAGGCCACCGCGCCCAGAACCCCCACCTGCTTGGCGGCGATAAACAGGCAGCCGCCCGCAAGCAGCACAGCGGCAAGCTCCAGCAGGGAGAAAGCACCGCCTGGCAGGCCGCTCTCCTGTTTGCGGCTGTGGTAAAGGCAGCCCATGCAGCAGCTGATGGTAAAATCTCCCGCCCGGAACACAGGGCACAGATAGGTCAGGTAAAAGGCGGCCTTTCCGCTGAGCCCGGCTTTCCAGACCGCAAGGGAGAAAAGACACTGCACGCAGAAGATTACGGCGGCAATGCAGCGCAGCCTGCGGGCATCGGCCTTTTTCAGCACGACGAGAAGCGGGGGGAAGATGGCATACAGAAAAGCCTGTACCGAAAGATACCACGCCACTCCGTTCAGGCAGAACCAGAAACGGCTGGACGGAATCCATGTTTGCAGCAGAAAAATGCTTACAACAAGCTGCGCTGCACAGGAGAGCACCCCGCGGGCAGAGGGCTGCGCCAGAAGCCCCTTCAGCACAAATAACAACGCGGCAGCCATCATTATAAGGTGCAGCGGGTACAGCTTTCGTATTTTTTTAAGAGAGAAAGCTATGGCAGACCGCAGTCCCGGTGCTGTGCGCGGGCGGTCGTAATAGTTGCAGGTCATCAGAAAACCGGACAGCGCCACGAATACCGTGATCGCCCACGGCCCCAGCCACGGTGCCCCGCAATGGGAGAGCACCACGCTCAGAAATGCGACTGCCCGCAGCCCCTGCAAAGATGAGATCAGCTTTTTGTCTGTCAAAGTATCCTCCGTTCTGCCGCAAAGCGCGTCAGCTGTGTTTTTGTAATGCGCTATAAGTATAAAAAAGACGGCGCGTCCTGTCAAGAACACACCGCTTTTTTGCGTAGTAGGGTGCGATTTTTGGACGTCATAAATTCTTAACAAAGAAAAATTGCAAAACCCCTTGATTTTTCAGAGCAAGATGAGTACAATACAATTAGCACTCAGGGAAAAGGAGTGCTAAACCGCTGCGGAGCACACACGAAGCCCCCGCAGGACGCAACAAAGTTTCAAATAAATTCAATATAATTGGAGGGCAAGAATTATGAAGATCATTCCTCTTGCAGACCGTGTTGTCATTAAGACTGTTGAAGTTGAGGAGACCACCAAGGGCGGCCTGATCCTGACCGGCAGCGCAAAAGAGAAGCCGCAGGTGGCACAGGTAGTGGCTGTCGGCCCCGGCGGTGTCGTGGACGGCAAGGAAGTCAAGATGACCGTCAAGGTCGGCGATAAGGTCCTCACCAGCAAGTACTCCGGCACCGAAGTCAAGGTGGACGGCGAAGAGTGCACCATCGTGCGCCAGAGCGATATTCTGGCTGTTGTGGAAGACTGAAACTGAATTTTCCCTTTTCAATTGAGCTTGTATTATAAAGGAGCGATGTATTATGGCAAAGCAGATCAAGCAGGGCGAGGACGCCCGCAAGGCACTGTGTGCCGGTATTGATACCCTGGCTAACACCGTTAAGATTACCCTCGGCCCCAAGGGCCGCAATGTGGTGCTGGGCAAGAAGTTCGGCGCACCGGTCATCACCAACGATGGCGTGACCATCGCAAAAGAGATCGAGCTGAAGGACGAGTTCGAGAACATGGGCGCACAGTTGGTGCGTGAAGTCGCAACCAAGACCAACGATGCCGCAGGCGATGGCACCACCACTGCTACCGTGCTGGCACAGGCCATGGTCAACGAGGGCATGAAGAACGTTACCGCCGGCGCAAATCCCATGGATATCCGCCGCGGCATGAGCAAGGCCGTTACCACCGCTGTGGAGACCATCAAGGCACACAGCCAGAAGGTGAAGGACAGCAACGATATCGCCCGCGTCGGCACCATCTCTGCCGGCGACCCCGAGATCGGCCGTCTGATCGCCGAGGCTATGGAGAAGGTCACCTCTGACGGCGTTATCACCATCGAGGAGAACAAGACCACCGCCGAGACCTACAACGAGATCGTGGAAGGTATGCAGTTTGACCGCGGCTACCTGACCCCCTATATGGTCACCGATACCGACAAGATGGTGGCCGATCTGGACAACGCTGCTATCCTGATCACCGATAAGAAGATCAGCGTCATTCAGGATCTGGTTCCCCTGCTGGAGCAGGTGATGCAGAACGGCATGAAGCTGCTGATCGTGGCTGAGGATATCGAGGGCGAGGCTCTGTCCACCCTGATCGTCAACCGTCTGCGCGGTACCCTGAATGTCGTGGCTGTCAAGGCTCCCGGCTTTGGCGACCGCCGCAAGGAGATGCTGCAGGATATCGCTACCCTGACCGGCGGCACCGTGATCTCCTCTGATCTGGGCTATGAGCTGAAGGACGCAACCGTCCAGATGCTGGGTCATGCCCGTCAGGTCAAAGTGACCAAGGAGAACACCACCATCGTGGGCGGCGCAGGCGACAAGGACGCCATTGCAGCCCGCATTGCCCAGATCCGCAGCCAGATCGAGGCCGCTACCAGCGACTTTGACCGCGAGAAGCTGCAGGAGCGTCTGGCTAAGCTGGCCGGCGGTGTGGCTGTCATCAAGGTCGGTGCTGCTACCGAAGTCGAGATGAAGGACAAGAAGTTGCGCATTGAGGATGCACTGAACGCTACCAAGGCAGCTGTGCAGGAAGGCGTTGTGGCTGGCGGCGGTACCGCTCCCATCAATGCCATCCCCGCTGTGCGCGCCCTGTGCGACACGCTGGAAGGCGACGAGCGCACCGGTGCCAAGATCGTGCTGAAGGCTCTGGAGGCTCCTCTGCGTCAGATCGCCAAGAATGCCGGTCTGGAGGGCAGCGTCATCATCGACAAGATCATCTCTGCCAACAAGCCCAACTACGGCTTCGATGCCCAGAACGAGGTCTTTGTCGAGGATATGATCGCTGCAGGCATCGTGGACCCGACCAAGGTCACTCGCTCCGCTCTGGAGAATGCAGCTTCCGTCGCTGAGATGGTGTTGACCACCGAGAGCCTCGTGGCCGACCTGCCGGAACCCCCGGCTCCCGCCGCACCTGCCGGCGGTGACATGGGCGGCATGTACTAATAACTGCCTAAAAACCGCATGAATCCTTGATTTTTGGAGCGTGCAAAAGCGGATTTACGCCAAACTTACGCCACTTACGCCAAAAATCAAAGCGCACTATAGGGTAACAAAATCGGCAC
>ENA-ORLY01002804-ORLY01002804.1-human-gut-metagenome-genome-assembly--contig:-NODE-2804-length-15501-cov-8.720306_pt1 | contig 15501 bp, 19 predicted proteins | sample MGYA00243071_ERZ508832 | MGnify/ENA primary metagenome ERZ508832 (study PRJEB26277, sample SAMN04329777) | human gut metagenome | biome: human-associated habitat | host: Homo sapiens | place: USA...
GGGAATTGTCCAAAGATCAGACAAACGAGTATCACAACGCCGTGTTCGTCGGATTCGATGAACACGGCGTTGCCCGTCATGCCCACAAGCGTGGACTCTACACTCAGGGCAAAAGTTACCGGGGCAATGTGGAGGGCTGCGATCCCCGGTGCAGTTTTCACTGGACTGGAACCAGCGACCGCCTCTATGTATTCGAGGCCCCCATCGATCTGCTTGCCTTTTTGACCCTGTACCCGGAGGACTGGCAGCGGCACAGCTATGCGGCCCTCTGCGGGACAGCGGAACATGCCATGCTCTGGATGCTGGGGGAAAATCCGAATCTGCAGAAGGTCATCCTCTGCTTGGATCACGACGCGGCGGGGATTGAGGCCGTGGGGCGGCTCACAGATATTCTGCGGGAGCATGGCTATTCTCAAATTGCCCCGCTGCAATCCGAATACAAAGACTGGGACGAGGATCTGAAAGCGCGGCATGGACTGGAGGCACAGCCCGCCGAGGAGCATCCGCAGTTTGTGGCGGCAGACCTCGTCTGCCAGCGAATCGGGACCAGGTGCAAGGAAGTTCAGCCGGACCAGGCGGTTTACCAGTTTCCCGGATTGCTCCTGCGGTACCGGAACGACCTCCATTGGGGACGCTTTGACCAGGCGATGGAGCGCATGGAAACCATGGCGGCGCTGGCCCTCTCGGTGGTGCTGCGGGAGTGCAAACAGATGGGTACCGCGCTGACCACTGAGCAGGGCGTCCGGTTTTTAGAAAGCCACATCCTGCCTCATCAGAACCGGAGTATCCTCAAGAACCGGGCGGATGAGATCGCCATGCAATTCCAAAGCGTATTGGCCAAGAACAATCGCCAGGGTATCCGTACCCAAGCAGAGAAAAAAGAGCTGGCCAGCGCATGGCTGGAGCTGGCCAGCTCCTGTGCCAAGGTGCCGGTCAAGTACGAGGCCGACGAGATCAAACGGCGGCAGAAAGAGGAAAAGACCCAGAGGGAAGCTGAGCCAGTGATGGCCTAAGCCTAAAGCAGCAAAGCGGAGGAATGGCTCAGTCCCACTCCTCCGCTTCTTCCTGGATGCTTGTTTGTCTGCTGAGATATTCTGCCCGCTCCTGCTTATTGGCTGGCCGGGTTGCCTGCTTCCCACAGTCCGGGCATTGCTCTGGCAGTTCCGGCGCCTCAAACAGATAGTAGCAATGGTCACATGCGCAAATCAAAGCAATCACCTCATACCAATTTATTATAGCAGACAAAGCGAAAACTGAACATCCCCTTCTGATATTAAGGCGTAGATATCAAAAGGAGGATCATGTGCCAACGCAAGTTATAACACTTATCGTGGTAGGCGCCATCATGTTTCTCGTGATCGGCGGCCTCGCGTTTCTCTCCCATTACTATACCCTTGACGGAATCAAATCCAGGACTGTGGGCGACGGCCAGCACGGAACCGCACGCTGGGCTACCAAACAGGAGATTCGGCAGACCTATGCCCATGTCCCTTTTGAACCAGAGCTGTGGCGCAAGGGAGAGCATCTGCCGGAAAAGCAGGGCCTTGTCCTTGGCTGCGAAGGTCCCAAAGACCATGTTACAGCTCTGGTGGACACCGATGACATCCACGCCATGGTCACCGCCGCCAGCGGCGCCGGAAAGACCGCGTTCTTTTTGTACCCCAACATCGAATATGCCCTCGCCAGCGGGATGTCCTTCCTCTGCACGGATACCAAGGGCGACCTGTTCCGCAATTATGCCGGTATTGCCAAGGACTGCTACGGATACCAAATCGCCGTGTTGGATCTGCGTAATCCCACCCGCTCGGACGGCAACAACCTGCTTCATCTGATCAACAAGTACATGGATATCTATAAGGCCGACCCCAAAAACTTGGCAGCAAAGGCTAAGGCGGAGAAATACTCCAAGATCCTCGCCAAGACCCTCATCAACACCAGCGGCGGCGACAGCGCCCAGTATGGGCAGAATGCTTTTTTTTACGATTCCGCCGAGGGCCTGCTGACCGCCATGTTCTTGCTGGTGGCCGAGTATCTGCCCATCGAGGACGCGGACGGCAATCCCATTGAAAAGCGCCACATCGTGTCGGTGTTCAAGCTGGTGCAGGAACTGCTGGCCCCCAGCCGGGTGAAGGGAAAGAATCAGTTCCAGCTTCTGCTGGAAAAGCTCCCGCCTAATCATAAGGCCCGCTGGTTTGCCGGGTCCGCCCTCAACACGGCGGAGCAGGCCATGGCCTCCGTGATCTCAACGGTACTGTCCCGCCTAAACGCCTTCCTCGACTCGGAGATGGAGCAGATCCTCTGCTTTGACACCGCCATTGACGCGGAGAAGTTTTGCAATGAGAAATCCGCCATCTTTATCGTACTGCCCGAGGAGGATCAGACCAAGTATTTCATGGTCAGCCTGATCCTCCAAAATCTGTACCGGGAGATTCTCACCGTGGCCGATGAGAACGGCGGGCGGCTCAAGAACCGGGTGGTCTTCTTTGCGGACGAGCTGGGCACCTGCCCGCCCATCCAGTCGCTGGAGCTGATGTTTTCCGCCTCCCGGTCCAGAGGACTCATGCTGGTGCCTATCGTCCAGAGTATTACGGGACAGCTGCAGAAAAACTATGGAAAAGAGGGCTCTGAGATCATCGTGGACAACTGCCAGGTCAACCTTTACGGCGGCTTCGCCCCGGCCAGTCAGACTGCGGTGGAACTGTCCAAATCTTTGGGCAGCCGGACGGTGATGAGCGGCAGTATCTCCCGCGGGAAAAACGATCCCAGCCAGTCCCTCCAGATGATGGAGCGTCCCCTCATGACCCCGGATGAACTCAAGTCCATGCCCAAGGGCAGCTTTATTGTGGCCAAGACCGGCGTCCACCCCATGAAGGTCAAGCTGCGGCTGTTCCTCGACTGGGGCATCCGGTTCGGCAAGCCCTATGAAGTGCCGGAGAAGGCCCAGCGGTTCGTTGCCTATGCTGACAAGCAGGAGTTGGAGGAGTCCATCATCCGCCGCCACTATGGGACGATTGTAATGGATAGTGAGCAGCCGCAGGGAGGCGGCACATCCGCTGGCGGTATGGCTCAGGGAATTCAGGCCGCACCGGATTCCCGCAAAACGGTATTTCGGCCTTGACGGAGGGAAACAGAATGAACAGCTTTAGAAATATCTACAATTCCAATCTAAGCCACAGAGCCAAGAGCGTCTATATGTACCTCAAGGATCGGGCAGACAGCGAGGGACGCTGCTGGCCGGCCATCAGAACCATTGCTCTGGAGTTGGGGCTTTCCCGCTCTACGGTCAAGCGGGCACTGGACGATCTCTGCAGGGCCGGTCTGCTGCAAAAGGACCCACGCTGGCGGGAAAATGGGAGTCTTACTTCCAATCTGTATCATGTGGTATGACGGAGGTGTCCAATGCTGGTTGAGATCAATCTACTGGATTATTTGGCTTATCAAATGAGATGCGGAATTCTTTCTGATCTTCGGCTGTCCCAACAAAGTGAACGGCTGCACAGGCTCACTGCCGCGATCCCTTTAGGTGCATGCAGCGAACAGGAATGGTTGGATGCGGCACAGTATTTGACAGGCCATGACTGCGCATCAGCACTGGAAGCAAGAAACCGTCTGGTGAGATAGCCTGTAAAAAGCAGACCCTCCCGCCAAGGGGAGGGTCTACATATCATGTGAACCGAGTCCCGGTTCATAATGAACCAACCAGAAGCGCCCACTCTAAGGATTTTATTTAAGACAGAAAATAACAAACAATATCTGGCCTTAAAGGTTATACCGCCTTGCGTTGTGTCCGGCTTTTGAATTTTAATCGTCTTTCTGTGCAGCTGTAATGCTGACAGCAAAACCGTTGACCTCCACGCCATCTTCAGTAGGGATTAGGAGGTACTTGCGCCCGTTGATAATTTGAGTTTCCACCAGGTAACTATACTCTGGATCAGCAGAAATGGTGATCTCAGGTGTCTTGATCTCAAAGCGGCTGCTGTCGATCAGGTTTGCCGGATTCAGGACAACCCCCGAACCAAACTGCTCGCCGCATTTTTCCTGGAATGCTGCCACCTGCTCATCCGCAATCCCGCAGCTTTGAAGGATTTGCCCTATTTCTGAGGCACTCATCTCCAGAGGTTCCGAACTCCTGCTCTCCCTGTGCTCCTTGATTTTCTCACGCAGTTGTTCATGAACAGTCTGCATCACTTCCAGACTGCAGTCAAACGCATCGCTCAGAGCTGACTGGAATGCTTCCTTTTGCTCAACAGCAGACATCGGCGCTTCCACATGGAAGATCGCATCAATGAACTCCTGGTGAATTTCATTGACCTTCCTGCTGTAAAAGAGAGCGTTGTAGATATTTGCTGCCCGGTCATCGAATGCCGGGAACAGAAAACCCAGCTCAGGAGGAGCGACGGTTTGCCCGGCAGCACAGTGGAATTCATTGTCACCGGGAAAATATCCCAACTCTACCTTGCCCTCCTTGATAGGGCACACAACACAGACGATGTAGGTGAACACCTCATCCGAGGCATCCGCTTGCAGGGAATCATCCTTGCCCCGATGGGGAACATCGTAGCTGTCACAGGTCAGGAGCAGCAGATAACTGCTGTCCCCCATGTCCAGACTGTCAATTACCTTGTGGTAAAAGGTCTGGCGGGCCTCGTTGTCCTTAAGCTGGGAATCCCGCAGTGTGGTGAGCAGGCGGTGTTCCTCACTGTCCACTACCTGCTGAGTGGAGAATACGATATCAATGAGGTTTTTCCCAAGAGAGCCAGACAGTCCCTTCTTCAAAAGGCTCAAATACTTCTCGGACTCCTCCTGCGGCATCATGCCCAGGGATTCGTCCAGATCGGAAACGATCTCTTTACTGCTGTTGACATAGCATCCATAAACACGGCTGATGGCGCTTTTTTCCGGGCGAAAACGGCGTCGCAGCTCATTGATTTCTTTTTGGTTCATTTTTTCCTACCTCGCTTTGTAATTGGAACGGTTGGTAACAGACGATGAATTCCATTTTAGTGGAAAGAGCTTGAATTTTCAATAGCCGGAAGCTCTTTCCGCCAAGAACGCAAAAAAGAAACCGCCCATGTCAGAAACTATCAGAAACTGACTGAGCGGCATATTTTTCATGCCAAACGCCAGTAGGAGCGGTTATTTTCTGATCCAGTCCAGAAAAACAGCTACTTTCTCCAAGTCTTCATCCGGCAGGGCAAGCAGCTTCTTACCTATGATCCCACGCAGGGAATCCGGATCGTCCATAGGAGCAAAGAAAAGAGTTGGCGTCAAATCAAAGTATTCCATGATGTTGAACAGTTCTCGGAGAGAGGGCATAGAAATTCCATTGGTGATGCTTCTGATGTAGGAGCCGCTCTTTCCAAGCTCCAGGCTCATCCGATACTCAGAAACGCCTTTCTGTTCCCGCAGCTCTGTGATGCGGTTCCGCACAAACGCTTCATAGCGGCGGTTATCGTCCATGATCCTCTCCCTCCAATCTCTACTTATTATTTTAATATAAGGGAGCGTCGCGGGTTCGCACTTAAATCATCAACTTTTGCTTCACACAACGAATAATTAGTGATATAATTATTAAAATAGGCGTTGGCTTTATAGTTTTATTATGAATCACAATCAATAAAATATGACTGCGACTGTGTATGAGGGCTGTCAGATGGGAAGCTGCTTCTTTATAGGGCATAGGGGGACACCAGATCGGGTGTACCCAACCCTGCTTGAAACCATAGAGCGCCATATCACGGAATATGGCGTATCTGAATTTGTGGTGGGGCGGTATGGCAACTTCGACCGTCTGGTGATCCGGGCACTGTCGCAGGCCAAGCGAGCGCACCCGGATATTACGCTGATGCTGATGACCCCATATTACCCAGTCAACAGAAAGGTGGATCTGCCAAAGGCGTTCGACGCTCTGTTCTATCCGCCGGATCTGGAAACGGTCCCCAAACGGCTTGCCATCGTCCGCGCAAACCGATATATGGTGGAGCGCAGCGATTTTCTCATCGCCTATGTGCGGCATCCGGCCAGCAATGCCAGAGAACTGCTGGAGTATGCCGGGACAGGAAAGAGAAAGGGAAAAATCCACATCACAAATTTGGCTGAGGAGTAAATCTCTCTTCCAAAGAAAACAGATGATGTGATATAATAAAATAGTAAAGTATACCCATTTAGAAATTTGTAACCCGAGGTCTTGCTATGGAAGAAAAACTGGGACAGTCCACGGCTGTTCTGTTCAAATATGAAAAATTGATTTTGGCTGAAGAAGAAACCACATCCGCTGGTGGATGTGGCGTCTCCCTTGCGGCCTTTTCATGCCCTGCGTCAGCCTGTCCAAGTGACAGGGTGTCGCGGGGATTTTTTATTGTCTAAACAGAGGTGATCAAGCATGAGCTTACCAAAGCGCGATGGTGTAAATGACCGTTATTATCTGATACATAAACCGGACACTTCACCAGAAGTACTGGCGGAGGCGGATCTCTGCATTCAGGATGTGCTGAACGGCACCGCCCGTGAAAATCACTCCGCCTACCCGACCGTGGTGCGAAATCACAACGGGACACCGTTTCTTCCCGATCAACTGCTGGAGCGGTATTTGGCCGGACTGCTGCTGAAGAAATTTCCCTGTGAGGATGCTGTTTCCGTCTGCGATGCCATGCGGCGGCTGGTTGGCTGGGAAGAGATCCGCTATACATTGGAGAAGTACATAGAAAAGCAGGTGCAGGAGCGGTTCTTCCTTGTGGGAGAGCGGGACGATGGCTTTACGGTCTTTCCGCCATGCACGGTGTTGCCGGAATTGCGCCCGGAGGATGTGGACGAAGGTCTGCTGCACTTTGCCTGCTATGTGGCGGTCTGCTGCACGATGTATGGACAGAGTTTTGAATCCCTTACCACCGAACATATCCTCGGCCTGGTTTCCCAGCTTCGCCCGGATCTGGTAAAGCAGCTGAAAACAGCCGGCAGCGGCAAATTGCCAAAGGACATCCAGCGCCGTAAGACGGAGCATTTCACCGCATCAGCCAACGATGCGTTTGCCACCATCCGCATCACGGCTAAGGCCGCCACCGAAGAGTGCTATGCGGAAATCTTGGACTACCTGTGTGCGGTGTTGGAGCAGGAGGAATTTCCCAACAGTTACTCGGTAGAGTTCCGTGGGAAGGAAAAACTCTATCTGCCCATTCCTGGACTTCCTAAAAAGGGAGTCAATCAGCTCTTTGCCTGCGCTGTGCAGTACCCCAGTCTGCATCCAGCTATGGAGCGATATGCTCGTCTGGCTATGCGGGAGTTTGAGTGGTACCAAAACCTCGCGGATGAAGCCTGTGCAATGCCCGGCACCTTTGCTGTGTTCGCCCTGGGACTGGAGGGAGAACGATGGGCACCGCTGGTAACGGAGTATCTGGATTTCTGCGACGACGAGCACTCCTCACTGCAAGGAAAATTTCTTCATGCATTGATCCGGAAGTTTGGTTTTCAACCATGGACGCTGGGGGTATTGGTGCGGGGCGCATTGTCTATGCAGTGGTTGGAGCCTGCCAAGGAATTTCGCAGCCTGATTGCCAATGCGGAAAGCCTGGATGCGCTGCTGACAGTCAAGCGCCGCTTTTCCGCTTATCTCCTGCCGGAAGAAAACAAAGACCCGAAATTCCGTGCCATCGCTTGGCAGAGCCTGCTCTGGGCCATCTGGGGAAAGAATTCCGAAAATGGTGGTAGCAAGGTCATCAAGACAGCACCGAAGGAACTGAAAGAGAAATATCAGCAGGTATTTGCGTAAGGAGGGCTCTGTATGTGCGAGCACTGCCGAAACATTCAAACATGGAGAAAATTTGACGCCCCAAAGGACTATCTGGCCTGTATTGCTTACATTCAGCAGTTGGTGTCGGAGGGGGAATTTGAACTGATGCAAGAGGAATCCACCTGCCCACTGGAGAAGGTAAAGACAGAGGATGGCTGGGCAGACGAAATTATGGCTCACATGATTAGGTGCAAGCACTGCGGCCAGATCTTCACCTGTGTGGTCAACACCTGGCGAGGCAGCAGACACTTCAAAAAAGGCAAAGGATGACACGGAAAAGGCGGTGAAATGATGAATCAGGCAGAAAAAGCAGAGCTGCTGGAGCAGCTTGAGGAGTGGAATGATGCGGACGAGTTCTCACGATGTATTGAGGCCATCGAGGCTATCCCGGAACAGGAGCGGGGCTATTTGCTGACCGTCAAGCTGAGTCGGGCTTACAGCAATCTGGCGGCTCTGGGAGATCATGGAGAGCATGGGACCGACGGTGAAGTGGACGGGGATCTCATCCGACACGCCATTGAGCTGCTGGAGTCCGTCCGCACCCAGGGTGAGAACGATCCCTACTGGAACGCCCGGATGGGCTACTCCTGCCTGATGGCATACGGCTCCGCAACCACCGCTTATGAATACGCAAAATGCTGGCTGTCCCTGGCCCCGGATGACCCGGATGCCCAAGAGCTGGTGCGGGATTGTGAGAAATATCTGGAGGAGGAAAATTCCTTGGAACTGGATTGGAAAGAGCGGGAGGAGATCATCCGGTGGGAGACCATCCCCCCTGCCGACGATGACATCCTCGGCCATGTGAAAGTACATATCGACCAGTATTTCGGTGTCTATACCCAACTCCTCACGGACGACAGCGATCCGGATCACCCTCTGGAGATCGCCGTCATCCTGCCTCGACCGGAACATGACTACTACACCCTGGTCACTGTGGGTCTGAGCCGGCATCGGATGGATTTCTCGGAGGAGCGTCGGGAGGAAAAACTGGAACGGGCGGAGCTACTCATCAATCTGCCCCGAGACTGGAAGCTGACAAAGGCGGACTGCCGGGAGGAGCGGTGGAGCTGGCCCATCCGGATGATGCTGGCCACCGCCCACTTCGCCATGGAGGACCCGGAGGTAGGGCTGGAATCCAGGACTACACTGGATGAGGGTGAGGATGGCATCCCCTTCGCGGAGAACACGGAGCTGCGGGGTGAGATCCTGCTCTATCCCGGTGTGTTTGGGACGGACTCCTTTTTCTGCCGCCTACCGGACGGGGACGAAGTCAACTTCTATCAGGTGATCCCCCTCTATCGGGAGGAGATCCAATACAAGTTGGAGCACGGCTCGGATTCCCTGCTGGACCTCTGCCCAGACGAGAGCCTGGAGGTCATCAATCCACACCGGCTGAATGTGGTCACCGACCGAGAGAAAATCAGCTACGACCCAGCGGAGATGGACAACGCCGCAGACCAGATCAAGAAGATCCAGGAGCTTCACCTGCCAGTGGACGAATTGGACGCCTGCAATCTGATGGCTTTCTATCTGGGGTGGGCTATCAAACGGGGCCAGATGAGTAACCCGTTCCTCTCCCAGTATCGGGAGATAGTGGAGGCGGTCCGGGCCGGAAAGGGGCCGGATCTGCGGGTGTTCATCCTGGACAAGCTGGATGGGAAAATGTCTACTCAGTTCTTTGACCGGAGAGGCTCAGGCTTTGCCCAGTGGTACGCCCAGGACAACCGCTCTAACCCCTATATCTACCGCCGGGACTGCCGGAATATCGTCTTGGCTGGGCTCAAAGACCGCGTCTGGAACAGCTCTACGGAAGAAGAAGCGGCCTACCTGCTTCTTCCATATACCGAAAAGAACCGTCAGAGTGTGGAGCATCTGCTGGATGAGCGGTTTCAGCAGTATCTGGAAGCGGAATTTGTAGATGACCCCGAGGAGCGGGTGGCGCGGGCAGCGGAAGGAAAACCGGCTGTCATTCCTGACTGGGACGGTCCCCTGTTCTGCTACGCTTCCGACCGCGTCGCCCAGGATGGGTGCAAGGTGCAGATTATGGACCGGCTGTTCCCTGAGCGTGAGGATATGGGTTGGGAGAGCGGTTGGGCCTTCTACTCCGGGGACGAGGGCGATGTGTACGGTGAAGGGGATGAATACTACGAGTCACACTGCGGCTTCTATGATATTCGGGACATCTGCCGCATCGATCCAGACATTATCCCGCTCCTGAACCTGCCCTATGGTACCATGCAGATGCGTGGAGAAGATGGAGCGTGGTATGAGGTGATACGCGACGACGAAGGCGAGGAGGAAACCTAAATGAACAGCGAACAGATCACAGCATTTTTGCAAGAGCATTGGTACATTGCTTCGGTGCTCATCGGAGCCGTGATTTTAATTGGGGCGATCCGCAACTGGAACTGGCTCTGCGACCCCACTGGTACGCGGGATGCCCACCGCCACAGCAGAGGATACCGGCGTGTGGTTTTCTTCCTGCTGGGCGTTCTTCTGATTGTAGTGAGTATCTGGGGATTTGTGCTGAAATTGAAATAGAAGGAGAAAGATTATGATGACTGAGAAATATCCCACCTGGCTCACCGGCCATGTGAAGGAGTGGGCGCAGAAACGCCTGTCCACCGTGACATTGTGTTCTACCACTGGCAATGAACTGCTGGAGGTTTGGTATTACGGAGATCTGCTCACAGTAAAGGGAGAACCCCAATCCTATATTGTAGATGGCGATGCGGCTCCCGGACTGGTGGCAGCCCGTGACCCGGAGAGCGGCGAGGAGTTCGTCATCTTCGACGGCGGGCGACATGGCTATGACAATATGTTCTGCGATGAATATAATCCAGCCGAACTGGAGGATCGTCCCCTCAAACGGTACGAAATCCCTGCTTCCAAGCTGGTGCTGGAGCTGGGTTACAGTATCGACTATGAGGACGAAAAAGAGGACTTCGAACCGGATGAAGCGGATACCGTGGAACTGCTCAACGGTGAACGGATGCTGTGGGAACAGGTCAAGCGGGACGGTATCGACTACATTGCGCTTTACTATGTGAATGAGAAAGGAATACAAGTCCAGATTTTGGACGCGGAATTGGCATGAGTTTTGTGCTGGCTCAGGAGGTGGAACTGCAATGTCAATCACTGCTTATAAAATAGAAGCCATCGGTCATGACCGAACCGGCGAAGACTATGGCTATGTAAATATTATGTACCGCTATGGCAACAAGCAGTCCTGTCCTCGGCCAGATCAATGTGAAAAGATGGAGGTCATGTGGGCGGATGAGAGCGTCTACGGGCCGCCTGCTCCTGGCAGCAAGGTGGGCGACTTTATACAGACATGGCTGATGGGCTCCTGGGACTGTGGAGTATTTACCCACCGGGAGATTGCCCAGCGGCTGATGGATACCTTCACCGGTCTGAAGATCAAGGAACTGGCGTGGTTTGAGAACCCCAGGGAAAAGACTCTGAAAAATGGTAAACCGCGTGCGCGCCGGGCCAAGTGGCTGCCGGAGCGGGAGGTGGATCTGGTGTATCTCTACTCCGACCACTATCTTGACGCAAGAAATCCGACTCCCGTCCAAACCGACTTTTTCACCGTTACAAGGACGGACGCCTGGGGCGTGAGCACCTGGTTCATGTGTACCCCAGAGGCCGCCGGGAAGCTGATCGTCATGGATTACGACAATCTGGCCATCAAGGAGACTACCATTGTGGGATAGAGGTGATACAGCATGATTGGAACAGATGAAAACTGGGCGGTTCTCCATGTGGAGGTCATTTTCTGGAGTGGCAAACGAAAAACACCTCCCAGCCTGGTCAGTGGAAAATATTGTCCCCATTTTGCGGTCACCGGAACCACGGAATATCTGGGTGTGTGCTTTCTGGATGGAACGGAGCGTTGTGCATTTGGTGAACCGGCTTTTGGAAATGCCCAGCCCCTCTATCCAGATACCATTGACTATGCTCCGCTGGAAAACAATGCGGAATTTTTGATCTATGAGGGAGCTAATGCCGTTGGTAAGGGCCGGGTGCTGGGCCGGACGATACCATATAAAGTAAAGCCACAACGAAAGTAGGTGCCTTATGTACCAAATTGCATATATTGGCCGCTGGGAGACCCTCCCAGAGACGGCTGTCGCTATTTATGAACACGATATTCCCAAACTGGAGGCGCTGCTCCAAGGCGGTCTGGATCTGGGTGCTCCCATCCAACTCAGCGAATACATCAAGCTGATGCCGCTGGAGATCGCAGTTTTTCGGAACGATGTGCCCATGATTCACTTCCTGCTGGAGCATGGAGCTGATCCCGGTCGGGCAGAGGAACAGCCCCTGCTGCTCACCGCCGCCCGCTGTTGTGGGCCGGAGGTGGTGGCGCTCTTTGCTGAACAGACCGCAATACTCTCCCCGAAGCAGAAAGAGCGGGCCATCCAGGAAGTACGCTGGGGCAAGCGCCCGGAGAATATCCAGGTGCTGGAGCAAGCTGGGATCACAGTGGACAAGTTTGGCGGCGAGGCATTCCGGGCCGCTGTGTCCGAGGGCAACACCAAACTTGCCCGACTGCTTCTGGAAAAAGGGGCAGACATCAATTACCACAAGCCAGACATGGTGTTTCCGAACGCCCCCACCGCTGTCACCGAAGCGGCTCGGCATAAGAATCTCCCCATGGTGCGCTGGCTCATTGAGCAAGGAGCCGACATCACCATTGCTGACAAATACGGCGACCGGCCTTACACCGTGGCGGTGCAGAACAAGAATCAGGAGATGGCCGACTACCTGAAAGCCCTGGAGCCGGAGGAATGGCACAACGAGCAGGAAAAGATCCGGCAGCTTATGCCCTACAAGCTGCCTGCCAAGCTGGTGGAATACTTGAAGACCGGCCCCCTGCGGCTGGAGTTCCCGGACCAGGAATGGGTGAAGTGGGCGGAGCTCTACTCCTTCATGGATGTGCAGGAGATGACCTGGAAACGGAAGAAGCTGCTCTCCCTGATGGTGCAGATGGACAACTACAGCGACTATCTGCTGCTGTGGAGCCCCAGGGACAAAAAGCTGTGGTATCTGGACATCGAGCACGAGGAGTTCCACCCTCTGGCTAAATGGGACGACTTCATCGCAGACCCTGGCCGGTATTTGAACGGAATGATCGAGGGCGAGTTTGAGGAATAAGGAGTAAAGCTATGACAGAAGAAAACAGAACTTACATCACCCATCTCAAAGCTGCCAACATTGAGGGGGTAAGAGTTGTCTATGGAAAAAGCGACTGCTGTTAATACCTGTTTAGGTGTTTTGAAGGGACGGGACTGCATCTATCTGGATCAGGTGAAACAGGATGATCTGAACAATCTGACCTTTATAGGGGACATCAATGGCCATCTGATTTCTCAGCACAGGGACGAAAAAGACTGGTTTCCCTACACACTCACCTTCCGGCGGGTACTGGCCTATTTTGCCTGTGAATTGGACACCTATGAAAATCTGGCTGAAACGGGGCATCTGAACCGTAGCTCCTTTGATTTGATCGAGGACAGCACCTGGCTGAAGTCTTTGCCGGTGCGGGAGGACTTTAACAAAGGCATCTATCAACACTACCGGCTGTTTACATACGATGATGTTTATAACATCATTGCGGTTTCTTATGAATTTGCAGCAGAGTTGTAAATGTCTGAAATCTTGTAATGGAGGTAACCAACATGATCAAAGAACGCATCCCTATCTCTGGCGACCTGAAAAGCAAGGTCAAGCAGCTGATGGAGTACGCCGGATGGTACGAAGGCCGCAGTGTGGATATTTCCATTGCGGAGCAGTATTACGCCGACCATGGCGTCCCGATGATGAAGACCACCCAGCGGTTTTACCGCAAGTATTTCGGCCTGTGCTGTGAGTGGTACCTGGAGCAGAAAAAACTGAACTGGGCGGCTGACTTTGAGTTTGCTCTGTTTCCTTACCTGGTCAATGGGATCAAAAACCATTTGGAAGAAGCCTATTTTCGGGATATGTCCGGCTGTGAACTGGCAGAGATCGAACAGGCTGCCGGCGAAAAATGCCAGCCCATCGGTCATATCGGCTACTACTACCCGGCGGAGGTTTGGATCTCCGAGTACGGGAAATTGTATGCGAAATATGAGTATCAGGACGAGATCGAGTGCTTCCCCGATGTGTTTGCCCTGATCGAACGGGAACTGCGGCAGTGTAAATTTGATTCCGCTGCCATGAAAACGGTTGAGGCACTGGATGGGAAGATATGACGAAACAATAAGGAGAAAATGTTATGAATATGAAAGAAAAACTGGAGTTGTTGGGCAAAAACAGCATTGTGTTGAAAATTGCTAAGAAAGAAAAATATAAGCTGGGCGCCACCCGCTTCGGCGGAAAGCCGGATGTGCCGCCGGACTTCGTTTGGCCCACCTATGAGGGCGAGAGCTATGACCATGTGGTGAAGGATCGTCCCCTCACTTTCCTGGCGCAGTTCAACTGTGAGGAGCTGGCCCAGTTTGACAAAGAGCATCTTCTGCCCGATCACGGCCTGCTCTCCTTCTTCTATGAAACGGACACCCAGTGCTGGGGCTATGACCCCAAGGATCAGGGCTGTGCCCGCGTCTACTGGTTCGAGGACATGTCCGCGCTGTCCGCCGCTGACTTTCCGGCAGATATAGAGGAAGACTTCAAGTTCCCAATGGTCAAGATCAGGATGGAATCGAAATGTTCCTATCCTTCCTGGGAGGACTTCAGCGAGGTGTTCCCGGATGAAAAGGATGACGACGCTTTCAACGATGCTTTGGATGAACTGACTGGCGAGGACCCCGAGAACCCAGATGATCGCTCCCAGCTGCTGGGCTGGCCCGATGTGATCCAGACCAGTATGTTCGACGAGTGCGACCTGGTATCCCAGGGCTATCGCCTGGGGAATCCCGAAAACTGGAATAGAATCCCGAAGGATATCCGCCAACAGGCGGAAGAAACGGCCCGTGACCGCTGGATGCTGCTGTTCCAGCTGGATACCGTGGAGCAGGGTGACTTCGAGTTGATGTTCGGAGACTGCGGGCACATCTATTTCTATATCACCAAAGAGGATCTGGCAGCCCGCCGCTTTGACCGGATCTGGCTGATCCTCCAGTGCTATTAAAAATATGAAACAGGACTTTACGATTTGGCGCAATCAAATATTGCAGAATCCGTGGGACATTTCACCGCTGAAATTCGGAATATCGCAGGATGAGGTCATAGAAATCTTCGGGAATCCTGATGCCGTTTCCACCATGAGAAGCGACGGGAAACCTTTGATCCTCAAATATCATGACATTGAACTGCATTTCGATAGAAAGGCCCCTCATGGCCTCTACTTAGTTTACAGCGACGACGAGATCGAGTTGAGCATGACTGCCAAGCACGAAGAAAGGAGCAATCCCTATGAAAGCATTTGACCCGAATTACAAACTGCTGGACGAGATGTATCAGGACAATTACTATCCCACTTTTCTGGTGGACAAGGTAAAGGACGAGCTTCAGAAGGTCATCGACCTGCTGGAGAACGGCGAAACCGATACCGAAGTGGTGCAGGAAACGCTGGACGAGGCGGTCTGCGGCATCAATGATCTCCAGGAGGAGTTTGACGAGCACGACAGCGAGATCGAAACGGTGGCACGGGAATGTATCGCGGCAACCGTGGCCTACATTCTGGAGTGGTTTGGCATTCCTATTGACACCGAGGAGGCCATCCGGGA
>ENA-ORLY01002809-ORLY01002809.1-human-gut-metagenome-genome-assembly--contig:-NODE-2809-length-15485-cov-3.335410_pt1 | contig 15485 bp, 18 predicted proteins | sample MGYA00243071_ERZ508832 | MGnify/ENA primary metagenome ERZ508832 (study PRJEB26277, sample SAMN04329777) | human gut metagenome | biome: human-associated habitat | host: Homo sapiens | place: USA...
TTATTTTTTGTAAATGAAGTAGAATATCACGAAATATCAAAAAAAGATTTATATGCTAATTTAAAAGCAATGACAAGACAATATTTTTATTTACTTCAACAGAATGTTAGTTGTAAAAATAGATATAAAAGGCTATTAAATATATGCTTTCCAGAGCTAGAAAAAATCTTTAAATCAACAAGAATTTATGATGATACAGCATTGAATTTTATTAAGGAATTTCCACACGCAGAAATAGTGAAAGAAAAACGAATTGATGCATTGTATAATAATTTATACAAGACTAATGGAAGAAATTTAAATTTCTATAAAAGATTATCAGAAACAATAAAAATAGCTTCAGCCAACTCATATCCAGGAGTTGATAAAGAGCATAAAGATGTCAAGAATCTTTCAGATATGGCTAAAATAGTACAAAACAATAATAATGTGATAAATGAATTAAGAGATAAAATGATAGAAACAGCAAAAAAATCTCCATATTATGAAATAATAAATTCATTTTACGGAATTGGAGAAATATTGACAGCAGAAATTCAAGAAAACAATATAAAGGAGGATATTTTATAATGGTTAATGCTATTGTGAATGGGATTTTTAAATTAATAATTAGTTTATTTAGTACTATAACCTCTCCTATTATTGCTGCAGTTACTGTTTTATTTCCATCATTAGGTACATTCTTTACTTATATTACTACTTTTTTGGGATATGCACTTAGGTATGTTGGTTTGGTTTTGGATTTATGTTTTATTCCTCGTACTGCTATTACTTTTTTATTTGATTATTTTCTAACATGTTATAGTATTTATTTACTTGTTATATCTATTCGTTTTGTTATTAATATTTATAATAAGTTTAAAATTTAGGGGGTTTTATTATGTTTTTTTTAATATTTATTATTGTTTTAGTTTACTTTGTTTTCTTTATATTTTCTAATCATATACATGTCGATTGGAAAAGCCTTTTTAAGGCAGGCTTTTCCAAGCGAGATAATGCGTTTGGTCTTTATACATATACAGGAAAACAGGGGGAGGGTAAGACGTATAGTGCTATTAAATTTATAAGTGAACAAAAGAAAAAGTTTAATTATATTATTGTTACAAATGTACATTCCTTTAATAAGTTTACAGATACTATTTATATTGATAATATTATAGATTTAATCGATTTTATTAAGGTAAACCATGATATTAATAGTCAAAAGTATTTAATCTTTTTTGATGAGATTTTCACGGTCCTTATGAAGGGGCAAGCTGTTAATACTGAGATACTAGCTTTTTTGGCTCAGCTGAGAAAACGTGGTCTTATTTTCGTTACTACTGCTCAGGAATGGTCCGAAATACCGCTAACTTTCCGTCGTTTCTGCCGCTTTCAAATTTCTTGTCACATGTTTTCTATTCCACTACTTAACAAAGCTTTTCTTTGTAATAAAGTAAACGATGGCTATAACGCCAAGTGGAACAATGATACTCAAGAGTTTGAAGCACCTAATTTGCAGACGAATTTCTCGAAAGGAAATTTGCACGTAATAAATATGTACGATACATTTGAAGTTATAAAGACATCAAATAGAAATGCCTTACAAACGCGACAGCAACGAACGAAGTGAGTTAGAGTGAGCAGAGCGAACGTAACCAAGGAGCGAAGCTCCTATATTTTATTTAATTATAGTTGAATATAAGAACATGGAAAGGAAGTTTTTTTATGGCTGGTGGTTTTACAAAATATATTATTACTGGTCATATTGTAGAAGTTTACAAATATAAAAATTATTTTCATGGTAAAGGTGGAAATACCGGTATAAAAAAAGGTTGTGCTGATTTAGAAAGCAAATTAAAAAATTATGCTAATACAAATCAAAGGCGAAGAGATACTATAAGAAGACTTGCTTGTTGTAATTTTGATAATAAGTATGATAAATTTTTGACGTTAACTTTTGCAGACAATATGACTGATATAAAAGAATGTAATGTACTTTTTAAAGCTTTTATCAGAAAATTGAGATTAAGATATACCAAGAAATTGAAATATCTTGCTGTTATAGAGTTTCAAAAGAGGGGAGCTGTACATTATCATGTTTTGCTTAATATTCCATATATTCCACATAAGGAATTACAAGATCTATGGGGAAATGGTTTTGTTTTTATAAATGCTATTGAACATGTTGATAATATTGGTGCTTATATTCTTAAATATATTACTAAAGATAATAATGACAAAAGACTTATGGGACAAAAAGCTTATTTGACAAGTAGAAATTTAAAAAAACCCGAAGAGATTTTGAACCATAATTTAAAAGATTTTTATAAATTAGAAGATAGAATTTTAAATAAATATAATTTAAATAGTCTAAAGCCTGTCTATAAATCCAATTATTCGACTGAGATATTGGGCGATTGTGAATATATACAATATAATTTAGATAGGAAAGAGGAGGTTTTATAAAACCTCCTCAATTTTTTTCTTAATTTCTTCAATATTATAAGAGTTTTGCACAGGTATTCTTAATAATTTAATATTTAAGTCCTTAAACAACTTGTTTATAAATTCATCCCTTTTAATACGTCTATCTTTGGTGTGTGTGTAGTCATCTAATTCAATACATAGTTTTATTTTTAAATTAGGTTCTGTTATAACAAAATCTATTGTTTTACTTTGTATTTTATTAAAATCTTTATATGATTTATTTTGTACTATTTCATATAAAGTAACTTGTGGACATACTTTCAAATTAAGATTATCTGTTATTTGTTTTAAGATTTTATAAAATTTTAATTCTGTTTTGGTCAACAGATATTCTTTTTTTCGGTATTTTTCTTTATAATCAATATTTTCTATGTTCTCTATATGTTTATTTTTTTCTAGTACAATAGCTCCTAGAACATTTACTATTATAAATATTATAATTGCTAGATACAACATAATAAATCCCCCTTATATATATTAACATATTTTACATAATTTGACAAGTTTTGATTTGTAATATATAATACAGGTTACATAATAAAAAAAGGGGGGAATCTTTTATTAAAAATTATGAATATAATTTTTTTGTCAATAATGGGGAGTTTTTCTATGAAGGTCAAATATTAAATTATTATGATAATAAAAATCAGTTACTTGGCCAGGTATTATTATACAAATTCATTCGACATTTTCATAGAGTAGATAAAACACCATATGTATGCGTTAGTATAAAATTTTTAAATGGAAATAAAAATGACTTTCAAACATTTAACGCAGAGAAGTATTTAGGAACGATGTTTACTAGCAAATTAAAAAAAATTGAAATTAAGTATTGACAAATAAAAAAATAGGGTATATAAGTAGATTAGAAATTAATCATAAATGATAAAATAACATTGCACAAAATCAAAGTTTTGTGCATAAAGAGATAGGAATAAATAGTAGTATTCGCATTTAAGTCCTACCCAGTAGTTTTAAGGCTTTGCAGCAATTTGCACTTATATCATTACTATTTTTATCTTATTATATACTTTGCATCTAGCGTCTTATATTATTTACTTATATAATTTAATGTTCAATTAGTTTTCTTGTTCAAATTTCAAATTTGTAGCTTAGCTTTTTTTCAATTTTAAATTATATTTTGAAATTTTGTTAAAAATCCTCAAAATGCCTATTTCTCTATATTTACCGTATTTTTGCAACAACAAACTATATGTCTTTAAAATAAAAACTCTTTAAAATCGATTCTCGTGCGTTGTTTTTTTGACTATTTTTTGCATATTTTATAGTATGCTGATATTTCTGGAATTTTTGCATTTTTTATTAGTTAGACCTATATTATCTATATTTTCACTATACTATTAGACATATAAACTTTATTGCTTAATTATTAAAATGTCTTAAAAACGATTTTCATGCGTCTGTATTTATAATTTATTTTAAGTTACATATAATAGTTCTAATAGATACTTTAAATGGTATATAAATTTAATTTTTAATAATTTTGTGTTTGAAAAAATTAAATCTTAAAAAAATGTTTGGTTTTAGATTTTATATATTTTTATATAAAACTTTGCACAAAATCAAAATCGAATAATTTATATAAATTTATAAATCTTTAAATAAAATTTTAATTACAAAAATTCTAAAATTATTTTAAATTCTAAATTTACTTTCTATTATTATTTTTTATTTCATTAAATTTGTTTTTATCATAATTTTAAAATTATTAATAATCTTTTTTAAATTATTTTTAAAACTTTATCTAATTAATTTTATTTTATTCATTATAAGTAGTTTTAATTTTATGCTCCCCTACTCCCTCTTGACTTTCTATGTATTTTTCTAAAACAAGTTTCAGTTTAAATTTTTCCTTGGATTAGATTAAATTCTTTTATTATTTTTATTATACTATAATAATCATCTGGTTCAACTTTTTTTGAAATAATCCCCATTGAATTACCTGTTTCAATATTATTTTGATTATCGTCTATAAAAATGCATTCATTTGGAATTAAGTTATATCTTTCTAATAAGACATTATATATTGCTTTATATGGTTTTATTTTATGTTCTTGATAAGATAGTACATATCCATCTACCAAATCAAATAACCCACTCTTATTAACAAATTCAAACAATTTTTTCGTAATAGCTTTTGTATCAACTTGTCTCCATACCACTTATTTTGTTATTATTTACCCATTTTCTCAATAAAATTTCTCATTTTGTTTATCATATCATTAATGTCTTCATATTCAATAAAATGACTTGTGATAAATTTCAAAGATGAACTTACTTTTATTCCTTTTTCATAGATACACAATATAGGTATTCTAGCATAATCTGCCCAACCTAATTCTATACCTTGTCCAGTAGCTGGTAATGATACTTCTGCAATTACTAAATCGTAATTGGAAATAATATCTTTTGTGTTTATTATTTTATCTTTTTCCTCATGTGGCAAAAAAAATGTATTCGATTGAGTTAAGTCAGAATTTTTGATTGGATTATAAATTTTGCTTATATAATCATATTTACTTGAATGTGAAATGTATATTTTCATTTTTTCCTCCTAATTTTATACTACTTTAACTCATTATATACTGTAATTTGCATCTTGTATTTATCATAATAGCATAAAAGCAGATAATTATCAATCAATTATCTGCTTTTTTTATAATTAAATATGTTTTCATATTTGTATCTATTTTTAATAATACATATTATGCTAACACAATAAAAAAGGATTAGCTTTTCTTGGAGAACAATTACATAGTGTTATAATCACACCTCAATTACTTTCATACATATTCTTAAAATAGAGCTATTAGGATTTGAACCTAATTATATTCCTAAATATATAGCTCTTTTATAAAATTTCAAAATTTAAAATCTAAAATTTCTAAAATAATTTTTTAAAAATTTATTTCAAAAATTTTTGTTATATAATTTTTAAAACGTTACACAAAATATTTTACTACCTATTAACATTCATCATTCTCTCCTTACTACACTTTTTTATTAAACTCCCATAATATTATAGCCGCTATCAGCATATATAATTTGTCCCGTTATCGCATCCGACATATTGCTTAATAAAAATGTAGCTACATTTCCCACTTGCTCTGTAGTTACATTTTTATGTAAAGGTGCTTTTTCTTCTACAATAGTCAATATAGAATTAAAATCTTTTATGCCTTTTGCCGATAATGTTTTTATTGGACCTGCTGATATCGCATTTACTCTTATTCCGTCCTTTCCTAAATTTTCTGCTAAATATCTAACACTTGCTTCAAGTGCAGCTTTTGCTACTCCCATAATATTATAACCTTCTAAAACTTTAGTAGAGCCGTGATATGTTAAAGTGACTAAAGTTGCATTTTCATTTAGCATATCTAGTTCTCTAGCCATCCTTGCAACTAATACGAAAGAATAACTACTAACGTCAACTGCGTGAGAATATCCTTCTTTACTTGTAAGGATAAAATCATTTCTTAGATCTTCAGTATTCGCATGTGCAATTGCATGTACAATTCCATCTAATTTGCCATTTTCTACTTTTATTTTTGTAAATACATCTTTAACTAATTCATCTTCTGATGCACCATTTAACACATAAGCTTTACTACCCTTAAATTCACTAATTAGATCTTCTATTTTTTCTTTATTATCTTCACCCATATAAGTAAAAATTAATTTTGCTCCATTTTCATAAGTTGATTTTGCGATTCCATAAGCAATACTCCACTTGTTTCTAATTCCCATTATTAATATTTTTTTATCTTTTAATAACATTTTATACCTCCTTAAACTCACCCATATTTCTAAATTTCATATATCTATTTTCTACAATTTGATTTCCATTTAGATATTTCATTTGTTCTATTTCTTTTTGTATTTCTTTTTTTAAACTATTTACAACTTTTTTAAAATTTTCTTCATTATATTCTTTTGGTTCTTTTATAATTATATCTATTACTTTAAGTTCAAATAAGTCCTTTGCTGTTAATTTCATTTTTTCTGCAGCTTCTTTAAACTTAGATGCATCTTTCCATAAAATACTACTATAGCCTTCTGGTGAAAGAATTGAATAAATGGCATTTTCTAACATAAATACCTTATTTGCAACTCCAATTGCTAAAGCTCCTCCACTTGAACCTTCTCCAACTACAATTGATATAATTGGTACTTTGAGCTTTGCCATTTCAAACATAGATTTAGCAATTGCTTCTCCTTGTCCTTTTTCTTCTGCTTCTATTCCTGGATATGCCCCTTTTGTGTCAATAAAAGTAATTACTGGTCTCTTAAATTTTTCAGCTTGTTTCATAAACCTTATTGCTTTTCTATAACTTTCAGGATTTGGCATTCCAAAATTTCTTTCTATATTTTCTTTTGTTGTCCTTCCTTTTTGTTCTGCTATAATTGTAAAATTTTGTTTCCCTATTTTGGCTAATCCGCATACTATAGCTTTATCATCTTTAGAGTTTCTATCTCCATGTAATTCTATGAAATCATCAAATATCTCCTCTATATAGTCAAGTGAAGTCTTCCTTTTGGAATCTCTTGCTATTTCTACTTTTTCCCAAGCTGATAATCTCGTATTTGCCATTAAATTTCGCCTCCTTTATGAAACATAATTAATTTATAAATAGTATCTTTTAAATCTTTTCTTTCAACTATCTTATCTATAAAACCATGTTCTAGTAAAAATTCAGCTGTTTGAAAACCATCTGGTAATTCCTCACCTATTGTTTGCTTTATTACCCTTTGTCCTGCAAATCCTATCATTGCATGTGGCTCTGCTAAAACAATGTCTCCCAAACTTGCAAATGAAGCTGTAACTCCTCCATATGTTGGATCTGTTAAAACAGATATATATAATAATCCTGCTTCATCTAATTTGGTAAGTGCAGCTGTAGTTTTTGCCATTTGCATTAAAGATATAATTCCCTCTTGCATTCTAGCTCCACCTGAAACAGAAAATATAATAAGTGGTAATCTTTTTTCTACTGCTTGCTCAATGGCATATGTTATTTTTTCGCCTACAACACTTCCCATACTTCCCATTAAGAAACCACTATCCATAATACATATAACAACATCTTCTCCTTTAATTTTACCAGTTCCGGCATGCTACTGCTTCAGCTAGTCCTGTCTTTTCTCTTAAAGTCTTAAGTTTTTTAGGGTAATCTTCTAATTCTAGTGGATTCGTTGTTTCTATATTTAAATCAAACTTTTTATATGTATTTTTATCTATTATTAATTCTAACCTTCTATCTATATGCATTCTAAAGTAATGTCCACAATTTGGGCAAATATTTAGATTATTTCTAATGGTTTCTTTATATAGTATTTCTTTACATTTTTCACATTTTACCCATTTTCCTACTGGTATATCTATATTAGAATTTTTGTTATTTGTTGGTATTTGCCTTTTCTTTATTTTATCTACAATCATTTAGTGGTCTCCTTTTTTATTATTTCTTTTTCTATAAATGAGGTATCAAAATTTCCTCTAATAAAGTTGGGATTTTTAATTATTTCAAATAAAAAATCTTGATTTGTTTGAATTCCTTCTACAACCAGTTCTTCTAGTACTCTTTTCATTTTACTAATTGCTTCATTTCTATTTACTCCAAAAGTAATAAGCTTTGCAATCATGGAATCATAATTTGATGGAATTGTATATCCTTCATAAATTGCACTATCTATTCGTACTCCATTTCCTCCTGGAAAATGTAAACCTTTTATTAGTCCTGGACATGGCATAAATTTTTTACTTGGATTTTCAGCATTCAATCTACATTCCATAGAATTCCCTTTGAATTCTACATCTTTTTGTTTTATTTTTAGTTCCTCTCCTGTTGCAATTTTTATTTGAGTTTTTACTAAATCTATTCCTGTTCTCATTTCAGTAATTGGATGTTCTACCTGAATTCTTGTATTCATTTCCATAAAATAAAAATTGTTGTCTTTATCTACTAAAAATTCTACTGTTCCAAGACTTGTATATCCAGCTGTTTTAGCTGCTTTTATAGCTGCATTCCCCATTTTATTTCTTGTTTTTTCATCAATAGCAGTAGATGGTGTTTCTTCTATTACTTTTTGATGATTTCTTTGAATAGTGCAATCTCTTTCTCCTAAATGAATTACATTTCCATGTTCATCTTCTACTATTTGAATTTCGACATGTCTTGGATTTTCAATAAATTTTTCTATATATATTTCATCATCATTAAATGAATTCTTCGCCTCTTGTTTTACTACTTCATATTCTTTTTTCAATTCTTCTGCAGTATTTGCAACTCTGATACCTTTGCCACCGCCTCCTGCTGCAGCCTTTAACATAACAGGATAGCCTATTTTTTCTGCTATTTCTAATGCATCTTTTAATCCTTTTACACTTCCATCTGAACCAGGTATAACAGGTACCCCTGCTTTTTTCATCATCTCTTTTGCATTTGATTTATTTCCTAATAAATCAATAACTTTTGACTTTGGTCCAATAAATTTTATATTTGATTCTTCGCATATTTGAGCAAATTTTGAATTTTCAGATAAAAAACCAAAACCTGGATGAATGCTATCAGCTTTTGTTATATATGCTGCTTGTAAAATATTTTTTATATTTAAGTAGCTTTTATTAGCTTGAGCTGGTCCAATACAAATAGCCTCATCCGCCAAGCGAGTATGTAAAGCATCTTTATCTATTTCAGAATAAACTGCAACTGTCTTTATATTCATTTCTTTACATGCCCTTATAATACGAACTGCAATTTCACCACGGTTTGCAATTAATATTTTATTCATTCATTTCTACCTCTTTCAACTTTTAATTTTAAATAGAACCTAAACTAAAGCAAATGTCAATTCACCTTTAGCAACAATCTTTTCATCAATTGTTGCTATTGCTTCTCCTACTCCAATTGGTCCTTTTCTTTTTATAATTTTCACTTCTAATTTTAATCTATCTCCTGGTACAACTTTTCTTTTAAATTTCATTTTATCAATCCCTCCGAATAAAGCATTTTTCCCTTTATTCTCATCCATTGAAAGAATTGCAACTGCTCCTGTTTGTGCCAAACTTTCTGCAATTAACACTCCTGGCATAATTGGATTACCTGGAAAATGACCTTTAAAATACCATTCTTGCTCATTTACATTTTTATATGCTATTGCTGATTCTCCTGGTACATATTCTTCTACTTCATCAATCATTAAAAATGGATCTCTTTGTGGAATAATATTTTTGATTCCTTCTTTATTTAGCATTAATTTTCACCTTCTATTCTAAGTAATGGTGTTCCATATTCTACTGCCTCACCATCTTTTACTAAAATTTCTGTAACCTTGCCTGTGTATTCTGCCTCAATCTCATTCATTAATTTCATAGCTTCAATAATGCAAAGTACATCACCTTTTTTTACGTCTTTTCCAAGTTCAATATAAGGTTCTGCTACAGGAGAAGGTTTCAAATAGAAAATTCCAACCATTGGTGATTTTATTATATTTCCTTTTTCTTCTTTTTGGACTTCTATAGTAGTGTTTGGTATCATTATTGGAGTATCCTGAACAGCTTGAACTACAGTTTCTTGTATCTTATCTTTTTTCATACTAATTTTAGTTCCATCTGGGAACTCAATATCAACTTCTGTTAATTTTGAATTTCCCATCTCTTCTATTAATTGTTTTATTTTTTCATATTCCATCTATTTTTCCTCCCATTTTTTTATGATAATACTAGAGTTGTGTCCTCCAAATCCAAGTGAATTTGATATAACAATATTTAATTTAGTTTTTCTTGGTTCATTTGGAACAATGTCTAAATCACATTCTTCATCTTTTTCTTTATAATTTATTGTTGGTGGCACTATACCATTTTCCATTGCTTTTACACAAAAAATTGCTTCTACTGCTCCTGCTGCTCCTAAAAGGTGTCCTATGTTTCCTTTTGTAGAACTTACCATTATTTTTTTACTTGCTTCACCCAATGCTGTTTTTATAGCCATTGTTTCTGTTAAATCATTTAAATGTGTTGATGTTCCATGTGCATTTATATAATCTATATCTTCTGGTTTTATTTTGGCATCTTTTATCGCTCTTACCATTGCATTTGCTCCACCTTCTCCATCAGGGCATGGAGATGTTATATGGTAAGCATCTGAAGTTGAACCAAATCCAATAACTTCTGCATATATTTTAGCGTTTCTTTTTTTTGCATGTTCTAATTCTTCTAATACTAATATTCCACTTCCTTCTCCCATAACAAATCCACTTCTCTTTTTGTCAAATGGAATACTTGCTCTATTTTTATCTGTAGATGTACATAATGCCTTCATATTTTCAAAACCTGCTATCCCAACAGGACATATAGAAGCCTCTGTGCCTCCTGCAACAACAACATCTTCATATCCATGTTTTATTGTTTTATACCCTTCTCCTATTGAATGTGTTGAAGAACTACAAGCTGTAACAATTGCAATAGATTCACCTTTAAATCCAAATTCTATTGAAATATTTCCAGCTGGCATATTAGTTATTGCCATTGGTATAAACATAGGCGATACCCTATTATTTCCTTTTTCGTAATTAACTTCACATTGATTTTGAATTGTTGTCAATCCACCAATTCCTGTACTTACAAAAATACCTACTCTTTTAAAATCTGTATTTTTTGAAGTTATTCCACTATTTTTTACTGCTTCTCTTGCTGCTATTAGTGCAAATTGAGAAGATCTGTCTAATCTTTTTGCATGTTTTGGTTCAAAATAATCTAAAGGATTATAATTTTTCACTTCCGCACATAAACTCGTTTTAAAATTACTACTATCAAATAGTGAAATTTTATCAATTCCACATTCTTTATTTTCTATTCCTTTCCATGTTTCATTTACATTATTTCCTATTGGAGTAATTGTTCCTAATCCCGTTATAACTACTCTTCTTTCCATTTGTCATCTCTCCTTACATTAACATTCCACCATCAATATGAATTACTTGACCTGTAATATATGAACTATCACTAGATGCTAAAAACTTAACAACATTTGCAACATCTTGTGGTGTTCCTATTCTTTTTAGAGGAATTTTTTTTGCAATTTCTTCTTTAATATCTTCTTTTAATACAGCTGTCATTTGTGTTTCAATAAATCCCGGTGCTACCGCATTAACAGTAATATTTCTTGAAGCAACTTCTTTTGCTAAACTTTTTGTAAATCCTATAATTCCTGCTTTTGATGCTGCATAATTTGTTTGACCTGCGTTTCCTGATATTCCTACAACTGATGAGATATTTATTATTCGACCATTTCTTGCTTTCATCATATAACTAATTACATTTTTAGTCACATTAAATGTGCCTACTAAATTAGTATCTATAACCTGTTTAAAATCTTCTTCTCTCATTCGCATTAGCAATGTGTCCCTTGTAATTCCTGCATTATTTACTAATACATCTATGTTTCCAAATTCTTCTATAATTTGTTTTACAAATTTCTCACAATCCTCAAATTTAGTTACATCCCCTTGAACTGCAAAACACTTTACATTATTTGCTTCTATTTCTCTTTTAGTATTTTTTAAGTCATCATTTTCAGTTCTATAATTGATTGCAATATCATATCCCTCTTTTGCAAATGTTAAGGCTATTTGCTTTCCAATTCCTCTTGTTCCACCTGTAATTAATGCTAGTTTATTCATTTTTTTATCCTCCATATTCCTTTAACACTGCTTGCAAACTACAAACATTATTAATATTTAATATTCTTATTTCTTTATTTGTCGGTACTCTTTTTACAAATCCTGATAATGTTTTTCCGAGGGCCTATTTCTATAAATGTATCTATTCCATTATTTAGCATATTTTCAATTGTTTTTGAAAATTTAACTGGATTTATAATGTGACGGGCCAAAATATCTTTTACATCGTCTGTCTCTTTATAAATTTCGCCATCTATATTTTTAATCACTTTTGTTTCAAACTTATGAACAGTAATATTTTCAAGGTCTTTTCTAAAAACATTTGAACTTTCTATCAATTTTTCAGTATGAAATGGCCCTGCTGTTTTTAAAACTCTTACCTTTTTTGCACCCATTTCTTTTGCAATTTTTTCTGCTTCAGTAATTGCTTCTTTTTCTCCAGAAATTACAACTTGACCTACTGAATTATAATTTGCTGGAACTACAAAACCAGATTTTACTTTTTTGCAAACATCTTCTACTTCATTATCATTTAAGCCAATAATTGCCGCCATCTGCCATTCTCCACTAGGAAGCAAATTTTGCATATATTCTCCTCGCTTTTGGACAATTTTTATTCCTTCTTCAAACATAAGTGCTTTACTATTGATTAGTGCTGTATATTCACCTAAACTCAATCCTGCTGACATATTAGCTGTTATATTATTATCTTTTAAAATTTCTAATATTGCTAAACTCTCTGTAAGTATCGCAAGTTGTGTATATTTTGTTTCATTTAATATATCTTCTGGTCCTTCAAATGATATTTTTGCAATGTCTATTCCTGTTATATTTTTAACTTGATTATATATTTTTCTTGCAGCTTCATATTCTTCATATATATCTTTTCACATTCCAATACTTTGAGAGCCTTGACCAGGAAATAAAAATCCAATATTCATTTTTTTAAATAACTCCTCTCTTTTCTATTTCTTTTTCAAATTGATTACAAAATTCTGCTATAAATCTCTTAGTATCTACATCTACTCCAAATTCTTTTTTTATGGATGTTGCTATATTTTTTATATCCTTTGTAAATTTTTCCTTTTTAGTGTTAATTCCAATTCCAACTACTAAGTATTTAATTTTTTCATTAATAAGTTTAGTTTGAGTTAAAATTCCACCTATTTTTTTATTATTAAATGTAATATCATTTGGCTCTTTAATATTTAAATTAATTCCATATTTATTCTTAAAAATATCAACAATTATATTTGCAATTTTTATTGTAAGTCCATCTGATCTTTGAATATTACAATTTGTTTTTATAAAAAATGAAAATGCTATATTATTTGCCTCATCTGTATGCCAGACTCTTCCATGTGTTCCTATTCCTTTATCCTGAATATCTGCAAATACTAAAGTACCATCTGGAGTATTTTTGTTTTCTATTAATCTCCAAATTTCATCTAAATAAATTGCCTTTTTTTCATTTCTATCTTTTTTTATTTTATCCCAAAATAAATCTGTAAATAAATACATTCCATATTTTAAATTTTCTTCACCTAATTCATATACATCTGCTACAATTAATTTATTATTGTTCTAATAAGTGGCTCTTCTGTTAGCATTATTCCCCTTATTGCTTTATAAGATGGCATTGTTTGGTTGACTTCTTTAATTTTCTTTGACAAGACTTTATATATGTCTTCATCTTTTTCAACTTTGTAAACATCTTTTATAACATCTCTATCAAATACTATCTTTACATTTATTTTTATATTGTTCTCATCATTTGATTGTATTCTTCCAAAAATAAACGACTCTTTTATTCCTTCTATTTTATTTACTAAATTTTCCATTTCTTCTGGGAATATGTTTTTGCCATTTTTTAATACCATTACACTTTTCTTTCTACCACATATAAATATATATCCTTCTTCATCTATTTTAGCTAAATCTCCTGTATAGAACCATCCATCTTGTAATGATTTTACATTTACTTTTTCATTTTCATAATATCCTAGCATTACACTTGGTCCTTTAACTACTAGTTCTCCAATTCTATCATCATTTACATCTACAAGTTTTGCTTCTACACTTGGAACTGTTTTTCCGATTGATCCTAACTTATAATTTTTATTTGTTCCAACTGCCACGACAGGCGAAGTTTCAGTCAATCCATATCCTTGTACTAAATTTAATCCTAATAATCTATATCTTTCTTCTATTGTCTTATCTAAAGCTGCGGCTCCACTTATCAATAATTTTATTTTTCCACCTAGCATATCATGTATTTCTTTAAATACCTCTTTCTTTTTTTGCATAGAGAAATTTTTATATTTTTCTTCATTTTCTAATATTTCCTCAAGTTTCCCTTGTTTTTCTAATTTCTTTCTAATCATCATAAATATTCTTTCATATATACCTGGTACACATGCCATGACTGTTACATGATATTCATTTAGGTTTTCTACTATATGTCTTAAACCATCACAAAATACAGTCTCTGCTCCTTTATATAATGAAAATAAAAATCCTACTGTACATTCAAATACATGGTGTATTGGCAAAACAGACAGAAAAACATCTTCTTGCGTTACATCTAACACACTTCCAATATCCATTAAATTTGTGCAAATATTTTCGTGAGAAAGTGCTACAACTTTAGATTTAGATGTTGTTCCTGATGTAAATAACATAATACTCATCTCTTTTGGATTGATCTGTGCATTTAAAAATTCTTTATTTCCTTCTTCTATCAGTTTCTTACCTTTTCGTATTAATTCTTTTTGTGAATATATACCTTCAAAATTCTCATCATTGTCCATAGAAATTAAATGTTTTAATTTGTTTTTCTCACTATATCTAATATTTTGAATTATATCTGAATATTTTTTTGTATAAAATATCGCTTCTATATCAGATCTTTCTATCAATAGTTCTAGCTCATTTGCTGGTAGTGATTTATCTAACGGAACAACAATTCCTGTTCCACATACAATTGATAAATATGCTATTTCCCATTCATATCTATTTTCTCCAATAACTGCAATTCTTTTTCCCTTTAGACCTAAATTTATTAATGCTGTTCCTAAATTATTTATCATATCTCGTACTTCGCTATGTGAGTAAGTTTTATATTTTCCATTTTCTACTTTAATTTTATATGCTGGCCTTTTTGCATATAATTTTCCTGTTTTGTTTAACATGTCTTTTAAATCTTTAATTTCTAAATAATCATATATTTTTTTATTCATTTTTTCTCCAATTTTTTAAATTTTTTATTATCTTTATATCACAATAATAAGTTAATGTATTTATACTGGTAAGTC
>ENA-ORLY01002812-ORLY01002812.1-human-gut-metagenome-genome-assembly--contig:-NODE-2812-length-15482-cov-2.966115_pt1 | contig 15482 bp, 10 predicted proteins | sample MGYA00243071_ERZ508832 | MGnify/ENA primary metagenome ERZ508832 (study PRJEB26277, sample SAMN04329777) | human gut metagenome | biome: human-associated habitat | host: Homo sapiens | place: USA...
CTTTATAACCTGTCTGTGCCTGCAGATGTGCCAGCTTCTGATCGTTATGACCAAACTGAAACAAGCAAAAATCGCCCGGACGAATATTCTTCTTTACGATATCGTAGTGTCCCTCATTACGAAAGGTTTCTGTGGTAAGTCCGCTGTGCGCCTGATTATCAATGGCTGTACTTCCTCCGATAAAATATGCAAGGCACTGTCCCCATGAACTATAGCATCCGCCCGGCATATATGGCTTTGGACAAGTCTGATCAGTAACTGTGGAATCTCCTGCCAGATAGACTGCCGGAATTTTTGTCTTTGCAGAAAGCTTTTCTGCTGCCATGCCAACACTCTTTAATTTCGTCAGATCCTCACATGCCACTGAAAAGCCAATCTTTGTGATTGTCATGCACTCGCTGTGAAAACGCGGAATCATCTCGCCAAAATGCAGATAAAGTGTTCCCTCAATCACCTCTCCTGCCTTTCTTTTTCCAAGACGCAATAGCTGCTTTCTTCCTGCAAATACAAATAGCTGCTCTATTTCTTGGGCAGTCTCTATTTTATATGTGATGTAATAAATGCCCTCGCCATCTGCATCAGCATAGTAATCAGCTACCTGCAAGCCCTGTGCGTTTTCGCTTCCCTCACTGCCTTCCTCAAAGCCGTCACCAAGCTCAGGAATGTAGTCTGCAGCCTTAGTATTTAGCGTATGTATCATAATCGTTATCTCTCCTCTTATTTTCATATTTCACAGCATCTTGACCGTTTTCACTCGAATTAAAATACTATGATTTGTGTGTTTTTCATAATTTTGTCTTTATCATACACGCTTTTACGCTTAATTGCAACCTTTTTAGAACATAAAAGAGACAGGTACCAACTTCTGTCAATACCTGTCTCTTTTATTATAAGTTCGTAATCTTTATGCAACGACAATCTTCTTAAAGTTCTTCTTGCCCTTCTTAATTACGAGTCCTTCTGCCGGGATCTCATTTGCTGCAAAGCTCATGCGGATATCTGTTGCCTTCTCATCATTTACACTGACACCACCCTGCTCTACTGCACGGCGCGCCTCTGAACGTGACTTAGCAAGACCTGCCTTTACAAGAAGGCTTAAGATATCAAGCTTCTCGCCTTCACCTTCTGCAAAATCAGCTGCGCTAAGCTCAACTGCCGGAATCTCTGCTGCATTTCCTGCACCAAACAATGCCTTTGCTGCGCTCTCAGCCTTCTTTGCTTCTTCCTCGCCGTGAACAAGCTTTGTCAGCTCAAATGCTAAGATTTCCTTTGCCTTATTTAACTGGCTTCCTTCCCACTTATCCATCTCGTTAATCTGCTCAAGCGGAAGGAAGGTCAGCATACGGATACACTTTAATACGTCAGCATCTGCAACGTTTCTCCAGTACTGGTAGAAATCGTATGGGCTTGTCTTCTCTGGATCCAGCCATACAGCACCTGAAACAGTCTTACCCATCTTCTTACCCTCGGAGTTTAACAGCAGCGTGATGGTCATTGCACCTGCGTCCGCTCCCAGCTTACGACGGATCAGCTCGGTACCGCCTAACATGTTGGACCACTGGTCATCACCGCCAAACTGAAGGTTACAGCCGTATTTCTGGAACAGCATATAGAAGTCGTAGCTCTGCATAATCATGTAGTTAAACTCAAGGAAGCTTAATCCACGCTCCATTCTCTGCTTGTAGCACTCAGCTGTCAGCATTCTGTTTACGCTAAAATGAGGTCCAACCTCTCTGAGTACATCAATATAGTTTAAATTTAACAGCCAGTCTGCATTGTTAACAAGCAGTGCCTTGCCATCAGAGAAATCAATAAAACGTGCCATCTGCTTCTTGAAGCACTCTACATTATGCTCGATTGTCTCCTTTGTCATCATCTTTCTCATATCGGTCTTTCCAGACGGATCTCCGATCATTGCTGTACCGCCGCCAATCAGTGCAATCGGCTTGTTTCCGGCCATCTGAAGTCTCTTCATTAAGCACAGTGCCATGAAGTGACCTACATGAAGGCTGTCTGCTGTCGGGTCGAATCCGATGTAAAATACAGCCTTTCCATTATTAACGAGATCGCGGATACGCTCCTCATCTGTTACCTGGGCAATCAGCCCTCTTGCTACTAATTCTTCGTAAACCTGCATGATTTTTTTCTCCTTTTCTGCGCTTTTATTACTTTCGCCTGAGAACTTTTTCTATTTATCGATAATTCACGAATTGCTCCGCTGCTTCGCAGCTCTCTCAATTCTACAGACATTCGGACTCGGCTGATTTTTCTTGAAAATCGCCTCCTCCTCATGTCTGGGCGTGGCATAAAGTTCAGGCTTTTTCCATGCAAGCATGGAAAGCCTGAACTTTCGCCCCTGGAATTACAAAAAGCCCCCGTCCTAACAAAAGGACGAGGGCGAAATCTCGTGGTACCACCTTTCTTCACAGTCTGCTCACACAAACTGCCTTTCAAGTACACGCACCCTGTAAAAACAATCCAGTCAATCTGCGAATACTCTGACAAGATAACGGCTGCCGCGCCGCTGCAGTCTACTTTTGCAAAATCGCAAGTTCGGTGCAGAGCTCAGAGAGGTATTCCTTATAAGCTTCCCCTACGCCTCTCACCTGCCGGCTACTCTCTTTTGGTTTCCCTTATCAGTACTTGTTCTCCTCAACGCTGATAAACAGAGTATAGCAACGTGATTAAAAAATGTCAAGTCATTATTTTCAGTATATTGACTTCGTTAGCTTTTTTCTTTTAAAATATCCAACTACACTTTTTTATTTTTTAGAAATATCTATTCCGAAGTACTTCTCAGACAGCTCGGTCAATGTGCCATCCTTTGCCATCTCATCAAGTGCATCATTTACAGCCTCTAAAAGAGTAACAGTATCATCACCCTTACGGATCGGAATTGCAATCTTCTCTACCTGATCGGAGTAGGTTGCAATCTTGATATTTGAATCTGGATGCTCTTTCTTGTAATCGTTAAATACAACCTCTGCATTAAGTGTTGCATCAATACGATTGGAAAGTAACAGCTCGATGGTCTGATTCAGGTCATCAACAGGAGTAACGGTTGCACCATATGCCTCTGCCTGTGCTGCATAGGTACTAGAAATGGTATTTGCAGTCTTCTTACCCTTTAAATCTTCCATAGAAGAAATCTCATCGTAATCACCGCGAACGATAACAGCAGTCTTATTATATGCATATGGGGTAGAGAAGTTGTACTTTTCTGCACGCTCATCTGTCACGCCAACACCATTTACCATGATATCGTAGCGACCTGCATCCAGACCTGCAAGCAGTCCATCCCACTCGCCCTCTACAAACTCAACCTCTACGCCAAGTTTCTCTGCGATGTTCTGTGCAACCTCTACGTCATAACCAACAAGATCATTATTATCATCATGATAGGTCCACGGAGCCCATGTTCCTTCCATTGCCACAACAATGTTTCCGCGCTCCTTAATCTGCGCTAAAAGATCATCTGCTGACTCGCCGGTTCCGATTTCTGTAGATACTTCTTCGCTTCCAAGCTCAGTCTCAGCCTTCTTTGATTCTTCCTCGCTCTTTGCTTCTGCGCTTGTGTTTACTTCGCTGCTTCCTGCCTCAGTATCCTTGGTCTCGTCAGACTTTGTGGCAGTCTCCTTTGTTTCCTGTGCAGAAGTCTTTGCAGCTGTAGTACTCTTATCAGATGTACCCTTTGAAGAGCAGCCTGTCAATGCGGCAGATGCAATCACTGCTGCTGTTAATGTGCATGGAATTAATTTCTTAATTGTCATAATAGTTTCCTCCTCTTTATTTTATGAAAAAGCATTACTGATAGATATTTTCCTTATCAGAAATGCTTTTACAAGCAAGAATTACTCCTGAAAGATTCGCAAGAACTCCTTCGTGCGCATTTCCTTCGGATGCTCAAAAAACTCCTTCGATGATCCTTGTTCCACAACCACGCCCTTTTCCATGAAAATTACACGATTTGATACTGTTCGCGCAAAGTTCATCTCATGGGTAACAACAAGCATTGTCATTCCTTCCTGTGCAAGCCGCTTCATAACCGCAAGCACCTCTACCGTCAGCTCTGGATCTAGCGCCGATGTCGGCTCATCAAAGTAAATAATCTCTGGATTTACTGCTATCGCCCTCGCAATCGCCACACGCTGCTGCTGGCCACCTGAAAGCTGGGACGGATAATAATCGCTTCGATCTTCCATGCCAACCTTTTTTAATGCCTCGTGTGCAATTCGATTTGCCTCATCCTTTGGCATTTTTCTTCCGACAATCAAGCCTTCCGTTACATTCTGCAATGCCGTTTTGTTGGCAAACAGGTTATAATTTTGAAACACAAACGCGGTTTTCTTTCGAATGCGCGCAATTGTGCGCTTCGGTACCTTATGTAAATCGATCGTCTCATCATCAAACGTCATTGTTCCGCCATCTGCCTTCTCTAAGAAATTCAGGCAGCGAAGAAGTGTTGTCTTTCCTGATCCGCTCGGTCCAAGAATCGCAATGACATCTCCTTTATTGACAGAAAGGCTTACATCGTGAAGGACATCTGTCTGACCAAATGACTTTTTAATGTTTTTAATCACCAGCATGTATTACCCTTCCTTTCTGCCATAAAAGTTTAACTTCTTCTCGCCGATGCTCTGAAGCTTTGTCAGAATCGTTGAAATTATCAAATAAATAAGACCAACCTCCGCATACAGAAGAAGAGATTCATATGTTACTGCTACAATCTGTTTTGTCGTTTGAAGCATCTCTGGTACTGTAATACAGGACGCCAAAGATGTATCCTTTACCATAGAAATCAACGAATTGAAAAGGGATGGGAACGCGGTACGCATCGCCTGTGGCAGCACAATTCGAAAAATCGTTTGCAAGTACGAAAGACCTGCACACTGACCTGCCTCCAACTGTCCTGCTGGAACCGATTCGAGCGATGCACGGACCGTCTCTGCACAATAAGCACCTTCATTTAATGAAAATACAATTACTGCCGCAGGAAATGGATCGAGTAAAATTCCAATCTTTGACAATCCAAAAAATACAATATACAACTGCACCAAAAGCGGTGTACCGCGAAAGATCCAGATATAAAAACGGCAGAACGACTTCAACACTTTAACATTCGCAAACTGCACCAGTGCAACTACAACTGCAATCACCATCGCCAATGCAAATGCAATTACAGTTAACGGAATCGTACCAGTCAAAGCTCGAAGCAACATCTTTGGAAAGGAGTCGATAAAAATATTCCATAACCGACCACTAAACATAAAACACCCTCTTTTCTTTTTTTGGTTAAATAATTACGCGGCAACCCGCAGGCCGCCGCGTCAAAAACTTTAAAAAACCTACTTCTCCGATAGTTTAATAGATTTTTTCCGATATGTCAATGAAATAAAATCTTATATTTTTTGTACTTTTCTTATATGTTACAGTTCACGCGTCCCTTACACATAATACCATGCGACTGTTAGTGCTATTGCAATTATCAAAAATCCAAAACCCACAAGAAGTGTCATATATTGTCCTTTGCCTTTTTGCTTTCGCTTTTTGGCCTTTTCTACCTTAAACTCGTAGAATTTTCCATTCGCTTCCCGTGTGGAAAACGGAATCAGAAAATGAGCACCTTTTTGCAGTGCAAAGGAGAAAATATCAAGCACACCAGTAGTGGATATCCAGACAAGAAGACCAAAGCTTATATATAACAGTGCAATGACAGAAAAGCCATTTCCAATTGCCAGGATACGGTCTGCAGCCGATACACCTTCTGCAAATGCTCCCTGCGATGTCATAACACCGACTGCGATAATAAGGCCAATTGCGATCTGGATGATTAAACGGATTATATTTTTTTTCTCCATTTAATTTCCTTTCATCTGCTCTTTGTAACGTGCAAACTCAGCATCGTTGCAATGCACAAAATGGCCTGGAACAACCTCACGGAACGAGGGTTTGTCTACTGTGTAATCATGCTCCTTTAACGGAACATAGCTTATACGCTGACGCTGCTTCTCGTAGTGCGGATCTGGAAGCGGAATTGCAGACAGAAGTGATTTTGTATATGGATGAAGCGGATTTGCAAACAGCTCGTCAGAATCTGCCAGCTCTACCATTTTTCCATAATACATAACACCGATTCGATCTGAGAAATATTTTACAACAGACAAATCATGCGCAATAAACAAGATTGTCAGTCCCATCTTATGACGAAGATCATCAAGAAGGTTGATAACCTGTGCCTGAATGGAAACATCAAGTGCACTAACTGGCTCATCCGCAATGATAAGCTCTGGATTCATAACAACCGCACGTGCAACACCAATACGCTGGCGCTGTCCGCCGGAGAACTCATGCGGGTAGCGGCCTGCATGCTCACGCACAAGACCAACGAGCTCTAGTACACGATATACTTCTTCGTCAATCTTTTTCTGATCCTTCTCACCACGGATAACAAGACCTTCTGCAATAATCTGACGCACGGTCATACGCGGGTCGATGGATGCAATAGGATCCTGAAAAATCATTTGAATATCTGTTACAGCACGACGGCGCTTCTGATCTTCCTGCGCAAGACGGATCTGCTTTTTCTGCTCTGCAATCACCTCATCGCGCTTTTTCTTTGCATCCTTTAACTTCTCTCCAGACACACCAGACTTCTTTAAAGCAGTATAAGCTTTCTTTGCCTTCTCGATCTCCCACTTGTAGGAGCCAGTTCCTGCTGCGATTCGTTCTCCCTTAAAGTATACATTTCCGGAAGTGATGTTGTAAAGCTTGATGATGGAACGTCCTGTCGTAGTCTTTCCACAGCCGGACTCTCCTACAAGGCCGAATACTTCGCCCTTTTTCACTTCAAAGCTGACATCATCCACTGCCTTATTTTCTTTAAAATACTGGCACAGATGCTCTACCTTAAGCAGAGTCTCCTGTGAGCTTGCCACATTCTTTTTTTCAGGCATTGGACTTTCCTCCCTTCTCTTTCATTCGTGCAATTCGATCGGTGATGATCTTTGGAATCTCTACCTTTGGTGCATCTGGATGGAGCAGCCATGTTGCCGCATAATGCGTATCACTGATCTTAAACATCGGCGGCTGCATCTCAAAATCAATCTTAAGCGCATACTTGTTACGGTCTGCAAATGCATCTCCTACCGGCGGATAAATCATATTCGGCGGTGTTCCCGGGATAGCTTCCAGACGATCATTTGTATCAACATCAGGCATAGCAGAAAGCAATGCCCATGTATATGGATGCGCTGGTGAATAAAAGATATCATCTGCTGTTCCAGTCTCAACAAGCTTTCCTGCATACATAACGCCAATACGGTCTGCCATGTTTGCAACTACACCAAGATCATGCGTAATAAAGATAATAGACAGATTACGCTTTTCCTTTAAGTGATTGATAAGTTCCATAATTTGTGCCTGAATCGTAACGTCAAGTGCTGTTGTCGGCTCATCACAGATCAAAATATCTGGGTCAGCTGCCAGTGCAATTGCAATAACAATACGCTGTCTCATACCGCCTGAGAACTCAAATGGGTACTGACGATAACGCTTTCTAGGCTCAGAGATACCTACCTCCTCCAAAAGCTTTAATGCCTTGTACTTTGCCATTTCCTTTGTCACACGGCTTACGGCGCCAGATGCGTTTTCACGGAAAAATTCAATCAGCTCTTTTGTCTTTTTCGCAAAATCAACTTCGTTTTGCTCTGCCAAATCTTCTTTATAATGCTCTGTCAGACGATTTAACAGTTCTCTTACATTATCCTGCTCAAGCTCAAGGTCAACTGCCGTAGATGGTGTTACCTTCCATGTTGGCTGTTTTCCCTTTGCAGTCAGATTATCATATTTTTTCTGCTGCTTTGCGTGCTTTTTTGCAGCAGCTTTATTTTTATCAATTCCGCCAAAATAATGCTCCTGTGAAGCACGGATGCTTCCTGCAAATGTCCATGCAAGTCCATCCTTATGAATCTCAATAGGATCAATTGAAGCCTCTACTGCCTGAATCATCTTCTCAGCAGCTTCCTTACATGACTTCACATCCCAGGAATCACTGTCAAAGATGCTTCTGTTTGCGCTGATCACATCAATTGCTTCCTTCTTTTTCCTTGCAGATTCCTTTGCACTAAAAGAAAGTGCCTTTGATGCATCCTCACAAAATTCATTTAAGAAGCTCTCCTCAAGGTAGGTGCGCATCATTTTGTTAAGCTCATCAATCGGCATAGAAACTGGCACAGACTTTCCTGAGAACTGCGCATAGTAACCCATGCTAAAGAAATCCGGTTTTTCTTTTTTAAGTGCCTCTGTCATGATGCCCTGCAAAATCTCAAGCTGCGCTTTTGATGCTGTAAAGTTTTTTGACTTGCAGTCAGAAGGAATCACTGATTCAAGTGTCTTTACGGCAGCCTCAAGCTTACTCTTATCATTGCTTACAACAAAATCATTTGGTGTAAGCTTTGCCAGGCGCACGATTTCCTTAAGTGTATACTTCGGATCATCGAGTGCTTTCTTTTCAATATGAAACAATGCATCTGTAATATCGTCAAGTACCTCGATTGCAGCCTCATGCGCTGTGTTGTATGTCTGCTCAATCTCGATATGCTTAAATTCAAACTTATCAAAGTTTTGGCAAAGTGTGTGCGCCTTTGTGCTGTCTGTACCTGCCGCTGCCATTGTCTTTTCAAGCAGCGCAAGTGTCTGATTAAAGGAGTTTCTGCTGGCCTTCTGATGTGCCTTTCCCTTTAACAGCATCGCTTCTGTCAGCTGCTTTCCAACACGCATAATCGGATTTAAACTTGAAAGCGGATCCTGGAAGATCATTGCAATCTTATCACCACGGATGCGGTAAAAATCATCCTCACCAATTTTTAACAGATCCATACCATCGTAGATGATTGAACCGCCCTCGATGATGGAGTTTCCTGCAAGGATTCCAAGAATTGCCTTTGAGGTTACTGATTTACCTGAACCAGACTCTCCTACAATTGCAAGTGTCTCTCCTTTATTTAAATCAAAGCTGATGTCTCGTACCGCCTGTACTTTTCCTGCCGGTGTACGGAATGAGACAACCAGGTTATTTACTGAAAGTTTCTTTTCCATTCTAAATTACTCCTCCGTTCCTCTCAGGGATGGGTTAAAGGCATCCCGCAGTCCGTTTCCAAACAGGTTGAAGGAAATCATCAGCAGGGAAATATAAATTGCCGGGAATAAAATAATGTGCGGATACGTCGTAAGCATCGAGGTTCCCTGTGAAAGCATGGTACCAAGTGATGTCATATTAGAAGAATCCAGATTTACAATTCCCAGATATGTCATGTTAGACTCAGAGTAGATAACGCTCGGAATCGTAAGCACGGCACTTGTAATTAAGGTTCCAATTGCATTTGGGAAAATGTGCTTAAACATCAGACGTGAATCCTTAGCGCCAAGTGTGCGTGCAGCAAGAATATATTCCTGATTTTTATAGCGATAAAACTGCATACGCGTCTTGCTTGCCATACCAATCCAGCCTGTAAGTACAAACGCAAACAAAAGAGATGGCACAACACCGACCTTGCTTGCCAGATGCAGCTGGAACAATGATGTTACTACAATAAATGGAACATCATTTAAGATATCTGAAATACGCTCCATAATCATATCGACTGCTCCGCCATAGAAGCCTTCAATTGCGCCGTAAACAGCACCGATTGCCAAGTTGATTGCAGAAATAATCAATGCAAACAAGAGACTAAATCTTGCACCCTCAGCCATTCTTGTCAAGATATCTTGTCCGTAAGCATTTGTTCCAAACAAGAATATCGGCTCATGGCCGTAACGATACTGAAAATAGCTAAGAGAATCTACACGAACCTTAAATGACATTGACGCTGAAGAACCTGTTACTGTCGCATAGCGATATGAACCATCATCTCCAGCAATACGAAGACTGTGATAATCGCCGTCTTTTCCCTTTGTCAGATAAATAGGCGTAATATTTCCATCCTTATCCAGCTTCGGTGCACCCTTATTCGTACACTTATACCAGATATTTGGATCTGAACGCAAATTCGGTGCCTGAATTGACTTTGAGTCAACTGACGGATAAATTACCTGAATCTGATTTTCATCCTGCCAATCTTGAATAGCCTCATACTCTGCTTTTGTCAGCGTCAGATTTAACATACCAATCTTGGAATAAGAATCTACTCTTACATCATAAAATGTGCTGTTTGATGTGCTGGAGGAATCCTCATAATCAGCCTTATAAACTTTTGTGATCGCATTTACTCCGCGCTCTGTCTCCATTGCCTCATAATATGCATACATATCACTGCTGATTGTTTCTCTCTTTGCACCATCCCAGCCTGCCCATGAAAATAGCTTTGACTTTGGAAGCAGCTTTCCATACTGAAGATACGTTGTATCAGTCTTCGATTTTGTATAATTGTTGTGTGACACAAGCGGAACAATAAGCGCAAATGCAAGAAGCAGTGCAATGATAACCGCTGCTGTCAGTGAACTCTTATTGCGGCAAAAACGCATCATAGCATCCTTGAAATAACCAACTGGCTTTGTCTCAAGCTTCTTGTCATGGATCGCTTCGCTGCGGTCAAAAAATTCAAATTTTTCTTTTGGGATATTTGTATAATCTGTATTTTTGCGTGCCATTTTATCGTTCCCCCATTCTGATTCTCGGATCGATAAAGCCGTAGCTGATATCAACTACTAGTCCTGATACAAGTCCGATCAGTGTATAAAATGCAGACAACAGCATAAAGAAGTTGTAGTCGCGTGCTGTAATAGAATTTAAATACAGCTGGCCGACACCAGGTACACCAAAGATCGTCTCAATAATCAGAGATCCGCCTAAGATACCGACAAACTCTCCCAAAATCATTGGGAATACCGGAACCATGGAATTTCTCATTGCATGGCGAATCGTTGCCTGTGAGCGAGTCAAACCTTTTGTTCTTGCAAGCAACATAAAATCACTTGTCAATACCTCAGAAAGCTCGGCGCGCACATATCTGGCCAGACTGGCAATACTTCCAAATGCCAGTGCCAGCACAGCCGGCATGACTGAGCGGAACATAGACAGTGAAAAATAGTTCGTTCCACTGTTCATCTGCAGTGGGAACAACTTAAGCTTATAGCAAAGCAAATACTGGATTAACAGTGCATATACATAAGACGGAACGGAAATAAATACCATGACAAGTGTAGAGATAAGATAATCCTGCCACTTGTTTTTCTTTAATGCAGCAAAAATACCAAGCAGCAGTCCGCTCGGAATTGCAAAAATCATGGAATAGATGTTTACCATCATGGTTGCTGGAAGTTTGGAAGTGAATACCTTCCATACATCCTGGCTGCGGTACAGCGCCTCACTGATTCCCCAGTCTCCACCTAATACGCTTCGTTTTAAGAAAATCAGATACTGTATCAGAATCGGCTTGTTATAGCCTAACGCTTCTCTTCGCTGCTGAATCAGATTCATGTCCTTGCCAAACTGCTTGGCATCCACAAGCGGCAGCAGCTTTACAAGTACAAAGCATACTGTCAGAATTGTGAAGAAGACAAAAAACATCAGCGCGATACGCTTTAGTACGTACTTAACCATCGTTGTCCTCCGTTTGTTTTCATGTTTAATTTTACGGTTTTACGCTTTTAAAATTTTTTCAAAAAACTGACAGGAAGGGGGCGGCAAGCCGCCCCCTTTCCCGTCGAAGTGTTGCTCTTTTTCGCAACATAATCACTTCTTATTATTCGATTTCTCGATTTTGATACTTCATTAGTTGTAATTGAGTTTTCCACCCTGCTCAGATACAAATGCATCCCACTCAGCATCGCTGTAGTCGTATGTCATGTACTGAACACCACCGCGGCCGATGCTGTAGTAATACTCATCTGTAGCAAACTGAATCTTCATACTCTTTAATGCAGCTGTACAGTCATCGAACATTGGAATCAGGTCATAATTTCCAAGAACTGCATTCTCCAGTCCAACTAATACCTCAAAACGATCTTCGCTGTTGTCATCTGCAGAACCAGCAGAGAACTCTTTTGTGGTACCATCCTCAGCCTTAATGGTAATAACTTCACCAAGCATAGCCTGAGTCCAATCCCATGCAGTTGCAGTATAGGTAACGCCATCTGTCAATGTGATATCTATATCAGCAGACTTTGTATCCCATGACGGGTCGTACTGATACTCGCTTGATGTATAAGCTTCCATCAAGCTGTACGGATCAAGTGCAGCACCTGTCCAGCCTACACCAAACAGAAGATCTACCTGCTGGCTTCTAAGTGCATCACTAAAGCCATTTCCAAGTGTATCATCTACGCTAAAGGTTAACTTGCCCTCAAGAGAAGTTCCCTTTACTGCCTCAGTGTAGCAGTTTACAAGGAACTCGTTACCCTTGTTGTAGAAGGTGCTCTCGCTGTTTGGAAGACCAATCTTGATCTCAACCACATCATCCTCATCCATAAGACCAGCTGCGATTGCCTCATCATATGCCTCGTTGAATCTCTCCTGAGCCATCTCTAAGTTGTAGCCTGTGATGCTGTCTACTGCCTCATCAACAGTTTCGTACATCAATCCCTCACCGATATCATCAGAAAGACCCCAGAAGTTTGCTAAAACATTCTTTGCTTCCTCAGTATCACGGTAAGCAATACCCTCTTCCGGATCAGAGATAATGCTGTTTGAGTAAAGACCAAATGCAGCAGAGCTTAATGGGTTAACTGCTGCATTGAATGCATCACGGTCAAGTGCATAGCAAAGTGCCTCACGGAAGGACTTTAAGCTAAGGATTGTCTTGTTGATGTTATCGCCAGCAGCCTTCTGTGCTGCCTCAAGTCCCTCTACACCTGGATTCATTGCCATGAAGAAGGTACTCTCACCAACGGTATAGTATGCGTAATCGCTAGAACCGTAGGTTTCGATATCATCCTTTGTCAAGCCATAGCTGTCAAGCTCACCGCTTAAGAACATCTCAAGTCTTGTTGATGGCTCTTTTACGCAGCTAACAACGATGTTTGTAGTCTGATACTGACCGTCTACATTGCCAAAGTAGTACTCGTTCTTATCAAGAACGTACTCCTTATCAGCCTGATAAGATGTCAGCTTGTAAGGTCCAAAGGAAGCAGTTGTCTCTGCAGAGGTACCATAAGTATTGTTGTAAACACCGTTGCTCTCAGACTCGCAGCTCTTATACAGATCTTCCTTTACTAACCAGGAATCTGTCAGTGAATACTTTAAGTAGAAGCCCTTTAATGGCTTTTCAAGGACTAAAACGAGTTCAGTATCGGATGGAGCAAAGATACCAACTTCGTCGATTGACATCTCTGGATACTCGGTACCCTGATAGATCATCTCTTCCCACTCTTTGTATGCATAGTCGCCAGCCTGTGCTGCATAATCCTCAACATCGGTGCAGCCGTGAAGAACTGCTACGATGTGCTGTAATGCCTCAACAACCTCATCAGTTACCGGAACATATCCGTCATCATTTGCATTTGCTGCCAAAACAGTCTCATACAGATCAACGTCGTCTTTCATAAATGCAGACTTATAATCGTCTAATGCATAGTAATCAGACAATCCGTCAGAACCCCAGGTTGCACAGTCATTTAAGCTAACTGCTAAGTCATGTCCGTCTACAACGTAAACGCCGTTCTCATTCTTCTCGAATGCAGATGGATCTACGTACTCATCCTCACCCATCTCAGAAGAGATAAAAGTCTCAGCATATGCATGCTGTCCTGCATAAAGGAAATTCTTTGCATTCTTTAATACAAGATTTCCACAGTAAAGCATATCTGCGCGATGATGCTGTGCCTTCGGGTTTAACAGAAGTTCTGCGGACTTTACAAAATCAGAAGCAACGATCGGTGTACCGTCATCCCACTTTAAATCATCACGAATGGTAATCTTCCATGCCAATGACTCATCACCGTCTAAACCATACTGATCCTTATACTCAGCAGTTACATCCTCTGGATCGCCTGTTGCAACAAGCGGAACCATCTGATAACCATCCCTATCCTCATTGAAATCGAAGCTGTAGAAACCAGCCTCCAGATACTGCATCAGCTCAGAATCGGTCTGGGTCTGATTGTCATGCAGACTCCAGTTTGTTGGGAAATCGGCTAACGCATAGCGATAGGTATAGCTCTCAGACTCCGTTGTGGTTGCGTCTGATGCAAAAACTGCAGTGCTGCCAAGTGTAGTTGCAGCCATAGAAGCAGCCAGCATCAAAGATAATGCTACCTTTCTCATATTCATTCCTCCTATTTTCTTCTCATGTTCCGTTAGGTTTTATTTAGAACCTGATAAATCAGTATCATATATATTATATATGACCTAAAAAAACCTGTCAAGGCTAGGGCTGATTTTCTTTTGCTTTCTTAGCCAATTCCTAGGATGACAGGGACGGTGGCTTACTTGCAGTTCTTATCAAGGAAATCAAGCACTGTCTTTACAAACAGTGGATCCAGATCATTTGCCTGCTTTTTATCAAGGCGGGCAAACCATTTTGAAAGCACCTTTTCTGGAACACGGTTATAATACAAATCGTGAAGCATCTTTAATTCTTCCTTCTTGGCTAGATAATAAGCTGTTCCGCCCTTTGTGAAGAAAATTCCCATGTGATTGCTCTTTCCCGGACGTGTCTCGGTATAGTACTCAACATTTGGATTTGTAATATGGCTTCGCTGCGCGATAATAGAAGATCCATCATAACTAATCACTTCATCCTCTTTGCCATGCATAACAAGAACCGGCACGTCGCAGCTATTGATGCCATCAATTGCAGACAAATTATAATTCTTACCAAAAATAATACGCTGATAAAGTGCAGCAAACGGAAGCAATAAATCTACCAACAATGTTGGAATGATGCGTCCTGCCGCCTCTTTCGTAATTGCCATTGGACTAGAAAAACCTGAAATTGTAATAACACCTGCAATATTATGCTTAAAATTCAGCACTGCCGCAGCTGTATAACCGCCCCAGCTATGACCATATAAAAATACTGGAAGATTCTTTAGTGATGCAGACGCCTCAATATAACCCAAAACTGCATTCAAATCCTTCACAGCCTGATAGAAGCCCACAGATGAAGCTCCTTCACTTTCATACACGCCCGTATAATCAAATGTAAAAACCTGATAACCATCATCCAGCATATATTTAACCATGCTTAAGTTATCTTCTCCGCCGCCTGCAATTCCATGGCACACAACAACGAGACCTTTGGCAGATGCTTCTCCATATAAATATCCTGTCAGATGAGTGGAACCAGAGACGATTGTAATTTTTTTTCTTACCATTCCGCTCATGTCCTTATAGCGCAGACTGATTGCGTCATCCTCCTTCTCCTGTCTGGCGAATACCTTGTGGAAAATACCTCTCACGGTCAAAATACTGGCTGCACTTACCGCTGCCACTCCTGCAATGACTGCTTTTCCTTTTTTTGATTTTGCCATAGAATCCCATCCTT
>ENA-ORLY01002816-ORLY01002816.1-human-gut-metagenome-genome-assembly--contig:-NODE-2816-length-15470-cov-4.172741_pt1 | contig 15470 bp, 8 predicted proteins | sample MGYA00243071_ERZ508832 | MGnify/ENA primary metagenome ERZ508832 (study PRJEB26277, sample SAMN04329777) | human gut metagenome | biome: human-associated habitat | host: Homo sapiens | place: USA...
CATAGTATTTGATTTAAGGTTAACAAAGGTTGGAGCAAGGCGTTGCTCCTTTTTTTATATCTATACCTCTCGTAACTTTCCCTGTTTTTGCTAACTTTGCATGATTTTAAAAACAAAAGAATGATAGTTTGTATTGCCGAAAAGCCCTCTGTGGCACGTGATATTGCCGATATTTTAGGAGCCAGAACCCGGAAAGAAGGGTATATCGAAGGAAACGGATACCAAGTGACTTGGACGTTCGGCCATCTTTGTACTTTGAAAGAACCGCATGAATATACCCCCGGATGGAAATCATGGAGCTTGGGTAGCCTTCCTATGATTCCTCCGCGTTTTGGCATAAAACTGATAGAAAATCCTACTTATGAGAAGCAGTTCCATATCATCGAAGGATTGATGCAACAGGCTGATGAGATTATAAACTGCGGTGATGCCGGGCAGGAAGGAGAATTGATCCAGCGCTGGGTGATGCAAAAGGCCGGAGCGCGTTGTCCGGTGAAGCGTCTCTGGATTTCTTCGTTGACAGAAGAAGCCATTAAAGAGGGGTTTGCCAAGTTAAAAGACCAGTCGGACTTCCAGTCGTTGTACGAAGCCGGGCTTTCCCGCGCAATGGGGGATTGGCTGTTGGGGATGAACGCTACCCGTCTGTATACTATTAAGTACGGGCAAAACAAACAGGTTCTTTCTATCGGCCGGGTACAGACTCCTACGCTGGCATTGATCGTCAACCGGCAGTTGGAGATTGAAAACTTCAAGCCGGAGCCTTATTGGGAATTGAAAACAGTCTACCGTGAAACTACATTCTCGGCAACGAAAGGAAAATTCACTTCCAAAGAGGAGGGATTGGAGTTTCTGGAAACGGTGAAACAATCGGATTTTGTGGTGACGGATGTCTCGGCAAAGAAAGGAGTGGAGTACGCTCCCCGTTTGTTCGATCTTACTTCACTGCAGGTAGAGTGCAACAAAAAGTTTGCTTATTCCGCTGACGAGACTTTAAAGCTGATCCAGTCGCTTTATGAAAAGAAAGTGACTACCTATCCGCGTGTCGATACGACTTTTCTTAGTGATGATATTTATCCGAAGTGTCCGGCTATTCTGAAGGGGCTGAGGGATTATGAAGTTTTGACTGCACCGTTGGACGGTGCCAAGCTTCCAAAATCTAAAAAAGTATTCGACAGTTCGAAAGTGACCGATCACCACGCTATTATTCCGACCGGAGTATATCCGCAGAATCTGACGGATATGGAACGCCGGGTGTTCGATTTGATTGCCCGCCGTTTTATTGCGGTATTCTATCCCGATTGCAAGGTGTCTACTACCACTGTATTGGGAGAAGTGGATAAGATCGAGTTTAAGGTGACCGGTAAACAGATTCTTGAACCGGGTTGGCGGGTTGTTTTTGCCAAAGAACAGGTTGAGGAGAAAGAGGGGGATGAAGAGCGGGTATTGCCGGTTTTCGTGAAGGGAGAGAGCGGGCCGCATGTGCCGGATTTGAATGAGAAGTGGACACAACCTCCGAAACCCTATACGGAAGCTACCCTGCTTCGTGCCATGGAGACTGCCGGTAAATTGGTGGATAACGACGAATTGCGCGATGCTTTGAAAGAAAATGGTATTGGCCGTCCGTCAACGCGCGCTGCCATTATCGAGACCCTGTTCAAGCGAAACTATATCCGTAAGGAGAAAAAGAATCTGATAGCTACCCCTACGGGTGTGGAACTGATACAACTTATCCATGAGGAACTCCTGAAATCTGCCGAATTGACCGGTATATGGGAGAAGAAACTTCGTGAGATTGAAAAAAGAACTTATGATGCCCGGCAGTTTCTGGAAGAATTGAAACAGATGGTTTCGGAGATTGTGACAAGTGTATTGTCTGATAATACCAACCGTCGCATTACCATACAGGAAGCTGCGGCACAAATAGCAGAAGAAAAGCCGAAGAAAGAGCCCAAAAAACGTACCCGCAAACCGGCTGCTCCAAAAGAAACGAAGCAGGATGAGTAGAGTGCGGTAATGGTAGTTGTAGGGTCCGGAAAGGAGGGAGTGCCAGTTACCGGTGAGACGGATCTCTTGGTCGGTCAGCCTTGCCCGGTGTGCGGTAAAGGCACTATTATCAAGGGGAAGGCGGCTTATGGTTGTTCTGAATGGAAGAATGGGTGTACTTTTAGAAGGGCATTCGATTGAGATAGCTTTACAATTACTTGGGAGTTTTGCACGTTTCATGGATGTGAGACGTGCGTCTCGCAACTGTGTGACGATCGTTTCATAATTGTGAAACATGCGTCTCTTAATTGTGAAACGCTTTGAAGAAAGGAGCGAATACGGAAAACATCCGGCAGGTATACCGAATGATCACATCGTTATAGCAAAAGATGATAACCGTTTACAATAAACCTCTCTTTTTTCTGTTTATATACTAAGATTATGTGCCGCAAACTTATCTATATACTTCTACTTTTCCTGCTGGCTTCCTGTGGTGCAGGACGCAGTTTGAAGAGAGCCGAGCAAAGTTATGCCCGCGGCGAATACTTTGATGCAGCCAAATATTATCGGAAAGCCTATGCGGCCACTTCCCCGAAGCAACGGAAACAGCGTGGAGAGATCGCTTATAAGATGGCCGGCTGTTATCGTCTCATCAATTATAATGTGCGTGCCAAAGGGGCTTACATGAATGCCATCCGTTATCACTATCCGGATTCGGTAACCCATTTCTATCTGGCAGAGAGTTTGCGGAAGAATGGCGAGTATAAACCGGCTATTGCCTCCTATAAAACCTATCTCCAATATCGTCCTAATGATACATTGGCGTTGAATGGCTTGCAATCCTGCACTTTGGCACAGGAATGGAAGGAGCACCCTACACGACATATAGTGAAACGGGAAGCCGTTTTCTTCTCCCGGCGCAGCGATTATTCCCCGATGTATGCCGGAGACGATACGGATATCATCTATTTTACTTCCACCCGGAATGAGGCAAAAGGAAATGATCTGAACGGTATCACCGGTATGAAAAGTGCCGATATATTCTCTTCCAAACGTGATGAGAAGAAAAACTGGCAAAAGCCCGAACCGTTGGAGTCGGAAGTGAACAGCGAGTTTGAAGATGGTGCCTGTTCTTTCTCGGCGGATGGTAAAACCATGTATTTTACCCGTTGCCGGACATCGCCCGAGGCACCTGTGTATGCCGAGATATTTGCTTCCGCACGTACCGGCGCCAATTGGGGGACACCGACTAAATGTGCCATTCTGAATGATTCTCTTTCTTCAGTGGCTCATCCTGCCATGTCTCCGGCGGGAGATTTTCTTTATTTTGTATCCGATATGCCCGGCGGATTCGGCGGACTTGATTTGTGGCGCATCAATGTAGTGAAGGACGGTTTCGGATATGTGGATAATCTGGGGCCTGATATCAATACGGCCGGTGACGAGATGTTTCCTACGTTCGGCCCTAAGGGGGAGTTATACTTTTCTTCGAACGGGCATCCCGGTATGGGAGGGCTCGATATCTTCTGTGCAGTGCTCGACTCTGTATCCGGGCGGTGGAAGGTGGAAAATATGCGTTCGCCTATTAATTCTGCCGGAGATGATTTCGGTATGACTTATGAGCCGGGGCGGCAGCGTGGCTTTTTCTCTTCCAACCGGGGAGATGCGCGCGGATGGGATCATATTTATAGCTTTGAATTGCCGGAAGTGAATCATACTCTTACCGGCTGGGTATATGATAAAGAAGGCGATGCCCTGCCGGAAGCTATGGTAACCATAGTCGGTGACGACGGTACTTATCTGAAAATAGATGTGAAGAGAGACGGGTCATTCGTTCAACGTCTCAATTCCGGACAGCATTATGTAATGTTGGCCTCTTGCCGTGGTTATCTGAACGGGAAACAGGAACTTGTAACGGATACGGCCCAAGTTGACCGCAGTTATGAGGTTGAATTCCCATTGGCCTCCATTACCCGTCCGGTGCTAATCGAGAATATTTTCTATGAATTCGACCGGGCAGACCTTACCCCTGCATCGACTACTGCGCTTGACGAACTGATCGCTTTGTTGAACGATAACCCGAATGTAACCATCGAGCTTGCTGCTCATTGTGACTATAAAGGAAATGACGCTTACAATGAGCGTCTTTCGCAGAGACGTGCGGAATCGGTTGTTCGCTATTTGATTAAAGGAGGTATTTCCGAAGATCGCCTTACGGCAAAAGGATACGGAGAGAGCAAACCGAAAGTTGTGAATAAGTCGGTGCTGAAGACAGCTCCTTTCTTGAAAGAGGGGAATGTGCTGACAGAGGAATTCATTAAGACACTTACTCCGGAGCAGCAGGAAATATGTAATGCGATTAACCGCCGTACCGAGTTCCAAGTATTGCGTACCACCTACGGATTGTATAAATAAAACTATCTTTTCGAAAACTTGTTCTTCCTTCCATTTGTTCTTATTAAAGATAACGTTAATTCGATATAAGGAATCATGCTGCATCGTTTCTCCTCCTTTCCGGAAAGAGGGAAAGCCATGCGGGATAAGAGTTATGTCGGACTCAGGTTAAAGATTTAATAAAGATAGTAAAGTGATGAAGAAATCAAAAAAAGGAATGGCGGCCTTGATGGCGCTTGCTGCTGCATTTTTAATGTTTGCACAGAAGTCCGAAGCATGTACACGTGCGGTGTATCTTGGACCGGATAATATGGTGATAACCGGGCGTACAATGGATTGGAAAGAAGATATCATGTCCAATCTTTATTTGTTTCCACGTGGTGTAAAGCGGGTCAGTTATGATAAGGGAGAGGTGGTGAACTGGACTTCCAAATATGGAAGTATTGTTGCTTCTGCCTATGATCTCGGTATTTGTGACGGAATGAATGAGAAAGGACTCGTAGCAAGTCTGCTTTTCTTGCCGGAATCAATTTATACGCGTCCGAATGATACACGTCCGGTGATGGGAATCGGAATCTGGACTCAATATGTGCTTGATAATTTTGCTACAGTGAGTGAGGCTGTGGCAGAATTGAAAAAAGAAACTTTCCGTATCGATGCACCTCATCTGCCCAATGGAGCGGCTTCAACGTTGCACATGGCAATTACCGATGAAACGGGTAATACGGCTGTTTTAGAGTATATCGACGGAAATCTGATTATTCACGAAGGTAAACAATATCAAGTGATGACTAATTCACCACGTTATGATCTTCAGTTGGCTGTGAATGATTATTGGAAGGAAGTGGGTGGTCTGCAAATGTTGCCCGGTACCAATCGTTCGAGCGACCGTTTTGTGCGTGCTTCATTTTATGTACATGCCATACCGCAGACTGCCGATCCGAAAATAGCAGTCCCCAGTGTACTGAGCATAATGCGGAATGTATCTGTGCCATTCGGTATTTCTACTCCGGATAAGCCACATATCTCGTCTACCCGTTGGCGCTCTGTTTCCGACCAAAAGGATCGGGTCTATTACTTTGAGTCGACATTGACTCCCAATCTTTTTTGGATTGATTTAAAGAAGGTAGACTTTAGTCCGAAAGTTGGTGTGAAGAAGTTAACACTGACTAATGGCGAAATTTATGCCGGTGAAGCGAATAAGGATTTTAAGGAAAGCAAAGGCTTTAATTTCCTGTTCAGACTTCCGTAGACAGGGAGTAGTTGATAGTTAGGAGTTGGTAGTAAGTAGTAAGTAGTTAGTAGTAGGCTGCGCTATATGCCGCATGGAACTTCTAACTCCTTACTCCTAACTACCAACTCCTCACTCCTCACTATTTTCCGTATTCCTTATAAAATTCTACTACCGCTTCGATTCCTTTTCGGAAGATATCCAATGAGAAATTTTCATTGGGAGAATGGATGGCATCTGATTCCAAACCAAATCCCATTAATACGGTTTTGATTCCCAATACCTGTTCAAAAGTAGAGATGATAGGAATGCTTCCTCCACGGCGTACTGCTAACGGTTTCTTGCCGAATGCAACTTCGAATCCCTTTTCAGCAGCTTGGTAAGCCGGAAGGGAAATCGGACATACATACCCTTGTCCGCCATGCATCGGAGTCACTTTAACTTGTACTGTTTCCGGCGCAATGGAACGGATGTAATCTGCAAACAGTTCTGATATTTTATGATGATCCTGGTGGGGAACTAACCGGCAGGATACTTTGGCAAATGCTTTCGAAGGAAGAACTGTTTTGGAGCCTTCACCCGTATATCCTCCCCATATACCGCAAACGTCGAATGACGGACGGCAGCTATTACGTTCGAGGGTGCTGTATCCTTTTTCACCGAATAATTCTTTCACCCCGATAGAGGCTTTATATTTCTCTTCATTGAATGGGATGTGTGCAATCATTTCCCGTTCTGCTTGAGGTACTTCCTCCACATCGTCATAGAAACCGGGGGCAGTGATACGACCGTCGGCATCTATCACTTTGCTTATCATGCTACAGAGCACATTGACAGGATTGGCTACCGCACCACCAAAATGTCCGGAATGAAGGTCGCGGTTTGGTCCGGTCACCTCTATTTCCCAATAAGCCAGTCCACGTAGGCCGGTGGTTAATGAGGGCAGGTCGGCGCCCAGCATACTGGTATCCGATACCAATATGATATCTGCTTTCAGTAGTTCTTTGTGCTCTTCACAGAAGGCTTCAAGACTGGGTGAACCAATTTCTTCTTCCCCTTCGAAAATGAATTTCACATTGTTTCTTAATAAGTCGTTTTTGACCAGATATTCAAAAGCTTTCACTTGAATAAATGCCTGCCCTTTGTCGTCATCCGCGCCACGTGCCCAGATATGTCCGTCGCGTATTTCAGGCTCAAACGGTTTACTTTTCCACAATTCTAAAGGTTCGGCCGGCATCACATCATAGTGGGCATATACAAGCACTGTTTTTGCATTCGGGTCTACAATTTTTTGTCCGAATACGATCGGGTTTCCTTGAGAAGGCATTACGATAGCTTCATCAGCCCCCGCCTCCAGTAACAATTGTGTCCAACGTTGTGCACATGCCAGCATATCATCATGGTGCTCCGGTAGTGCACTGATACTTGGGATACGGATGAGGCTGAACAAATCTTCCATCATCTTCGGTTCGTTTACTGCAATATAATCTTTAATATAAGCCATATGGTTGGTAGTAAGTAGTAAGTAGTTAGTAGTAAATAGTAAGTAGTTAGTAGTAAATAGTTAGTAGCTGGTAACAAGTGGTTAATGATGGAAGAATAAATAATGGATAATCTTCTTTCCTGTATGATGAACTAATCGTTCACACAACTATTAGCTACTAACTACCAACTTCTAGCTTCTAACTACTAACTACCATTTATATCTGTGTCATTCTATCTAATAAGTAATAATCGAGTATTGTCATGGCAGCCATTGCTTCCACGATAGGAACGGCACGTGGTAAAACGCAGGGATCATGCCGTCCGCGTGCTTTCAGAGTGGTGTCGATACCATCGATGTTTACGGTTTCCTGTTCCATAAGCACAGTAGCTACCGGTTTAAATGCGACACGGAAAAAAATATCTTGTCCATTACTAATACCACCCTGGATTCCTCCTGAGTGGTTAGTACGCGTTTCGATGCGTCCGTTATGATTGTAGAATACATCGTTTTGTTCCGATCCTTTTTGTTTTAAGCCTTTGAAACCGTCTCCATATTCAAACGCTTTGGCTGCATTAATACTCAGCATGGCATTACCCAATGCCGCGTGCAGCTTACCGAACACTGGCTGTCCCAGTCCGATGGGGCATCCTTTGATAACACAAGTCAGTACTCCGCCAATGGTATCGCCTTCTCCTTTTATTTTATAGATAAGATCCTGCATCTCTTTTGCTTTTTCCGGATCCGGACAACGTACCGGATTGGTTTCAATCAAGTCCAGATCGTAATCTGTATAATTCCCTTCCAACTTGATAGGGCCTACTTGTGATGTATAAGCCGTGATATGAATTCCTAATTGGTTTAATGCTAATTTGGCCAAGGCACCGGCTACAACGCGTGAAATCGTTTCGCGGGCCGATGAGCGTCCGCCGCCGCGATGATCCCGGATGCCATACTTCACCTTATAAGTATAGTCCGCATGTGACGGGCGATATACATTTTCCAGATTGTTGTAATCGTTGGAATGCTGGTTTTCGTTCCATACGATAAAGCCGATAGGGCAACCGGTCGATTTTCCTTCAAAGATACCCGACAGGAATTCCACCTTGTCCGCTTCTTTACGCGAGGTAGTGATAACCGATTGTCCGGGACGACGACGGTCGAGTTCCTTCTGTACGAACTCTTCATCGATCCTGATACCAGCCGGAAAACCGTCTATAACTCCACCGATACCTTTTCCATGTGACTCTCCAAAACTGGTTAGCCTGAATATATTTCCAAATGAATTAAACATGATGTTGTGTGATTTAAGAAATTGTATATTGCAAATATAACAATTTATCCGACACTAAAGTTATTACCTTTACTTTTATTTATCGCTGTTCCGATATTGTTGCGGACTCATACCGGTAAGGCGTTTGAAATATTTTCCAAAGAAAGATACGTTCGGGAAATTCAGAGATTCTGCAATTTCGTGTATCGGTATGTTAGTCGATTTCAATTGTGCTTTGGCATCTACTATGACAACTTCCGAGATAATATCCATAACAGTCTTGCCTGTAACATGTTTTACAGTGTTACTCAAGTGAGTAGGCGTTATATTCATTTGTTTTGCATAATATGTAATATTTCGTTCTTGAGTATAATGCTGGATAACCAGATGACCAAATGTTTTACATATTTCCTCACTTCTGCTTGAACCTGTTTCGCTTCGGATGGGTTGTTCATGATACATATCACTCAACCTATATAGAATGGAAAGAAGCATGCATTTTAAAATTTCAGGATTGTAAGGAGACCGTTTTTTATAATATACTTTCATCATGAGCCAAAAAAACTCTTCGTAGATAGAGGCAAACTCTTCAGGTAGTGACAAAACCGGATGGCTCTTTGTAATATAAATTAGATCGATAATAGACTTGTTTTTGTTTAACCCATTGATAAATTCAGAAGAAAATACCATGAAATAAAGTTTTAGATCTCCTTCTATTTTGTTTATCTGGATGATACTTCCTGGTGAAAGGGTTACGAAATCATTCTTCTTTATGGTATACTCGGACAAATTAATACTTGCCTCAATGCTACCATTCATGCACAATACAAATATTTCAGCCTTAAGTCTACACGGATATCGTGTGTATAAGTTCAATATATTAAGATCAATATCGGCATTACTACCTATAACAAAATCTTCTGTTATGTCTATTTTAGGTAATTCTTGTTCCATAATCTTTTGGTTTATTGATGCACAAATATAGGTATATTTTTATAAATAGACTACATTACTTGAGTTATAGAACATAAAAGAAGAAAGATATATTTCCATATACTAATGATTTATAGTTTAAAAAAGAAGGGATACTTTAGTAATAGGATATAAATTAGTAGAAATAGACCTTGTTTAAAAATGGAAACTGTTGTTACTTTGCAGCGTTTTTAATCAATAATGAAAGAATATGAATAAAAGAAGATTACTTTTTGTTGTTGTTTCTGTCTTTCTTTGTGCATTCCAGAGCATTTATGCCGGGAATAAAGACTTGACAAACTGGATAGATGGCGGTAAGGACTATGGAAATAAGTATGCTTATGACACAGGATGGTATGATGCTACTGCTTCAGAATATACGATTTCTACTCCGGCAGAAATGGGTGCTTTTGCGGTAGCAAGTGCAACTGATGCATTCGAAGGTAAAACAGTGAAATTAGCAGCAGACCTTGACATGTCGAAATATGGATGGGTGTCTCTCGGTGCAGCAGGCTTTAAAGGTACATTTGATGGTATGGGACATACCATTACTGCTATGTCGTATAAAGATGAAAGCCAGGCTAAGGCTTGGGGGTTATTTCATACGATCGATGGAGGTACTGTTAAAAATATCGTAATAACCGGAAGTACTTTTGCTAATGAAAAATCGGGTACCAGTTGTCCTTCTGTAGGCGGTATAGCTTCTATCTTAAAAGGGAGTGGTGTAATATCTAATTGCGGATTTTCGGGGACTGTGCATCTTCCGTTTGATAAAGGAGCTGATAATTTGGCTAAGCAAAATGGTTTGGTAGGCGGACTTGTCGGTGTTATCGAATCGGGTACGGTTGTCAATAGCTATGTGATAAATAATGAACCTACTCTTCCTGCTTCCAATGATACCATTTATGGAAATATTGCGGGAAAATCTAATGGAACGATTTCCAATTGTTATTATTTGGAAAATGAAATTTATTTGGGAGCAGTAAATTCAAATCAGGAACAAGGAATTCAAGAGCAAGTGCAGGCAAAAGCGGTTGCAAGCTTTGCTTCTGGTGAAGTGGCTTATTTACTGAATGCAGCTGATGGCAATGCAGGAACTTGGGGACAAGGTGAGAGTATGCCAGTATTTGCTGGAGAAAATATTTCTGCTGTTTACAAAATAGGTTATCCGGAAAAACAGGAATATGGAGTTGTGAATGGTCCGGAGTACGCTTCTGCAGGCGAAACTGTGACTTTGACATCTACAGTGGAAGACGGTTATCTTATTAAAGATTTGGCTGTAACTGGTACAAAATTAGTGAATTATTCTACTTTTGTAATGCCTGCCAGCGACGTGAATGTTACATATTCGGTTGAAGCATTCTCTTCCAGTAGTATTGTAGCTTTCCCGGCTGAAGATATAAAAGGTGCTTCGTTCGTTGCAAAATGGAACAAGGTGGATGGAGCGACCGGTTATAAGATCACAGTGAAAAAAGAAGGTGTTGTCTTGGATGCTTACAATGCACTTGCTGTAGGAGATGTTACTTCTGTTATTGTAGAAGGGTTGAGACAAAATACGACTTATACTTATACTGTACAATCTGTAAAAGGTGAAACAACTTCTTTGGCTTCAAATGAAATAGTTGTGACTACGGGTGAAGTGTCTGCAAAAGTGGTTTCGGTAGATGGACGGGAAGTTTTGGTTGCTTGGGAAGTTGTTGAAGGTGCTGATCATTATGGCGCTACCATTACCGGTAAGTCGGGTCTGGTTAGCAGTGTGGAAACAACTGATTGTGAATACTTGTTTAGAGGATTGGATATTTCTGTAACTTATACTCTTGTTGTTGTCGCTTACAATCAGGAAGGTGATGCTATAACTACTTCTTTGCCGGTTGCGGTAACTACTGGAGTAGATTATGGAACTCAGTTAACAAATAGTACTTTTGAAGCTTGGGAAAAAGAAGGGGATGAAGCCGAACCTGTAGGATGGAACTCATTTATGAGTGGTGGTGGTAGTTTGGCTGGATTTACGAAGAATGTGCATATGGAGAAATCTGAGATTGTGCGTCCGGGAAGTAATGGCAGTCAGAGCGTTCGTATTTGGACGAAAGCCGTATTCGGAGTTCCTGCTAATGGTAATTTGACTTGCGGTAAAATCAATTCCGGTAGTATGGTAGCAACTGATCAGGCCAATCATAACAGAACTATAATGGAGGAACCGGAGTTTAATCAACCATTGAATGGTGCTCGCCCAGATTCGTTAACTGTATGGGTGAATTTCTCTTATAGCGGCAGTACTGCATGGACGGCTCGTGTGGCAGCTACGATACACGATGCGTATAATTATGCTGATCCGTCTGCAACATTAGATTCTTTGCACGCTGTGGCAAAAGCGGAGATGAATTATCCGGCTGTGTCTCCGAGTGGTGGCTGGCAACGTCTTTCTATTCCTTTTGATTATGAATTGAAAAATTTTGATGCTTTCTATGAGAAGATGAATAATAGTCAATATTGGAAAGACTCATTGAAAGTAGATAAGTTTGAAAGACCGACTTCTGCTGATTATATGTTGGTTACATTTGCCACAAATTCAACTCCGGGTAAAGGAACAGATGGAGATCAGGTATTGATTGATGATATGTTGCTTATCTATAAACCGGTCTTGAAATTAACGAAGAGTGTTTATCAACCGGGAGAAAAGATAACTGTTGATTATACTTTGGTGGGTACAATGTCTCCTTCCAATATAGATAAGAAGGCTAATGTCGTTTCATTGGAATTGTCTGATGCAACAGGAAGCTTTGCAAATCCGAAAGTTCTGACTGAAATTGTAACAGATAAGAGCGGGCAACTTATTGCTGATATAGAAGAGGATTTGATAGCTGGCAATTATAAAGTTCGTGTGGTTACTACCAACTATCCGATGGTATCTGAAGAGTTTTGTGTTGCTACCGGAGTACCTGCAGTGAATGTGGCAGCTGCTACTGATATTGAAGGAAGTGCATTTGTTGCTAACTGGGAAGTACCTTCCGTAGAACCGACAAAATATTTGTTAACTGTTAAGCAGGGCGATATTATTGTTGGGGAATACAATGATAAAGAAGTAGGAAATGTGACAAGCTACAATGTAGAAGGTTTGACGGAAAATACCACTTATACTTATGTAGTGAAGGCTGTTTATGATAAGGTAACATCAGGTGCTTCACAAGCTATTGAGGTGGTTACTGTTCCTGTTATAAAAGGAGCGGTTGCTACGGACATTGAAGAAAATGCATTTGTTGCTAATTGGGAAGCTCCTGTTTCAATACAACCTACTAACTATTTACTGACAGTGAAAGAAGGGGATGCTGTGGTAGAAGCTTATGTGGAGAAAGAGGTTGGAACTGTTCTAAATTGTAAGGTAGAAGGTCTTAAAAAGAATACAGTTTATACATATACCGTAAAAGCCGTTTATGGTAAAAATGTAGCGAAAGCTTCCGAACCGATTGAAGTGAGAACTTTAGTCGCTACAACGAAAGCATTAGCCGCAACAGATATTGAGGAAAATGCCTTTGTTGCTAATTGGGAAGTTCCCGTTTCTATGGAACCGACAAACTATCTTTTGACGGTGAAAGAGGGTGATGAAGTCGTAGAGGGATATAAAGATTTAAATGTTGCTGCTGTAACAAGCTATAAGGTAGAAGGCTTGAAAGTAAATACGGCTTATACTTATACTGTGAAAGCTGTTTACGGTGAACTTATATCTAAGGTTTCTAATGAGATAACTGTTACTACATTGGTACCTGCAGTGAAAGCATTGGATGCAACTGAAATCGAAGAGAATGCATTTGTTGCTAACTGGACAGCTCCTGATTCTATGGAACCAACCCAATATCTTCTTACAGTGAAAGAAGGTGATGCCGCAGTAGAAGGATACAATGACTTGGAAGTTGGAACTGTAGTAACTTATAAAGTAGAAAACTTGAAAGTAAATACGGCTTATACTTATACAGTAAAAGCTGTTTATGGTGAACAGGTTTCGAAAGAATCTAATAGAGTTGAAGTTACCACTTTGGTGCCTGCTGTAAAAGCATTGGCTGCAACAGAAATAAATATTACAACTTTTGTAGCTAATTGGGAAACTCCTGCTTCTATGGAGCCTACCAACTACTTGCTCACAGTGAAAGAAGACGATGCTATCGTAGAAGGATATAATGATTTAGAGGTTGGAATAGTAACAAGTTATAAAGTTGAAGGTCTGAAATCGAATACTGCTTATACGTATACGGTCAAGGCAGTTTATAATGATAAACTTTCGTTAGCTTCCGAAGCAATAGAAGTGACTACTCTAAAAGCTGTAGGTATTGGAAATATGACGGCAAACAATGCGATTTCCGTTTATCCGAATCCGGCAGTTGAATCTCTTTATATTGATGGAGTAACCGAGAATAGCGAATATGTAATTTATGATATATCCGGTAAAGCTATTGATGAAGGAACTCTTTTAATTAATAAAGTAGATGTTAGTAGTCTTAAGACGGGTATGTATTTTATTGAAACAGAATCAGGTAAAACTAAATTTATTAAAAAATAAAGTAGAAAACTGATTTAGAATCTATATTATAAAAGAAAAATTCCCTCAAGTGCATTTCATTTTTGCACTTGAGGGATATTTTTTGTTGTAATGTATTGAAACCATTCGTTCCATATGGATGAAACTATTCGTTTCTACTATACGGAACCATTAGTTTCATCGTATTGCAACTAATAGTTTCATTACTGCAGAACTGATATGAAAGTTATTGGTAATATTAAATATATGTTTTTAAATCAGATAATATTCTGATAAAGATTGTAGCTGCGAATAGATATATCTCGATAGGGATAATTTGACCACTAATAACAACACTTATGGGAAATGCAAGGAGAGACAAGCAAGTGAGGCTTAGCCATATTTTTATCCATTTGGCAGTACTGTTTCTTTTGAAGACGAATGCCAACATTAAATTAGTAGGTAATGCCCATAAAATGTTGCAATTACTGTTTACTAATTCTATTTCTGAAGTAATGATGAGGCTGATCAAGAGACATCCGAATATTCCACTGAGAAAAAATAACAATCTGTCAAACCATATATATTGTTTTCCTTTTTTTAATTGTAAATAAGAAAGGATGCATGCAATCAATAGCAGTAGAGAAAAAAAACTTTGTGTAATGGCAGTATTGGGTGCTTGTTTGAATACGGTAGGGGAACAAATCTTGTGCGAAGCCATGAGTATTGGTTCATTATTCTGACGTACTTCTTTCAAGAGCTCTATTAGACCGCCAGGATTGAAGGCTGCTTGGTATAAACTTATTGGATCGTCTGCTTTAGGACCGATCACAACGTTAAATAATAGATGTAACCAGCTATTTTGTAATGGATCTGATTGCTCGATGTCTCGATAAGTCTGATTGATGTTATTCACTTGAAAAGCATCCTTATCCCATTTACATTGTTTGAATAACACGTCTCTTAACTGTGTGCTACAATTGTTTGTTGGAACTTTGAATTTGTAAAAGCGATCTCCACTAATGAGGATTCGGTTTAATTCTTCCCATAGGCTTTGTTTTTGTTCTTTGCTGATATTTAAATAGTATTCATTAATGCCTCTTCCATCGTTTTTATATCGATCGGCGAATTTCTTAAAAGGTTCTCCATCCAGATATGATATAACTGTTCCTTGGAGGATTTTGTACGCGAAGAAAGGCTGTTTATCTGAATATGATCCGAAATTAAAGATTACATCTATATTTAAAGTGGCATCTTGAATGCGTAGTGCACTATGTCCAAAACCTCCTTCGTAATCCGGAGTAGCCGAACAGGTAATAACAGAAACAAAAGCTTTTTCAGAAAGCTGTGGGAGCGATATTGACTGGGCGGATAGAATAATAGGAAGGATGGCCAAAGTAAAGAAAAGGGCCTTGAAGAGAGTGCTTTTGTATGACATATCTATTCTTAATTGTGGATGATTATAAAAGTCAAACTCCATCTACAGATTGTAATTATAATCTGTGATGGAGCTTGATTTGGGAATGATTGTGAAATTTATTTTTTTATGAATTTCACCGTGTTATCTCCTATTTTGATCAGATATATACCTCTTTGTAAAGCTGTTACATTGATCTCTTTGGTA
>ENA-ORLY01002820-ORLY01002820.1-human-gut-metagenome-genome-assembly--contig:-NODE-2820-length-15444-cov-4.830676_pt1 | contig 15444 bp, 12 predicted proteins | sample MGYA00243071_ERZ508832 | MGnify/ENA primary metagenome ERZ508832 (study PRJEB26277, sample SAMN04329777) | human gut metagenome | biome: human-associated habitat | host: Homo sapiens | place: USA...
AATCCCCCCTGATGTACTTATTATCCTACATCAGGGGGGATTTTGTCTATTGTCCTGTTTTACTGGTTCTGTTCAAGCAATGCCGCTCGGGGCTTTTGGTTTTGTCCGCTTCAGCGAAACGACAACATCGCCCTGTGCAGCTTCAAAGTTGCACGGGGCTCTTATTATTTCTCATTTGACTTGTCTTTTTCGGCTTTGATACGTTCGATTTCTTCCGCTATTATATTTCCGATCGTATGATCGTCCATTTTTATACTTTCTGCCGCTGCAACAGACTTGTCAGCAAACGCATCAAATTTTTCCTGTTTATCTTTTAATATATCCATAATTCTTTCATCGATCGAATTCTCACAAAGCAACCGATAAACCAGTACATTCCTTGTCTGGCCCATACGATACGCCCTTGAAATCGCCTGATTTTCAATAGAGGGCTTGAGCTGCGGTTCGCACAAAATAATCACACTGGCAGATTGAATATTCAGACCTGTCCCGCCCGACTGTATTTGTGCTGCCAAAACCGCCCCGGCAGGAGCCTTATCAAAATCGTCAATGATCTCTTGTCTTCGCTGCGGCGAAACGGAACCATTTATCGGATTCATACAGCGGTCACCCAAAAGCTGCACAACTTTTCGGATCGTATCCAGAAAAAACGAGAATATAATCACTTTTCGCTTTTCAGATTCGGCCTCTTCTATCAGCTCCATCAATCGCTTCGCTTTGCAGGAATCCTTTATATTTTCTGCATTCCATGACACACGCCTTATTTCTGCAAAATTCTTACCGAACACCGCTTGTTCGTATATATCCTTTTCTACCTGTCCGAGTGTGCACCATTCTTCACTTTCAATAAGTTCAGGGAGCTCCGTCAGTACGTCTTCCCTCTTTCTGCGGTAATAAACCGGCGCAACTGCCTCTCTAAATTGCGGCGCCGCGGTCAAAGCAAGCATGTGCTGTATTCGCAATGCAATATCAGGACGTAAAATATGGATAAGCGCAACCATTTCCTCCGGCTTATTTTCAAGTGCCGTGCCCGTCATAAACAGCATGCGCTCTGCACGTTCACAGATTTTCTTCACATTCACCGTACGTCTTGCCTCTGAATTTTTAATGTAATGTGCCTCGTCTACAACCAAAAGCGAAAGCTCAAACGATTCCGGCAAATTAAAATGTGCTGTTGTCTCGAAGGTTGTTACAGCTACACCACCAGCGCTTATCCATAAATTCAGTGCTTCTTTTCTGCCCGCACCATGAATTTTTACAACCTGCAATCGGCTCATTTTACGAATTTCTCGGCACCAATTTGTAACGACGCTCGCCGGGCACACAACTGCAAAATGCGATGCCCCTGTGTTTTTCAAAGATACCATCGTGGCGATTGCTTGTACGGTTTTACCAAGTCCCATTTCATCTCCGAGAAGAATGTGCTTTTGGTGCAGTGCATATTTAACGCCCCATTCCTGGTAACGACGCAGCTCGCACAGCAAACCATCCGGAAAAAAACATTCCTCTTGTACTTCTCTTGCGAGTTCTTCCGGCAGCCCGTATATTGAATCATCGTTACCGAGTGTTCCCGGGACAATATTTTCAAGAGCATTGAAAAACGAAACCGAATGTTCGGAAAATTCTTTCCAAGCATCTATTCCGTTGATCCGCTTTGTGTTTTCAAATATTGTCTTTTGTTCCCGGACTCTTTGACCATAGTTTCCATTTCTATAAGAATCCAAAAATTTATATGCATCCACTGCTTTTTGTTTTTTAGCCGATGATGCAAATATCCACTTCAATCTTTTCTGAGATAATAACAAATCTTCTATCGCATATTCGATTTGTCTTCTATTCTCAGTAATCAAGCCACGACATTCTTTTGCCGTTTCCCTCGCATAACCATATTTAGATAATGCTGTCACTAAAGCTGTCGATTCCCGCGTTTTGTTATCAACATTCAGTTTGATCTTTGCGCCTTCTCGCACCTTGTCTGCCATATCATTCGCTATACGCTTTATGGAATACGCTGCATCTTCGCTGATACCATGCACCGAACTGATCGAATACACATTGGCCGCAACAATATCTGCGATCGAACGAAATCCGTGGTCTCGAAGTGCTTTCACTCTAAATCCGCCTTTTTCACGATTGATCTCTTCTACCGGAATATCTCGAAGCACGTCTAATACGTTTCGGGTCACGACCAGATTTGCTGCTTTTTCAATATCTATCTGCACGTTGTCTTCGTACTGTGCAATCTCATCCAGTTCTTCCAGCATCATGCGATGTTCCTGTATCAACCGCTCTGCATCCGCCGTATCAAAAAGCTTTGCCAACTGTATTCTCTCCTTTTCTGCCGATTTCAGCTTATTTAAAGTATGACGTAACAGTTCTTATTTGTCAATATTTCTCTATGCAAACCTCAAAGCTTCTCATTAAACATTAAATACATATTTTTCCGAATATCGCAAATGACTTTCTACTCCCGCCCCCGCCTGTCGCTTTTCCGCTCACCTTACCTATTCTTCAAATTAAATATATTTACATTGTACTTTTCCCGTGCTATGATGGTCTTAACAAAGGCGAAAAGGTGATTTTATGGCGAAAAAGCTGGCACATATAAGTGAAGATCATTCCCGCGAGCAAACCGTATACGAACACCTCACCGGCACGGCAGAGCTTGCAAAGCAGTTTGCCGCCGCATTCGGCGCGGAGGAAGACGGCTATCTGCTCGGTTTGCTGCACGACATCGGCAAGTACAGCGATGCCTTTCAGCATCGATTAGACGGCGGCGTGCGCGTAGACCACTCCACGGCCGGCGCAAAAGAAGCTTGCGCGCACGGTGTCGGGTATCTGGCGCTCGCCATCGCAGGTCATCACGGCGGCATACCGAATTTCGGCTCCCGCGCCGATACCAAAAACGATGCTACCCTCTCGGGCCGCTTAAAACGCGACCTCGAACCGTATGACGATTGGAAAACCGAAGTCACTCTGCCGCCGGTCAAGCCCTTTAACATGCGAGAATTCAACACCGGGTTTCGGCTCTCGTTTTATATCCGCATGCTGTTTTCTTGTCTTGTTGATGCCGATTTCATCGACACCGAAACCTTTATGGACGGCGCACTTGCCCCGCGCGGCAACTACGATGCGCTCCCTGCGCTGCTCGACCGCTTGGAAACGTACATCGCACCGTGGTATCCGCCCAAAACCGAGCTCAACCGAAAGCGCTGCGCCATTTTGGATGCGTGCAAAGCCTCCGGCAGCACCGCCGCACCGGGTGTTTATACGCTTACCGTGCCGACGGGTGGCGGAAAAACGACCGCTGCCATGGCATTTGCGCTGACCGCTGCTGTGCAAAACTGCATGAGCCGCGTCATCTACGCCGCGCCGTACACGTCCATCATCGACCAAAACGCCGATACGTTTGAAAAAATCTTCGGCACGGAAAACGTCATCGAGCACCACAGCAGTGCGGAATATCTCTTTTCCGAAAGCCCGAACCCCGCAGAGTACCGCAAAATGCTGGCCGCAGAAAACTGGGACGCCCCCGTCATCGCCACGACCACCGTGCAGCTGTTTGAGTCCCTGTTTGCGAGCAAACCCGCCCGCTGCCGCAAGCTGCACAACCTCGCCAACAGCGTGCTCATCTTAGACGAAGTGCAGACGCTGCCCATGCCGTATCTAAAGCCGTTCACGGCGGCGCTTGCTGAGCTTGCCCGAAAGTACGGCGTCATTGTCGTCCTGTGCACCGCCACGCAGCCCGCGTTAGACGGTGTTTTTGCCGATTTGAAAATCGACCTGCCGATTAAAGAGATCTGCTCCAATGTCTCCGAAAATTTCGAGACCTTCCGCCGCACGAAAATCGCGCAGCACACATTTGACAGCACAGAATCGCTCACTGCCGAGCTCACCGCGCTACCGCAGGTGCTTTGCATCGTCAACCGCATCGCAGATGCACAGAAGATCTATCAAGCACTGCCAAAAGACGGCGCGTACTGCCTCACCACACACCTGTGCCCTGCCCACCGCAAAGTGCGCATTAAGGAAATTCGCGAACGCCTAAAAATCGGCCTGCCCTGCCGCGTCGTTTCCACCTCGCTCATCGAAGCCGGTGTCGATGTGGATTTCCCGCGCGTTTACCGCGAAGAAGCCGGGCTTGATTCCGTCCTGCAAGCCGCCGGCCGCTGCAATCGCGAGGGCAAGCGCCCGTTAGATGAAAGCCTCGTGACCGTCTTCACCGTCCAAAACACCACCCCGCCGCCCTACATGCGCCAGCCCGCCGCAGCCATGAAGAACATTGCAAAACGCATGGAGGACATCACTTCGTTAGCTGCGATCCGCGCGTATTTTGAGTTCTATCGCGATTTGTACGGCAAAGAAGATCTCGACCGTGAGAAGATTCTCATAGCGTTCGAAAACGAGATGCTCCCGTTCGCCTCCGTTGCGGAAAAGGTACGGATCATTGAAAGCTGCACCACGCCCGTGTATATCCCGATCGACCAAGGCGAAGCCCTCGTCGAGCGACTGTACCATGGCGAGCGTAGCCGCACCCTGTTCAGAAAGCTCGGGCAGTACAGCGTGAACGTCTACCCGCAGCAGCTCGCTGCCCTGCGCGAAGCCGGCGCCGTGCAGAGCATCGACGGCGGCGCGCTCTGTGTTCTCGCCGATCCCCGCCGCTACGACAGTGCCCTCGGCCTCACCCTCGACCAAACCGAAACCGCTCTGTTTATATAAAATAGAAAAGCCGGTAAGGCAAACCCTTACCGACCTCTCTATACAAATAAAACGTAGTTGTTTCTACCCACAGTTCAAGTTTGAACCGACCTTACTCTCCTATTATACGGTTCTTTTCAAAATTTGCAAGAAAAACTCAACTTAACCTATTGACAATTATTTTTCCTCGCATTATAATCAAATTAACAAATAAAACTTAGTTGAAGTTTGAAAGGAGTTGATCTTATTGATTCAGTTGGAAGTCTGGGGCCCGTATGCGTTATTCACACGCGGAGAGATGAAAGTCGAGCGTGTAAGCTACGATGTCCCCACCCCGTCCGCCGCGCGCGGTATAGTTGAAAGTCTGTATTATCATCCCGGAATACGCTGGCATATCCGCCGCATCTACGTTTTGAACCCCATCGAGTTCACCACCATTCGGCGCAACGAGGTAAAAAGCAAAATTCTCGGGGGCACCGCCATGCGCATCGCGCAGGGCAAAGAAGATGAGCCGTACCTCGTCACGACGAAACAAATTGTCCAGCGTGCTTCCATGGTGCTGACAAATGTCCGCTATGTCATCGAAGCGGAGTTCGAGATGCTGCCGGAAAAAGCCGCACCCGGCGATAACCCCGGCAAGTTTCAGGACATCGTCACGCGCCGCATAAGAAAAGGCCAGTGCTTTTCCACCCCGTACTTCGGCTGCCGCGAGTTTCCCGCACACTTCAAGCAGTGGGAGGGTGGCCCGATCCCGACGATTGACGAGACGCGCGACCTCGGCTTTATGCTGTACGATTTCGATTATTCCGACCCACAAAATATCACGCCCCTCTATTTCCGTGCCAAAATGGAGCACGGTGTCATTCAGGTGGCCGGCTGCGAGGTGTTCAGATGATCCTGCAAGCCTTAGTTCAGTATTACGAAGCGCTCCTTGCCCGCGGTGAGATTGACCGCCCGGGCTGGAGCAAAGTCAATGTCAGCTGGCGTCTGGACCTAAACCCGGACGGTTCCCTTTTCGATGTTTCTCCCCTCCAAAGGCCCTCTCCAAACGGTAAAAAGATGCTGCCGCAGCAGCTCGCCGTGCCCGCACAGGTCAAGCGCTCTTCCGGTGTTGCGGCAAATTTTCTGTGTGATACGTCTTCCTACCTGCTCGGCGTGGACGACAAGGGTAAGCCCGAGCGCACCAAAGCTTGCTTTGAAGCCAGCCGCGAAAAGCATCTGGAAATTTTGAAAGATACCCCCGGTGAAGCTGCCGCGGCCGTCCGCGCGTTTTTCGACACATGGAATCCCTCCTCTGCCGTCGAGCACCCTGCTTTGCAGCCCTATCTTTCGGAAATTTATAAGGGCGGCAATCTGATCTTTTATTATAACAATAAGCCCGCGGCAAACGACTCTGACATCGCCGCCGCGTGGCAGCAGGCCTATGATTCTGCTTCAGATTCCGACACGCCCACTCGGTGCAGTGTCACCGGCAGGCTCGCCCCCGCCGCGCGTCTGCACGGCAACATTCAAGGCGTGCGCGGCGCACAAAGCTCCGGCGCATCGCTCGTTTCGTTCAACGCCGATGCCTTCTGCTCCTACGGGCACGAGCAGGGCGAGAACGCTCCCGTCAGCACCTACGCCATGACCGCCTACACGCAGGCGCTAAACTACCTGCTGCGCAGTGATAATGTCCGCCGCATCGGCGACGTCACCGTCGTATATTGGGTGGAGAATGCCGATCCTGCTATCGCCGCATTTGCGGGAGCTATGCTTTTCGGTCCGCAGGAGCAGTCCGATTGGAGTGAAAACGACATTTTAGGCGCAATTCAAAAACTTGTATCCGGCAGAACAGCCGACCTGCAAGACATGCACCTCAGCCCCGATACACACTTTTACATTCTGGGGCTCGCGCCGAACGCCGCGCGTCTTTCCGTTCGCTTTTTCTGGCAGGATACCTTCACGAAGCTCGCCAAAAACGTGAACGCCCATTACGAGCGTTTGGAGATCACCCACCCGGCCAATGAAAAATTCGACACGCTTTGGCCCTACACCCTCGCGCGCTCTGCCGTCCGCTTTTCCAAAGACTGGAAAAAAGCCGATGAAGAGCTGCAAAAATCCTTCCCGCGCCTTTCTGGCGACCTGCTCACTTCCATCCTAAACGATACGCGCTACCCCGCCACTTTACTAAACGGCACCGTGCAGCGCATCCGCGCCGAGCACGATGTCACCTGGGCGCGCGCGTCCGTCATAAAAGCTTATTATTCTAAAAACGAAGACCCGCTTTGTCCAAAGGAGGTTTTGACCGTGTCCGTAAACAAAGAAAGCACCAATATCCCCTACAATCTCGGCCGCCTGTTCGCCGTTTTGGAGCGCACGCAGGAAGCCGCAAATCCCAACATCAACACCACCATCAAAGACCGCTTTTTTAACTCCGCTTCCGCTACGCCGAGCCTTGTATTCCCCACGCTCATCAATCTGGCGCAGAAGCACCTCGCAAAGCTCAATGAGGGGCAGCGGATTGCACTGGATAAATCCATCGGCGAACTTTCGGACAAGCTCGGCGAAACCTTCCCAAAGCAGCTTATGCTCGCAGAACAGGGCGCGTTCCAGCTCGGCTACTACCAGCAGCGTCAGGAATATTTTAAGAAAAAGACAGACACCACCGAACAGAAAGAGGAGGCATAACCATGCGTGAACCCATTCAAAACCGCTACGATTTCGTGATCTTATTCGATGTGGAAAACGGCAACCCCAACGGCGACCCCGATGCCGGCAACATGCCGCGCGTAGACCCGGAAACCGGCAACGGCATCATAACCGATGTGTGCCTAAAGCGCAAGATCCGCAACTACGTGCAGGACGTCAAAGAAGATGAGTCCGGCTGGCGCATTTACATTAAGGATCAGGTTCCGCTCAACCGCAGCGACCTCGAAGCCGGCGAAGCGCTCGGCATCGGCGAAGAGCTTGCCGAGATCCAAAAAGGCAAGGACGCCAAAAAGATTGTGACAAAGCTCCGCAGCAATGACCCGGATATCGACCTCAAGCTCCGTGACTTCATGTGCAGCGAGTTTTTCGACATCCGCACATTCGGCGCAGTCATGACAACATTCGTAAAGGGCGCTTTAAACTGCGGTCAGGTGCGCGGCCCGGTGCAGCTCGGCTTTGCCCGCTCCATCGACCCCATCGTGCCGCAGGAGGTCACCATTACCCGCACTGCCATCACCACTGAATCCGACGCCCAGAACAAAACCACCGAAATGGGCCGCAAATACGTCGTGCCCTACGGCCTTTACCGCGCAGAGGGCTTCGTTTCCGCCAACCTCGCCCGCCGCGTGACCGGCTTCTCCGAAGAAGACCTTCAAATGCTCTGGCAGGCCATTCTCAATATGTTTGAAAACGACCACAGCGCCGCCCGCGGCAAAATGGCCGTGCGCGAGCTCATCATCTTCAAGCATGCGTCCGAACTTGGCAACGCCGCTTCCTATAAGCTGTTCGATGCCGTAACGGTTAAAAAGGTCGACGGCGTAGCCGTCCCGCGCAAATTCTCCGATTACACCGTCACCGTTTCCGAAGACCTGCCCGAAGGCGTCACCTGTGAACGTCTTTCCTAAATGGATGCGCGTGAAGACGGACTTTTAATGTCCGGCATCCAGCACTTCGCGTTCTGCCGCCGCCAGTGGGCGCTCATCCACATCGAGCAGCAGTGGCAGGAAAATGCCCGCACCGCACAGGGGCAGCTCGACCACGTCCGCTGCCACGATGAAACGTTGTCCGAAAAGCGCGACAACGTTTTCACCGTGCGCGGCATGCGCGTGTTCAGCCGTAAATTGAACCTCTCCGGCGCGTGCGACGTCGTAGAGTTTCATAAAGACAAAAACGGCATTTCTTTAGAGGGGCAGCCCGGATTTTGGCTGCCCTACCCCATCGAGTACAAGCACGGCCGCGAAAAAGAGACCGATGCCGACCGCTTGCAGCTCTGCGCCGAAGCCATGGCACTTGAAGAAATGCTCGTGTGCGATATTCCCGCGGGCGCGCTCTACTACATAGAAACGCGCCGCCGCGAGGTTGTTCCGTTCACGGAAGAACTCCGCCGCAAAACGGAAGACACCGCTGCCGAAATGAACCGCTATTTCGCCCGCGGCTACACACCAAAAGTCAAACCCGGCAAGCACTGCAACGCCTGCTCGTTAAAATCGATTTGCCTGCCGGTGCTGTGCAGCCGTGCAGACCCCGTCTCATACCTGCGCGCCCACATTTTTGAAAGCGAGGCGGATACTCCGTGAGACAACTGCTCAACACCCTGTTCGTGCTCAGCGAAGACGCGTATCTCTCCGTAAACGGCGAAAATGTCGTCATCAGCCGCGAGCAAAAGGAAGTCGCGCGCTTCCCGCTGCACACGCTCGAGGGCATCCTCTGTTTCTCCTACGCCGGCGCAAGTCCCGCCTTAATGGGTGCCTGCGTGCAGCGCGGTGTGGACATCGCGTTTTTCTCCCCGCGCGGGCAGTTTTTGGCACGCACCGTCGGCGAAGAGCGTGGCAACGTCCTCCTGCGGCAAACGCAGAATCGCGTGTCCGATGATCCCTATCAAAGCTGCCGCTACGCCCGCGGGTTCATCCTCGGCAAGGTCTATAACGCCCGCTGGGTCTTAGAGCGCGCCACGCGCGACCACCCCCAGCGCGTACCCGTGGAAACGCTTAAAACAGCCGCCGCACAAATGGCACAGTCTTTGCCGCTCATCGCCTCTTGCGAAGACCCTGCGCAGCTGCTCGGCTTAGAAGGTGAAGCCGCAAAGCTGTATTTTGGTGTGTTTAACCACCTCGTTTTGCAGCAGCAAAGCGACTTCCGTTTTACCTCGCGTAGCCGCCGGCCACCGCTCGATAACATCAACGCCTTGCTTTCATTCGCCTATACACTCCTCACGCGCGACTGCACCGCCGCGCTCGAAAGTGCCGGGCTCGACCCGTACATCGGCTTCATGCACCGCCCAAGACCCGGTCGCCGCAGTCTCGCACTCGACCTCATGGAGGAGCTGCGCGCCGTGTATGCCGACCGCTTTGTGCTCTCCTGCGTGAACCGCAAGATTATCACCGCAAAGCACCTGCAAAAGCAGGAAAGCGGTGCCGTGCTTTTAACGGACGACGGTCGCCGCGCATTTCTCGGCGCATGGCAAAGCAAAAAGCAGGAGCAAATCACGCACCCGTTTTTAAAAGAGAAGATTCCGTGGGGGCTCGTGCCCTACGTGCAGGCGCTCCTGCTCGCCCGCACTCTGCGCGGCGATCTGGAAGCGTATCCGCCGTTTTTCTGGAAGTGAGGTCAAAATGCTGGTCTTAATTACCTACGACGTCAACACGGAGACCGCCGCCGGGAAAAAGCGTCTCCGCAAAGTCGCTAAAAAGTGCGTAGACCATGGGCAGCGCGTACAAAACTCCGTTTTCGAGTGCTTGCTGACCGCCGCGCAGTATGTTACACTGAAGGCAGAGCTCACCGCGCTCATCGAGCCCGAAACGGACAGCCTGCGGTTTTACCGCCTCGGCAATCAATATAAGCAAAACGTAGAGCACGTCGGTGTACAGCCCACCTACGCGCAGGATTCCGTCCTGCTCATCTGATTACCCGCAGTGCGAAGCCAAAGCGCACACGCTTTTCCCGCTTCCTTCGCACCAAATCAAAACCCAAAATTTGTCCTTTTTAAAACGCCACCGGCAAATTTTCTCTTTCCGCGTCTTAAAGAGGCAAATTCTTCTCCCTTTTGCGCAAAAACAGACGAAAACTTTGTCCGTTTTTGCTGTCGCCCTCCACCCGGAGGGCGTGGATAGAAATGCTCCCAGCGGGATCCTCAACTTGTAGGCGAGGGTCGCCCTCCACCCGGAGGGCGTGGATAGAAATACGCGGTTGTCCTCTTTGGCGAAGATGTCCCCATGTCGCCCTCCACCCGGAGGGCGTGGATAGAAATCTGCGTGCGTATGGCTCGGAGCGTTCCCACAGGCTGTCGCCCTCCACCCGGAGGGCGTGGATAGAAATCGCCCACACCAGCGCTGTTATGTAGAGCTTGCGGTCGCCCTCCACCCGGAGGGCGTGGATAGAAATGCCCTCCTCCAGCGTAGCAGAGCGCCGGGAAATCGTCGCCCTCCACCCGGAGGGCGTGGATAGAAATGCCCACGCCTGCGCCGGTCGGCCCGAGGTACGAGTGTCGCCCTCCACCCGGAGGGCGTGGATAGAAATCTCGATGATTTTTTGCGCACAGGCGCGGGCGACGTCGCCCTCCACCCGGAGGGCGTGGATAGAAATTTGACCTTTGAGGCTGTCTCGGACGCCGCGTCGCCGTCGCCCTCCACCCGGAGGGCGTGGATAGAAATCAGATCGACGGCGACGCCGACAACGACCTGTACTGTCGCCCTCCACCCGGAGGGCGTGGATAGAAATACGGGGCCGCTGGATTTTGACACGCGGTTTTTAAAGTCGCCCTCCACCCGGAGGGCGTGGATAGAAATGCCTGCTCGATCAGCATATCGTAGACCATTCCAACCGTCGCCCTCCACCCGGAGGGCGTGGATAGAAATCTCTGCACATTAACTCTTGTTTGATGTACTGGACGTCGCCCTCCACCCGGAGGGCGTGGATAGAAATATTTACTCGTCCTCCATCGGAAACTCGAGATCAGTCGCCCTCCACCCGAAGGGCGTGGATAGAAATTGCTCTGCGATGTGGTCGCTGTACTTATCGCTTGTCGCCCTCCACCCGGAGGGCGTGGATAGAAATATGATCTGCGCCACCATTCCGCTTCCGTTCTGCAGTCGCCCTCCACCCGGAGGGCGTGGATAGAAATCGGATGCATTTTGTTGTGGCACGCCTCGCACAAACGTCGCCCTCCACCCGGAGGGCGTGGATAGAAATCGGGATAATATGGGACAGCCGCTTGTTTAACTAGTCGCCCTCCACCCGGAGGGCGTGGATAGAAATAGGACAACACCGTTTTCAAGGGTAAGGAGCGCGCGTCGCCCTCCACCCGGAGGGCGTGGATAGAAATCGCGCACCGTAAAAGCCTGCGGCACGAGGGCCACGGGTCGCCCTCCACCCGGAGGGCGTGGATAGAAATTCGCCTCCTTAACTCACACCGCTTTCGGGTCGGGTGGTCGCCCTCCACCCGGAGGGCGTGGATAGAAATTCTTCGGCGGCTTTACGGCTCTTTCGAGGATTTGTCGCCCTCCACCCGGAGGGCGTGGATAGAAATCGCGGTCGTTGCCGCGGTCTGTGCTGCCGTTTTCGGTCGCCCTCCACCCGGAGGGCGTGGATAGAAATCGCCACTTGCCGCATATACTGCTCTTTGTCTAAAGTCGCCCTCCACCCGGAGGGCGTGGATAGAAATGCCCGGCGTTTGCAATCATCGGCTAAGGGGGGTGTCGCCCTCCACCCGGAGGGCGTGGATAGAAATCGTGGTGATACAACCAGCACAAACCTTGATGCGGTCGCCCTCCACCCGGAGGGCGTGGATAGAAATACTGTGATATTGACGCCGCCGACGTCAGTCTGGTGTCGCCCTCCACCCGGAGGGCGTGGATAGAAATGGGATACCGATCTTATTGTCCTCGACATACTTTTCGTCGCCCTCCACCCGGAGGGCGTGGATAGAAATTGAAATATGAGGAAGTATATGATCGAAGAAGTTTGTCGCCCTCCACCCGGAGGGCGTGGATAGAAATACGCCGGATTTGCTCGCTAATTGAGATTGAGATGTCGCCCTCCACCCGGAGGGCGTGGATAGAAATTCCAACAGTTTTAACACCGCCGCCCACAGGTCCATGTCGCCCTCCACCCGGAGGGCGTGGATAGAAATTCTATCCGCTGCCACGATCTGCGCACCGCCATACAGTCGCCCTCCACCCGGAGGGCGTGGATAGAAATAAGACTGGAGAGCGTTTCCGGCTGGCCTTCGGTGTCGCCCTCCACCCGGAGGGCGTGGATAGAAATACCATGTTCAAAAAGCGCTGCCAGCCCTTATAAAGTCGCCCTCCACCCGGAGGGCGTGGATAGAAATTCTTGCGCAGCGCACCGCCGAATATATGGTGCCGCTGTCGCCCTCCACCCGGAGGGCGTGGATAGAAATTTTCAGCACCACCTTTTGCGTTTGCGGTTCCGCCGTCGCCCTCCACCCGGAGGGCGTGGATAGAAATCGACTACGTTGCTATCGATTTGGAAACAACAGGAGTCGCCCTCCACCCGGAGGGCGTGGATAGAAATGCCCATGCAATCACCTCCTGATATGAATTAGCTGGTCGCCCTCCACCCGGAGGGCGTGGATAGAAATACAGGCACATTAGAGCATAAAACAAGAAAAGAGGGTCGCCCTCCACCCGGAGGGCGTGGATAGAAATATTTTTCTTGCGTTTTTATGATGCGAATTAGGTCGGGTCGCCCTCCACCCGGAGGGCGTGGATAGAAATTCAAAAATATTTTTATGTTTTAAAGCTTATTTTTATGTCGCCCTCCACCCGGAGGGCGTGGATAGAAATAATCAGGTCGCACGCGCCTGTGATTATCCCGGTGTCGCCCTCCACCCGGAGGGCGTGGATAGAAATCTCCTGCGCCTTTGCCGTGGCGACTTTGTACTTTCCGTCGCCCTCCACCCGGAGGGCGTGGATAGAAATAAGACTGGAGAGCGTTTCCGGCTGGCCTTCGGTTGTCGCCCTCCACCCGGAGGGCGTGGATAGAAATTGTGTCCGTTACCGCCTGCGCGACTTGGATTTTGTCGCCCTCCACCCGGAGGGCGTGGATAGAAATGCTCGAAAACGGCAACGTCTTTGCGCGTACAACCAGTCGCCCTCCACCCGGAGGGCGTGGATAGAAATATCCGGCTCGATCCTCGACGTGTACGGCGGTGAGTCGCCCTCCACCCGGAGGGCGTGGATAGAAATGCGCCGCAGGCCGTTACGTGGACGAGTGACAATCCGGTCGCCCTCCACCCGGAGGGCGTGGATAGAAATTCCGAAATGACTAAAATGTATAAAAATTATGAAGTCGCCCTCCACCCGGAGGGCGTGGATAGAAATGCTTTAATTGATCGGCGGAATTGATAGAAACAGCGTCGCCCTCCACCCGGAGGGCGTGGATAGAAATCACATATTGAACTCGTTGCTTGTGCTCGTTTTGTAGTCGCCCTCCACCCGGAGGGCGTGGATAGAAATTCAAAGCGTATGAAGATAACTTGATTGACTAAAGGTCGCCCTCCACCCGGAGGGCGTGGATAGAAATGGTGCATAAGTTTTGGTTTGCCGGGCATTGCTGCCGTCGCCCTCCACCCGGAGGGCGTGGATAGAAATAATCTCAAGTGCCGGGGATTTTTTTGCTACGGAGAGTCGCCCTCCACCCGGAGGGCGTGGATAGAAATAATCAGGTCGCACGCGCCTGTGATTATCCCGGTGAGTCGCCCTCCACCCGGAGGGCGTGGATAGAAATTGCTGGAGCGATCCCCTCCGTGCCCGCGCTTGCGTCGCCCTCCACCCGGAGGGCGTGGATAGAAATGGGACAAACGCCGTAAAAGCCGGAGGCACCGGTGTCGCCCTCCACCCGGAGGGCGTGGATAGAAATGATCGTCATACCGGCGCGCAGCGCGAGCAGGTACAGGTCGCCCTCCACCCGGAGGGCGTGGATAGAAATTTGGGCAGCGGTTAAAATATTGCCGAAAAGTGCTGGTCGCCCTCCACCCGGAGGGCGTGGATAGAAATCCGCAGTCCGGGGCACTTTCCTTTTGCTCTCATGTCGCCCTCCACCCGGAGGGCGTGGATAGAAATCCCAAAGTCCCCGCTCGTCTACGCGCAGCGAAAGCGGTCGCCCTCCACCCGGAGGGCGTGGATAGAAATTCGGACAACAGCTGGGAAAGACTTATGAGAGTTTAGTCGCCCTCCACCCGGAGGGTGTGGATAGAAATGGCATGGATGCCCTGCAGCGCTTTGGTGTACGCCGTCGCCCTCCACCCGGAGGGCGTGGATAGAAATATTGACTGCGCCCGTTTTAAGTGATATGATACAGGTGTCGCCCTCCATCCGGAGGGCGTGGATAGGAATTTCTCTATCTCTGCTCACAAAATGCGGATATAGAATATACAAGCCCGGCCCCAGCGGAGCCGGAGACGGAGAAAGAAAAAGCGAAAGCGGCCATAGAATCCACAAAAAAAGTAAAATCGCGGACGGCGCAAGTCGGCTACCGCATAGGGCAGGCGATCCGCTACCACAAGCAGAAAGAGGCACGCGAACGAAAAAAGTCAGGCAGCACGCACACCGCCGCGCGCACAAAAGTCGCCGCCCATGTCCGCCGCGGCCATTATCACCACTTTTGGCAGGGCAGTCGCAAAGACGGTACGCGTAAGCTGATCCTTAAATGGGTAGCGCCGATTTTTGTAAATGCAGGCAATGCGGATAATATGTTGCCCACAATCCATAGGATAAAATAAAGGAGTAAAAATGACAAATTTACAGCGAATAAGATTAGAGCGTGGATTGTCTCAATCTCAATTAGCCAACGCGGCAAACATAAGCTTGCGAACAATCCAAGCCTACGAGCAAAAAGCGAAAGATATAAACAAAGCTCAACTCCAAATCGCATGCAAGCTTGCGAAAGTTTTATCTATTCGACCTGAAGAGCTGCTCGAAGACGACGAAGAGTAATAAAGCAAAAGCCCCGGTAGCTGATCTTGAACCGCACCAGATTATGCGGACAGCACAAAAAGCCCCCATGTAGGATATTGAGTTTTAAGCGGAGTGGCGCAGC
>ENA-ORLY01002823-ORLY01002823.1-human-gut-metagenome-genome-assembly--contig:-NODE-2823-length-15434-cov-3.173992_pt1 | contig 15434 bp, 13 predicted proteins | sample MGYA00243071_ERZ508832 | MGnify/ENA primary metagenome ERZ508832 (study PRJEB26277, sample SAMN04329777) | human gut metagenome | biome: human-associated habitat | host: Homo sapiens | place: USA...
GCCAAATCTCTTGACGGACAGGTAGATTCATTATTGGAAGAACTTAATAATACAGCACAGCAGGAACGTGAGGATAAAGATGCTATGGTTACAAACCTGATGATATTTATCTCTGTATTAGGCATTATTGCTGCTATATTAGGTCTGATAATAGATGTTACAATTCAATATGCAATCCGTAGACCAATCAGATTACTTACAGAGGGATTCGGCAAACTTACTCGCGGTGAAGTTGATGTTGAGATTGAAAAGATAAACAATGATGAATTAGGTGCTTTAGTAGATGATTTGAACAAACTTTTAGATGTTACTAAAGAGCAGGCACATGTTGCAACAGAAATCGCACAGGGCAATCTGACAGTTTCAGTTGTTCCACGTTCATCTAAAGATGTTCTTGGAAATGCTTTAAATAAACTTATAAATGACAATAATGCAATTCTTTCAAGCATAAGAGAGTCATCAGCACAGGTAACTACAGGTTCAGAGCAGGTAGCAAGTGCAAGCCAGTCACTTGCACAGGGTTCTACAGAACAGGCAAGTGCTATAGAACAGATTACTGCATCAATTAACGACATTGCAGAGAGAACAAGAAAGAATGCAGAAGAAGCTAATGAAGCAAATGATTTGGTAATCGAAGCTAAGAACGGTGCACAGCAGGGCGACAGACAGATGAAAGACATGATTTGTGCAATGACAGAAATAAATGAATCATCAGAAAATATTTCGAAAATTATTAAAGTTATCGATGATATTGCATTCCAGACCAACATACTCGCACTCAATGCGGCTATCGAGGCCGCCAGGGCAGGCGAGGCAGGCAAGGGATTTGCGGTCGTAGCGGACGAGGTACGGAATCTTGCGTCCAAGTCGGCAGAATTCGCAAACAGCACCCGTAATCTGATAGCTTCTACCATAGAGGCGGTGGATAACGGCTCGGATATAGCAAAGCAGACCGCAGAAACGCTTCGTCAGGTAACGGAGCTTTCTCAGGAAAGCGCAAAGCTCGTTGCAGATATTTCCGTTGCTGCAGAAGAACAGGCAAATGCCGTTCGTCAGGTGACCGCAGGAATAGATCAGATTTCCCGTGTCATTGCGACAAACTCCGCAACAGCAGAGGAAACAGCCGCTTCCTGCGAGGAGCTTTCCGCGCAGGCAAGACTGCTTAACGAGCAGGTCGAGAAGCTGCACGTCTGAGTCTTATGAGCGGACTTTTTCTGCAAGCTGAATAGAATATCGCTTACTTAACGGTCATCTTCGGGTGACCGTTTTTCTGTCCTATAAACCGTACAGCTTGCTTTTAAAGCATTGACCTAAGGCGGAAAATCTACTATAATATCATTAGATTACTTTAAAAGGAGCAAGGAATATGGAAATACTTATTATAATAACGCTTGTTGCGTGCGTAGTTTCGGTGATAATATCGGTAATAACGCTTCTTACGCAGAAAAGGCTTGCCGAAAATATCGGCGTGAACAAGATAATGGACGAGCAGACCGCAAAACAGCTTGAAATGCTTGCCGAGCGTACCGCACAGCTTTCGGCAAAATTCGATACGGCGCAGGCAAACCGTGTAAGCGGCGAATCGGTGCTAAGAACCGAGCTTGTGAACCTTGTGACAAATCTCGGAAACACGCTTACCGACACACAAAAGCAGAACTCTGACGGAACAGCAAGGCTGCTGTCGCAGTTTGAACAGCGTCTTCAGAGCATTGAGCAGAGGAATGCCGCCGATATGCAGAATATGCGTAACGAAATGGCGGTACAGCTTGGAAACATAAATGCGAATACCAAAAATCAGCTTGAAGAAATGCGTGGAATGGTCGGAGAAAAGCTGCAGACCACGCTTGACGATAAGATAAGCCGTTCATTTGCGACCGTCAGCGAACAGCTTAACAAGGTGTACAGCGGACTGGGCGAAATGCAGAGCCTTGCCGCAGGGGTGGGCGACCTTAAAAAAGTTCTGTCCAACGTCAAGAACAGAGGTATACTCGGAGAGATGCAGCTTGGAGCGATTCTTGCAGATATTCTCGCTCCCGAACAGTATGACACTGAGGTCGCTGTAGTCCCCGACAGCCGTAATCACGTTGAGTTTGCGGTAAAGCTGCCGGGCAAGAATGATGACACGGTGTATCTGCCGATTGACTCGAAATTCCCCGGCGACACCTACACAGCCCTTTGCTACGCTTATGACAGCGGAGATAAGGTAATGATCGAAGAAGCGTCAAAGGCGCTTGTTGTAGCGATAAAGAAATGTGCGAAGGATATTCACGATAAATATATCTGTCCTCCGTACACGACCAACTTTGCGGTAATGTTCCTGCCGTTTGAGGGACTGTATGCCGAGGTCGTAAAGCTCGGGCTGGTGGAGGAGCTACAGCGTAACTACGGGGTGAGCATAGCAGGACCTACCACAATGTCCGCATTGCTGAACTCACTGTATATGGGCTTCCGTACTCTTGCCGTGCAGAAGCGAAGCAGTGAGGTATGGAAGATACTGAGCAGTGTAAAGAAAGAATTTGAGACTTTTGAAGATGCGCTGACAAAGACTAAGAAGCACTTACAGCAGGTTGACAGCGATCTTGAAACGCTTGTCGGAGTAAGAACCAGAGCGATAAACAAACAGCTTATGAACGTCGGCGAGGATAGTACGGCGCAGATAGGCACGGAAGAATAATAAAGACCGCCGGGGAGCATTTGCGGTGATTCCCGGCGGTATTGCTTTCTATTGAAAATTTAGTGCTGAAGTTGCAAAAAAATTCAATAGGAGCTGTAATATTATTCTTGCTTTTACTCATATTCCAATTTGATGCACGAAAACACCGCCGCAGAGCATTTTCTCTGCGGCGGTATCTTTATTTGATCATATCTATAACAGAACTGAGTGTATCTTTTACAGCTTGCTTTTCATTATCGGAAAGCTGTGTTATTTTGTCCGAAAGTATCCCGATAGGCGAAAGGGAGCTGTCAGCTGTCAGAGGGTGGCGGCTTGAGGAAATTCCTGCGATATAATCAAGGCTGACATTATAATATTTAGCAAGCAGGACTGCACGCTCAAGCGGTATTTCCGCTTTGCCCGATTCGTATTTTCCGTAGTGTTGCGCAGATGTGCCGAGATAGTCGGCTATCTCCTGCTGTGTCTTGTCTGCATCTTCACGCAGATCCCGTAATCTCTGATAATGTGCCATACTCACCCCTCCTGTACAGATTTTATCATATCAGATTGAAAATTGTTGACAAAAGTGTCTAAAAAGATTATAATATAATTATAATCAGTCTTATTAGACACGTTTATGTGTCGGAATGAGTTAAATAGGAGGTTTTTATGAAAATCAAAACTATGTTTAAAGCGGTATTGTCGCTTGCGGTCTGCCTTACTACGATGTTGGCTATTTCTGTTACGGTAAGTGCCGCTGAATATGAAGAAATTAAAATGGATGTAGAATACCGGATCGAAAATGCTGCTTCATATTCCACAGATGAAATCACTTACAAATTTAATTCACCTTACAAAGGTACAGTAAGAATTGATATTGCTCTGAGTGGCGAGCCAAGCAAAGTGGGGTGGTATAACGCTCTTTTTTATTTCTATGATAGTAACGGAAATTTAGTTTATAGTCGAAACTGTTCGGCATTTGATGGAGAAATCGGAAATGCCTATGGTGATGCTACAGCAGCGTATGTAAATGAAATAACAGAAAAATGTGTAGGTTCAATCTATTATTATGCGGAGAAAGGCAACAATTACATAAAAATATGCGAATATATAAATAGAAATGTTACCGGCACAATTAAAATCTCCCACGAACACTCATATTCCGGCACAGTAACAAACGAAGCTACCTGTACCAAAAAAGGCTCCATAAAATATACCTGCGATTGCGGTGATTCTTATACGGAAGAAATACCGCTTAAATCTCATAATGAAGTAACAGATTACGGAAAAGCGGCGACCTGTACCGAAACAGGTCTTACGGATGGCTTGCATTGTTCCGTATGCAAAAAGGTGCTTGTAGCACAGTCGGAAATACCGAAAACAAATCATGAATATAATGCGTCATATAAAGTTATAAAAGACGCTACTTGTACAGAAAAAGGAACAATAAGATATTACTGTGTCTGCGGAAAAACAAAGGATGAAGAATTACCGCTTACTGAACACGAGGCGGTTATAGACAAGGCGGTTGCCGCAACCTGTACAAAAGAGGGAAAAACGCAAGGCTCACATTGCGATATCTGCAATAAAGTGATTATACCGCAGGAAACCGTACCTAAGACAGACCATATCGCAGTTACAGATAAAGCCGTTGCACCGACTTGTGTCAACTCCGGTAAAACTGAAGGCAGTCATTGTTCCGTTTGCAAGAAAGTTCTTAAGGAGCAGGAAACGATAGCCGCAACCGGTAAGCATAAGCTCAAACATATAGCTGAGAAAAAAGCAACAGAAAGTTCTTCAGCTGTGCAGGAACATTGGAAATGTTCAGTTTGTGATCAGTTGTTCGCAGATGAAAAAGGCACGATACCTTATAAGCAGTTACTCGTTAAAGATGAAACTCCGCTTATGCTGATAATAGGAATATCTGTAGGTGCATTGTTGCTGATAGGCGGAGCTGTTACAGTAATTATACTTATATTGAAAAAGAAGTCCGGTAAAAATACAGACATAATGGGCAGATATTAACACAAACCCGCCGCCGAGAATTACAATAACCCCCTCGGCGGTGTTTTCATATCATCTCCAATCCGCCGGAATGCGATCACCCTTTTCGTGACATACTGATATAAAGTCAGTATTTATCGCAAAAACAAAATCTCTCGTAATGAAAACACGAAATCTCACGGGTTGAAAACTTAAAATCTCACGGGTTGAAAATTCAAAATCTCTCGTAACGCCGCCTACAAGCGCCCCGACGGCGTATACGTCATTCCAATCACCGCCCTGAAAGACTAAAAGGCTAACCGAATACAAAACAACCGCCGGAACATCACATCCCGGCGGTATTTTCATATATCAAATTTTATGAAGGACAATAGTATTATACACTCAGTCAACCTTAGGCATACGATCCATGCTGACCTTAAGCTCCTCGTCTGTGGGAATGTAGTCGCTCATTTCGTGATCGTTGAACTTCTGGTATGCGACCATATCAAAGTAGCCTGTGCCTGTAAGGCCGAAGAGGATAGTCTTTTCTTCGCCTGTTTCCTTGCACTTCATAGCCTCGTCTATAGCAACTCTGATTGCGTGGCTGCTCTCGGGAGCGGGGAGGATACCCTCTGTTCTTGCGAACTGTTCGGCGGCGGCGAATACGCTTGTCTGCTCAACTGAGCGTGCTGTGATATATCCGTCGTGGTAGAGCTGTGAAAGAACACTGCTCATGCCGTGGTAGCGCAGACCGCCTGCGTGGTTTGCGGAGGGAATGAACGTACTGCCGAGCGTGTACATCTTAGCGAGCGGGCAAACAGCGCCTGTGTCGCAGAAGTCGTAAGCATAAACACCTCTTGTGAGCGAGGGGCAGGACGCAGGCTCAACGGCGATGAATTCATAGTCGGCTTCGCCACGGAGCTTTTCGCCCATAAAGGGAGAGATAAGACCGCCGAGGTTAGATCCGCCGCCTGCACATCCGATGATCATATCGGGCTTTATGCCGTACTTTTCGCAGGCTGTCTTTGTTTCAAGACCGATGACAGTCTGGTGCAGAAGTACCTGCGACAGCACCGAGCCGAGAACATATCTGTAGCCCTCGTGCGTTGTTGCACATTCAACAGCTTCGGAAATCGCACAGCCGAGCGAGCCTGTCGTGCCGGGGAATTCTGCGTTTATTTTCTTGCCTACCTCTGTTTCCATTGAGGGAGAGGGAGTAACGTTTGCGCCGTAGGTTCTCATAACCTCACGTCTGAAGGGCTTCTGCTCGTATGAGCATTTAACCATAAATACCTTGCAGTCAAGTCCGAGATATGCACAAGCCATTGAAAGCGCTGTGCCCCACTGACCTGCACCTGTTTCTGTTGTAACACCCTTCAGGCCCTGCTTCTTGGCGTAATAAGCCTGAGCTATCGCACTGTTCAGCTTGTGCGAACCGCTTGTGTTGTTGCCCTCAAATTTGTAGTATATCTTGGCAGGTGTGCCGAGTGCCTTTTCAAGACAATATGCTCTTACTAAGGGAGCAGGTCTGTACATCTTGTAGAAGTCGATTATCTCCTGGGGAATGTCGATGTAGGGAGTTGTATCGTCAAGTTCCTGCTTTGCAAGTTCTGTACAGAATACGTGGCTCAGTTCCTCGAGCGTACAGGGCTGATGTGTTGCAGGGTTTAACAGCGGAGCAGGCTTGTTCTTCATATCTGCTCTTACGTTGTACCACTGACGGGGAAGCTCGTTTTCTTCAAGATAAATTTTGTACGGGATCTCTCTGTTTGCCATAATAATTTTCCTTTCTACGCGGCGGCTGTGAGCCGCTCCATATTCCGCCTTTAATATAATTTCTGCTATGGAAATTGCTTGCGTAACGGCGGGGATAAAACATGGTGTGTTTTGAACGTTATGTTTTGCCGTGTCGCCTTGTTTTCCCAAAAGCCTTTTTGGCGGAGTGCTTAAGTTCTTCGTGGAACATTCCACTGTCCGACAGCCTGTATCTTATTCAGCAACGCATTATGTCGGCTATGCCTTGCTGTCATGCCATATGCCATGATGATAGCTTCAACGTAGAGATTGAATGTCCGGGAAAACAAAAAACTCCCGTCCCAATTGGGACAGGAGTATAGTTTACCTGCGGTACCACCCAAATTACCGTATAATAAAACACGGTCGCTCGCTACACATACTATCATATGTGCGACCTGTAACGGAGGTATCCGTCTCCCCTAAAATATCGACTGACGATATTCTCGGTTTGCCCTCGTGAGTCCATTCACAAGCGTATGTATCATTGCCTTTACACCGACCGGCAACTCTCTGTCATACAGTGACGGGTGCTACTACTCTCACTCATAGGTTTAACATATTCTGTGTTCATTATATCCGCTGTAAAACCGTTTGTCAAGTGTTTTTTTGAAATTTCCATAATTTTTTTCAAATCCTCCGATATTACTATGTTGAATAGCCCGTTATGAAATAAAGCAATACAGCGTTGCATAATAGACTAAACCGCCTTGATAACCTTAAATACCTTGTGCATTTTACCGATTGAAACAGGACGGGCAATATAGTATAATTGCTTAGCAATAAATTAATAAGAAGTCACATTCAGAGATGCGGTGGTATCGCATAAAAATATAGCTATAACATACAAGGCACACTATCTTTTATTCCCGCCGTTACGCAAACGATTCACACAGCAGAAAGTTGATTAAAGGCGGAATATGAAGCGGCACACTGCCGCCGGAATATGGAGCGGCACATTGCCGCCCGCCGTTACGCAAACAATCTTGCTAATACAAAGTCGGTAAAAGGAGGAAAATGTTTATATGTCAGCAGTAAAAGACCTTACAAAAGGCTCACCTATGAAGCTCATACTCGGATTTATGCTCCCTATGCTGTTAGGACTTCTCTTTCAGCAGTTTTACAATATGGTCGATACGATAGTCGTCGGACAGTTTCTCGGTGTAAACGCACTCGCAGGAGTAGGCTCGACAGGCTCGGTGAACTTCCTTGTTCTCGGCTTCTGCATGGGTGTATGCGCAGGTTTTGCAATACCCGTTGCACAGAAATTCGGAGAGAAGGATTTTGACGGTCTGCGTAAGTTTGTCGGCAATACGATATGGCTGGGCTTGGGCTTCGCCGCAGTATTGACTCCCGCGACCTGCCTGCTTTGCGGAAATATCCTCCACTGGATGAATACTCCTGACACGGTTTTTAAAGAGGCGTATGACTATATCTTCGTGATTTTCTTAGGCATACCCGTAACGTTCCTCTACAATATCCTTTCGGGATTTATCCGCTCGCTCGGCGATTCAAAGTCGCCCGTTGTCATTCTGATTATTTCGAGCATACTCAATGTCGGCCTTGATCTGCTGTTCATTCTGGTGTTTGATATGGGCGTAGCCGGTGCAGGCTGGGCTACCGTCCTTGCACAGCTTATATCCGGTATCGCTTGCCTTGTATATATGATAAAGCGCTTTGATATTCTGCACTTATCGAGGAAGGATTTAAAACCCGATGCTTATTCAATGAGCAGACTTTGCGCTATGGGCGTGCCTATGGGACTTCAGTATTCCATTACCGCTATCGGAAGTATTCTTTTACAGTCGGCGGTAAACTCGCTCGGTGAAACCTATATGGCGGCTGTCACCGCAGGAAGCAAGGTCACACAGTTCCTGTGCTGTCCGTTTGATGCAATGGGTTCTACAATGGCTACCTACTGCGGTCAGAACGTAGGCGCTGGCAGGGTCGACCGTATCGAAAGCGGCGTTAAGAAATGCTCGATGCTCGGCATAGCCTATGCGATAATCGCCCTTATCGTGATAATACCGTTCGGCGGAGAATTTTCAAAGCTGTTTATAGACGGCACACAGACCGAGATACTCGACCTTGCAAAGCAGTTTCTGTGGCTTAATGTGTTGTTCTACATTCCGCTTGCATTCGTAAACATTATCCGCTTTTCGATACAGGGACTTGGCAACAGCCAGCTTGCCGTTTTTGCCGGAGTATTCGAGATGATAGCAAGAGGCGGTGTGGCACTGGGACTTGTTCCCGCTTTCGGATATGTCGCCGTATGTCTTGCCAGCCCTGCGGCATGGGTGCTTGCCGATCTGTTCCTATTCCCTGCGTTCTTCCATTCTGTGAAGATACTTAAAAACAGATTCCCGTCATCATCTGCGACAGCGGAAAAAAACGATACTAAAAGCTGAATAAATAATGCGGTCACGATTCGCTTTGGAACGTGACCGCATTTTCTGTTATCTTTATCTTCTTGCATTACCTCTTATGATAACGCCTATGATATAAGGACCTGTGTTGCTGGCAACAGCCGCACCTGCTATGCTCTGCATTTCGGGAGGTCTGCCGACCTTTGCGCTGTACTGCTTTATAAATTCGTCCTCAAGTGCTGTGACACTGGTACGCAGTATTTCCCACGGTGTTTCGGGAACGGCTCTGCCTGAAATATACCGGACTGCATCTGCTATTGCATTCTTTTCTCCACGGCTCTTTTTTACTACCTCGCTTTCGCCGTCTATGAGCGAAATGAGCGGTTTAAGCCCCATAAGCTCGCCTAAGAAAGCCGCTGCGGCGTTTATTCTTCCCGACTTCTTCATATGGCGCAGATTGAAGCCGATTATGTAGATCTCGCAGTTATTGAACATATCGGTAAGATATGCCACAACGTTGTCAACGCTCTGTCCTGCAATCAGCTTTTTTGCCGCTTCGATTACAGGATAACCGTAGCCGAGAGAATAACAGTGGCTGTCGATTATCTCAATACGCATCTTTGCCATTTCGGGATGCTCCTCAAGCAGATTCTTCCTTGCAAGCAGTGCGTTTTCATAAGTCTTTGAGCCTGTCGAATTTATAAGCACCATAATGACAGCGTCATAGCCCTCGTTATAGTAATGCTCAAACTTTTCCGCAAAGCGTATCTCAGTTATCTGTGAGGTCTTGGGGAGAAATTCCGACTTGTCTATCATCTCAAGAAATTCGGGAGCGGTAAAATCAACACGTTCCCTAAGGCTTTCGTCGCCAAGTGTAATGTCGAACGGCATAATGTCAATGTCGTATTTCTTTTCGTCCTCGGGGGTAATGTCGCTTGCGCTGTCGGTGATAAGTTTTACTTTCATCGTTTTGTTTTCCTTTCGGTTTGTCTGCTTTATTCGGCTTTGCTCCAGTCGTATTTTGTAAGCGAACCGTAGTTCTGAAGCTCAGGAAAGCCCCATTGCCTCAGCACCTCGTATGCGCCTATCGCCACACTGTTGGAAAGATTAAGACTTCTCATATTACTGCCCATAGGTATCCTTACGCAGTGCTGTTTATTGTGAAATAACAGCTCCTCGGGAAGCCCCTTATCCTCTCTGCCGAACACTATATAAGTTTTATCTTTATACTCTGCATCGCAGTAAGTATTTCTGCCTTTTGTGGTGAAGTAGAAGAATTCACCGTCCTTATTTCTCTCAAAGAAATCGTCAAGCCCGTCATAATAGGTTATATCAAGATAATGCCAGTAGTCAAGCCCTGCGTGCTTCAGCTTTTTATCGTCTATCTGAAAGCCCATAGGCTTCACTATATGCAGTCTTGCCCCCGTAACCGCACAGGTACGGGCTATATTACCCGTGTTCTGCGGTATCTGCGGTTCGACAAGTACAATATTCAGTTCCATCGAAAAATCATTCCTTATAGATTTTTAAGCCGTACAGCCTGTTTGCCGCAGATAAAGAAGCAAGCGGTTCTCCGACTTTTTCCGCTGTATCGTTTGTTATGCTTTTACGCTCTTCGTCGGTTATGCTTTCGTCAAGCCTTACGATTATGCCCGTGTCGCCGCCCGATCTTATAAGCTCTGCCGCCTTTTTGACCGTTTCTTCGGAATTGTCGCTTATAACTATGTCTGTGCTGTCAGACAGTAGGCTTTTTTCTGCTTTCGGACATCTGTTTGCAAATTCATCGGCAAATGTAAAGCTGTCGGAAGCCTCCTCCCACGACATACCAAAATAGAAGGCAGGCTTGAAGCCCTTTTCGTTTATGATGCTGTCTGCGCTTGCGTCAAAGTAGTAGTATTCGCCGTCCAGCTTCGCAAAATTTACTGTGTGTCCCTCGTTTTTGCTGTTATTTGTGCCGTTTGCCGAAGCTGTTTCTATACCCGCCATATTGAAGAGCATAGTGACAGTATCCGCATATCCGTCACATATCGCCTTGCCGTCAATCAGCAGGTCGGCTATCGGAACATTTCTTGTGCTGTAGCCGTCAGTAACATATACCGAGTTCTCCGCAACGTAATTATACAGATACTGTGCCTTCTGCTTATCTGTGTCGCAGTCGGACGGAATTGACGCTACTACCGATTTTGCCTTTTCATAGGCGGCTTCACGGCGGGATATATATTCCGCTCCGAGCGTTTCAAGCTGTATATGATGATAGCTTTTTCCTGCGAACTGTTCAACGTTTCCGGTCAGCTTGCTGTTTGTCGTGTAATTATGTGCAACGAACGGACTGTCACAGCTTAAAAAGGTTATAACATATTCAAGCTCCTGCAGCCTGTCATAACCGCCGTCGTCGAATACATCTTCAGGCAGAAATATATCGCTGTAGCCGTTTTCGCTTGCGTACATAACCGCATTGTAGATATACGTTTCGTTCTCGTTAAGCTGTGCCTTGAAATATCCCGTCATAGTGTCGGAGTATTTCGAGCTGTAGCCAAGCACTTCCTCCTTGCCGAGCGATATTGTACCGTCTGCGGCAACAGAAGCATCATTGCCGAAGTAATACAGCGTGTTGCTTGACGTTATATTGAGCAGCGGCAGTATGTATATCGCACCTACAACTGCTGCGGCAGGTATCACGACCGCCGCGGCTACAGTGCCTATGACCTTACCCTTGCCCATTACAGCTCAGCCTCTGCGTGACGTGTAACGTGACAGCCTATATTCACTGCAACAGGAAGCCCTGCAATATGTGTCGGGTGCTGTTCTATATTGACATACAGCGCCGTCACAGTACCGCCGAAGCCCTGAGGGCCTATTCCAAGCTTGTTTATCTTTTCGAGCATTTCGCTCTCCATATCCGCATAAAGCGGCTTGGGGTTTCTTATTTTAAGATCCCTGCAAAGAGCCTTTTTTGCAAGTATGGCGGACAGTTCAAAGTCGCCGCCGATACCGACACCCACCGTTATAGGAGGACACGGATTGCTTCCTGCCTTTGATACCGTTTCAACGACAAAGTTCACTATATCCTCTCTTGTTGCAGAGGGGGTGAACATTTTAAGCGCACTCATATTCTCACTGCCGAAGCCTTTCGGGGCTACCATGATATGTACCTTGTCGCCCGGTACAATGCTCGTATGTACTATGGCGGGGGTATTGTTGTTTGTGTTCTTACGCTCAAGCGGATCTTCGACCACCGACAAACGCAGCTTGCCGTTCACATATCCGCTTGCAACGCCCTCGTTTATTGCCTCTGTGAGATTTCCTCCCGTGAAATGAACGTCCTGTCCGACTTCAAGGAATATCACAGCCATTCCCGTATCCTGACATATCGGCACTTCAAGCTCCTTCGCACAGTCGATATTCCTTACAATATCGCCAAGCACCTGCTTTGACAGCGGACTTTTTTCACAGCCGATACATGAATTTATCTTCTCTTTCATTCCGTCGGGCAGATAAAGGTTTGCCTTTACGCAAAGTTCTTCAACTGTCTTTTTAACAAGCTCAACGCTTATCTCACGCATGAATATTCCCTCCGTTTATATCGCTTTTGATATTACTGCCTGTATTAAGATTATATTACCGTGCCGTTTACGATGACCATATCCGGAGTATCGCATACGGATAACGGATCGCCCGAAAAGATAACTATATCTGCGTCCTTGCCGACTTCTATACTGCCTACCCTGTCTGCGATTCCCGTTATCTGTGCAGGATATATCGTAATCGCCTTCAGCGCCTCGTTCCTGTCAAGACCGCCTCTTACCGCAAGCCCTGCCGAGAGCGGCAGATACTGCTCGGGTACAACGGGGTGGTCGGTGCATATGCACATAGGCACGCCTGCCTTATTCAGCACTCCTGCCGTTTCTATCGTATGATTACGAAGCTCAGGCTTACAGCGCTCGCTGATGACAGGTCCTACTATCGTCCGTGCGTTATCCTCAAGAAGCTCGTCGGCTATAAGGTGACCTTCTGTTGCGTGGATGATGACATAATCTATGTCAAACTCCTTGGCAAGTCTTATCGCCGTGAATATATCGTCTGCCCTGTGGGCGTGGAAATGTGCGGGTATCTCGTGCTTTAAAAGCGGCATAAGCGCCTCGCACTTTGCGTCATATTCGGGGCGGTCGCCCTCGTCATCGGTACCGGCCGAGCTTTCATAGTCTATCATATCGTCAAGATAACGTCTTGCCTTGAAAAGCTGTTCACGGATTATGGCGGCGGTAGCCATACGGGTGACCGGAGCGCTATCCTTATCCTTATATACGTTCTTGGGATTTTCTCCGAGTGCAAATTTTACCGCAACGGGATTTTTTATTATCCTCTTGTCTATCCTCTTTGAGCCTGCCGTTTTCATAGCAAGAAAAGTTCCGCCGATGGGATTTGCGCTTCCCATTCCGCATACCACCGAGGTAACGCCTGCCTGCGCCGCTTCTTCGAAGCAATGGTCGAGCGGATTTATCATATCTATCGCACGAAGGTTCGGGGTAGAGGGGTCTGTATCCTCATTTCCGTCGTCGCCCTCGAACGCAAGCCCGTCCTCCCACGCACCGATATGCGTGTGAGCGTCTACAAAGCCGGGATATGCGGTTCTGCCCTTTGCGTCTATATCACTGTCGGACGGCGAAAAGTCCTTTAACTGTGACATATCGCCGACAGCCTTGATTTTATCGTTTTCTATAAGGATAAATCCGTTTTCGTAGTTTTTCTCCGCCATAGTTATGACGTTCGCATTGTAAATGTACATATTTATCCTTTCGTTTTCCTGTGCCTTTTTGCGTCAAGCTCGACCAGCTTTATGATCTCGCCTGCGATTATTCTGTCCGATGCGTTTGCATTCACTTCAAAGGTGCTGTTTTTTCTGTAAACGGGCAGTCTTGAATCATAGATTGCCTTAAGCTGTTCTTTCGTGTTGTTCACTACAAGAGGACGGTTCGAATCGTTCTTTATACGTTCATAGCAGGTTTCAAAGCCTGCGTTGAGAAAAATCACAACGCCCTGCTTCCTTGCAAACTCTGCCGTTTCGTCACGGAGTATTGCTCCGCCGCCTGTTGCGACAATCGTTCTTCCTCTGAAGTTTCTTATATACTGCGCCTCAAGATCCCTGAAATACGGTTCGCCCTTCTGAGCGAATATTTCGGGGATGGTCATTTTCTGATTATCGACTATGTATCTGTCAAGGTCGATGAAGACAGCCGTACATTCTCTTGCGAGCATTCTTCCTATATGGCTTTTACCGCAGCCCATAAAGCCGCATAGATACACGGGGCGCATTAATCAAGCCTCCTCATTTCGTCCGAGATAGCCTGCACCTGCTCTGCTGTGTATTCTGCGCCGCTCCATATAGTATGAGCCACAGCCGCCTGCCATACAAGCATCTGCATACCGCCGCTGACCTTCTTCACGCCCTTGTCGGAAACCATCTTCATCAGCTTTGTTTCACGGGGGTTGTATATAGCGTCAAAGAAGCCGTTCAGCGTTATTCTGCCCAGTGCTTCCTCGGTAAGCGGGCTTGCGTCTGTATTCGGATACATACCTACGGGAGTAGCGTTTACCATAAGGTCAAAGTCGCCCTTTACTTCGCTCAGCAGGCAAAATCCGACCTTTGCGCTGTTATAATTCTGCTTTATTTCTTCGCATAAAGCCTTTGCAACGGGAATGTCGGCATCTCTTACCGCAATAGTAAGCTCGCCGCCCTCACGGACAGCTTCAATAGCCATCATTCTTCCAACACCGCCACAGCCAATAAGCAAGACTTTTTGACTAAAGTCAATGCCCATTGCTTTTATAGTCTTTAGAAAACCATCGCAATCAGTGTTATATCCTGTATGAACACCATTTTTGTTGTCAATGCAGTTTACCGAATGATAACGCAAAGCTGACTTATCAAGCTTGTCAGTATAATCCATGATACTGATTTTATGTGGAATAGTAATGTTGTAGCCATTAAGTGAATTTAAGTAATCAATATTTTTACTTAAATCATCAGGCTTGATTTCTGCAATATCATATTGATATTCTCTGTTTTTTAGCTCAAAAAGACGGGCATGGATTGGTGGTGACATTGTGTGTTTAAGTGTTTCTCCCAATACTACATATTTTCTTGACATTTGTATATACCTTCTTTGATTAGATTTTGTTTATTTCAATAATATTTTTTACTGCATTATAAAGATAAGGCTTAAATTCATTTAAGTTTGTTGGCTCACTATAAAGTATAATTGAATAACACGTTGAGCTAACTAGTTCAATAATCATAAACAACATAAGCTCTGGGTTTTTTAACTTGCAGTCGGCATTGTCTAGCATCTTTTGATAAACTTCCTTGAAATTCAAGTCACCGCTAAAAGTTGGTGAAGTTAAAGCATTTTTAAAAACACCCCAGCTTAAATTTTTAGAAATGAAAGTCAAGAGTGATTTATCATTGTTCAGCTGATTAATGATGTGGTCTACAAGAAATATAATCTGTTCTTCAAAGCCAGGCTTGTGGTCTAGTTTTTCTAAGTCATTAGCTGCTTTTAAAAAAATCTCGCTGGATTTGTGGGAAATAAGTTTATTTCGTATGTCATATTTATCTTTAAAGTATAGATAAAAAG
>ENA-ORLY01002834-ORLY01002834.1-human-gut-metagenome-genome-assembly--contig:-NODE-2834-length-15370-cov-2.295299_pt1 | contig 15370 bp, 15 predicted proteins | sample MGYA00243071_ERZ508832 | MGnify/ENA primary metagenome ERZ508832 (study PRJEB26277, sample SAMN04329777) | human gut metagenome | biome: human-associated habitat | host: Homo sapiens | place: USA...
TATTCTGGAAAGTATCAAGATTCAGTCTTTCATTATTGAATTTATAAAAATACTCTATAGGAGCCGCCTGGCCATGTATGTCCCCGAGCAAGAACCAATTTGTTCTCATATTTGCATTCTGCAAATCCTCACCTCCAAATATTATTTCTAAATATTATAATCCGGACTCTTTATAAGTCTGAAATACGGGCTTATCTGACACAGTACTTTTCCCGTAATTTCTTCCGCCGGCACATAACTGTATGCCCAGTACCTGGAATCTGAAGAATTGTGGCGGTTATCTCCCATTACAAAGTACTGATCATTCGGAATTTGATAAGCACCTGAAAAATCATCCTTATATGACACATATGTTTCACTTAGCTCTATACCATCTACAAATACATGTCCATCAACTATGTTGATCTGCTCGCCTGGCATGCCTATAACTCTCTTGATCATATACTCACCGCTGTCTCCCCATAGAGTGACCACATCACCTCTTTCAAGAGTATATCCTGATTTTTTCATCAAATATTCCGAGCCAGAATGAAATGAGGCTTCCATTGAATATCCAGAAACTCTCACACAATATATATCAAACATAGGAGCCTTTATTAACACAACTAGAGCAAATACAATGATTAGAAGCTGGCCCATAGCACGAACTTTTAGCATATGAACTCTCTCATCAGTATAACGTTCAAAATCCATATTTTTTCTACCTCTTTTTCTGTTTCTTATTTCTACATCTATTTCTGTTTATTTTTCTGCCCGCTATTTCTGATTGCTATTTTACCTTATACGAGAATACTTCCACACCGCGGATAAGGCATTCCGGCATGAATCTAATATCGAAGCGTCCACTATCATACAGAAAACTCCTGTCATCAAGAACATAATGCTCTTATTCAGGGACGGTCCCTGAGAAACTCAAACTGTCAACATCTATGTCCATAGAAACAAATTCCGATCCGATGACATGCAAAATACCATTCTTTATCTGTATACTGTCACCAGGTAGTCCTACTATCCGCTGTAGATATCTGTGTCCTTCGATATCTATCATAACCAGATCTCCCCTGTCTATAGTGTAACCGGATACCTTCATTATGCTTCCAATTTTAGTTCTCTGCTTGTCCCAGTAGTTATATACCAGCTTATCTCTCATATATATGCCGATGCCACCCAAGACAAGAACCACCATCAGCATAAGCACACCCACGATGCGCAGCATAGCAAGTCTGCTTTTCATTATCACATCCGGCATATCAAAATCACATGCACACATATATATAAAGCCTCCCCATCATTTTTATATTTTATTGGATCAGTATAGAACCCGATACATCATACATACATCTTATCCTATCATCTCTCGTCAGACCATCAACTTGTAGTTTAAATAAAAAGCAGGGCATATAGAAACAAAATCTATATGCCCTGCTTTTCCATTTAGTGGAGCAAACGAATTAAAAGGCGAACTCCGTTCGCAGGCGTCTGCGTGCTTCACAAGGATTCCTTCCCACCTTCGGCGGGTCCCTCCTTATGAAAATTAGTGGAGCTGGGGGGAGTCGAACCCCCGTCCAAAAGCTCATTCACTACAGTTTCTTCCATCACAGTCAGTGCTTTAACATTCCCTCAGCCTATCGCCCACTAACATGCTATAGACCTTAGTAGCTTCATGGATTTTCCTACATCGCAAAGCTTAGATGCAGGAGTTTGCCGAAAGTCGACGCCATTCCTAAAGGCTCGGCGTTCCTAAAGGATGACGGCTGCAACTAGGCAGCGTATGCTAAATTATCGTTAGCGTTTATTTTTTGTCCAGCTTTTAGCGTGGCTCTGGTCCACGGATGGCTTCCATAGCTTCAAAACCCCTGTCGAAACCAGTCAACCCCTGATTGTTTAACAAACCAGTGATAACCGATTATTATATATTATGTGGAATCCACATGATATATGCATATATTCTCATGTCATAATCTCATGTCATATTCCACGCAATATCTGATATATTGCTACACTATCTACTACCGTATAACTTATAGCTTTCTGCTTACTCTGCTTCAGTTGAAGCAGTCTCTTCTGATGAAGCAGCTTCTGTTGTATCGTCCTCTGATGTTGAATCAGCAGCCTCCTCTGAGTCCGTTGTATCTTTCTCTGCATCTGTGCCAGTAGCAGGGAGCAATGAATCATATCCAAGATCTGAATAAGCCTTATCTATATAACTGTTAAGACTTGATGCCTCCACATACTTTGGAATAGCCTTATATATCTTAACACCTGCTATGCTTCCTACAATACCAGCTATCACAACTATAGTAATCGTAACAGCAAGCACCTTTTTCACCTTCTGCTTACGAAGTATCTCCTTGCGGTGCTTCTTCTCATATTTTCTCTGATCTACTTTACTCTGACTCATAACTCTCTTCTCCAAACAATTCGTATTATATGAAAATCATTTCTAATTTTCAACACCCTGCTAGTATAACACATGCAGGAGAACATTTCCAACAAATAGTTCCATAAATATATCATATTTCACAGTTTTTTGACATATTGCAACTGAAAGCTACCTGCAGTTCAGATATGACTACTCTCTGTTCCTGTTTTTCAGATCTCTCTCCATCTCACGTTTCATATCTTTCTTCGCTATATCCTCACGCTTATCATAGAGCTTCTTACCCTTTGCCAGACCGATCTCCATCTTGACAAGGCCATCCTTGATATATACCTTGAGCGGCATGATGGTGTAGCCCTTTACTTTCTGCTGTCCTATGAGTTTATTGATCTCGTACCTATGCAGCAGGAGTTTGCGTGTTCTGAGCGGATCCTCTCGTATGGATTGACATTCATCCTGTACACGTATACCTCACCGTGATCGATTCCGACAAATGCCTCCTTGATGCTGCAGTGTCCCTGCCTTATGGACTTGACCTCTGTTCCCACAAGCTCGATACCAGCCTCAAATTTCTCTTCTATAAAATACTCATGATATGCTTTTTTATTATTTGCGATGAGAGTGTTTCCTCTTTCCTTTGACAAATTTATCCTCTCCTTTATAAACAATACTGAAGTCTATAGACTTCGTCATCTTATCCGTGTTCTTAACTCTGATCTGTATAGGATCTCCGATGGCATACTGATTTCCAGTCTCCTCACCTATCATAGCATAATCTTCCTGGGAAAAATAGTAATAATCATCGCGCATATCCGCCACATTTACAAATCCTTCTACCGTATTCGGAAGTTCAACAAACATTCCTCGGTTGGTGACACCAGACACAAATCCATCGTATACCTCACCAATATGTGCCGACATATATTCTACTTTCTTGAGCTTTTCGACATCTCTCTCAGCTTCCTCTGCACGCCTCTCCTTGCGGGAATTGTCATCAGCAACCCTGTCCAGTATCATGCTATAATGCTCTATTCGCTTGGAATCAAGCTTTCCATGTATATTTTCCTTTATTATACGATGAATCTGCAGATCTGGATATCTCCTTATAGGAGAAGTGAAGTGACAGTAGTATTTGCACGACAGACCAAAATGTCCTGTACATTCAGTGGAATACTTCGCCTGTTTCATGGTTCGAAGCGCCATCCTGCTGACAAGATTCTCGTACGGCTCGCCTTTTATCCTGTCAAGAAGCTTCTGAAACTCCTTTGGATGTATATTCTCCTTTGAAGCCTTGAAGTACATTCCAAAGTTGCTTATAAGAAGCGACAGCTGCTCCACTCTGTCTGCATCCGGAGTCTCGTGAACTCGGTATTCAAACGGTATATCCTGCCAGAAATAATCCTCGGCGATCGTCTCATTCGCGGCAAGCATGAAGTCCTCTATGATCTCATTTGATCTTCGTCTCTCATATACCCCTATAGATACTACATTTCCATCTGAACCTATCTTGATCTTCGACTCATCAAAATCAAAATCTATCGAACCACGTTTTCTCCTGTTTGCCCTGAGAAGATCTGATACATGGAGCATGAGTTCAAACATCGGCACAAGCTCCTCGTACTTTTTAGTCTCCTCTGGATCGTGGTCCTCAACTATGGCGGAGACACTTGTGTACGACATTCTACGATCTACATTGATAACCGTCTCGCAAATCTTATGTCCAACTATATGTCCATTCTTATCTATATCCATAAGACAGCTGAGTGCAAGTCTGTCCTCTCCTGCATTGAGTGAACGCATTCCATTCGAAAGTGTATGTGGAAGCATCGGGATCACACGGTCTACCAGATATACACTTGTACCCCTTTCCAGTGCCTCTCTGTCAAGTGCACTGTTCTCCTGCACATAATTCGTCACATCTGCAATATGCACGCCCAGAATATAATTTTCTCCCTCTTTTACAAGGGATACCGCATCATCCAGATCCTTTGCATCTTCTCCGTCAATCGTGACCATCTGCCAGTCACGCAGATCCTTTCTTCCATTCATGTCAGCTTCGCTGACCGGTTTTGCAACACGCTCTGCCTGTCTTAATACTTTATCCGGAAATTCTACCGGGAGGTTATACCCTTTTACGATCGACATGATATCTGTTCCCGGATCATTCAGATGACCGATGATCTCCACGATCTTTCCTTCCGGTTTCTTTCCATTCTCTCCATAAGAGGTCAGCTCCACTACAACTTTGTGTCCATCCACTGCCCCTCTTGATTTTTCAATCGGTACAAATATGTCCTGATCCAGTCTCTGGTTATCCGGAATCACGAACCCAAACTTCTTTCCCGGCTTCATGCGGTAAAGTCCGACTACTTTTGAAAGCCCCCGCTCCAGGATCTTCACGATCTTTCCTTCACGGCTTCTTCCTTCCGGTTCTTTTGTAAGTACGATCTCAACATGATCTCCGTCAAATGCACCACAGGTATCATCCGCACCGATGAATACATCCTCTGAATCTCCTTCGTCCAGCACTACAAAGCCAAATCCCTTAAGACTTGCCCGGAACACACCGGTCAGACGCTTTGCATGTCCCCTGCAGTATTTTCCTCTCTTGGAAAGATATATCTTTCCTTCCTGCTCCAACGCTTCCAGGATCTGTCTTAACTCATCTCTGTCTTCTTTTGCCACGCGAAGAAGCATTGCCAGTTCCTTGAATTTCATCGGTGTATATAAAACATCACAGATCAGATCATAGACAACTTTTTTTCTTTTATCAAATTTCTTACTCATATCTCTATGCTCCCCTGCATATTCTGTGTTCCAAAAAGGGACACTCCCATACAGGAGTGTCCCTTTCATCTTCTAAAAATATGCTCTATCCTATGCAAATACTTTTAAATTCAACACTGCTGCCAGTACAATAAACAGAATCGCAAGGAATTTTGTCGACTTCACCAGTGCACCTTCCATAGAACGTCCCTTGTTCTGTCCCCAGTAAGTATCAGCGATACCACTAATGGCACCAAGCCCTGCTGACTTACCTTCCTGCATCAGTACGATAACTGTTAAAGCGATACAGTCTATTGCAAATATTATCATTAATACAATCTTCAAAATGTCCACTATTCACACCTCCTGCGGATAAACCACATATATTCTATCACAGGATGGACGATAAGGCAAGCTAATCTCTTTCGAAATCTTGTGTCAGACAGCATTATATCTGTACATTTTCTATTTTTTCTTCGAATGGGTTCTGATATACAGCCACATCCCCCAGTCTTTCCTCTATCCGCAATAATTGATTATACTTTTCCACCCGTTCCGAACGGCATGGAGCTCCTGTTTTGATCTGCCCTGCATCTGCCGCCACTGCGATATCTGCAATGAACGAATCGGCAGTCTCGCCCGAACGGTGTGAGATTACCGTCTTATATCCGGCATTCTGCGCCATCTTTACTGCTTCAAAGCTCTCCGTCAGTGTCCCGATCTGATTCACTTTGATCAGTATCGCATTCGCCGCTTTTCTTCTGATCCCTTTGGCAAGTCTTCTGGTATTCGTCACAAACAAATCGTCTCCTACCAGCTGCACCCGCTCTCCGAGCCTGTCCGTCAGCGTCTTCCAGCCTTCCCAGTCATCTTCATCCAATGGATCTTCAATGGATACAATCGGATATTTTTCTATGATATCTTCGTAATAATCAATCAGTTCTTCTGCCGAACGGACGATCTTATATCCTTTTTTCTTTGCCTCACCGTCGAATACATATTTCTTAAAATTCTTATCATATAACTCGGATGCTGCTACGTCCAATGCGATAGCTATCTCTTCGCCTGGCTTATATCCGGCCTTTTCCACCGCTTTTACCATCAAACGCAAGACCTCATCTGCATTGTGAAGATCCGGTGCAAATCCTCCTTCGTCTCCTACTGCAGTACTGTATTCCAGCGTTTTCAAAACTCTCTTCAGCTCATGATATACTTCCGCACACATCTGAAGTCCGGTCTTAAAATCTTTCGCCCCTACCGGCATAATCATAAATTCCTGAATATCAATCGTATTATCCGCATGTCTTCCGCCATTCATGATATTCATCATTGGAACCGGAAGTTTTTTCACATTTGTGCCGCCAAGATACGAATACAGCGGAAGTCCCAACGCCCCGGCCGCCGCTCTTGCAGCCGCCAGCGAGACTCCAAGCATGGCATTGGCACCAAGATTGGATTTGTTCTTTGTTCCGTCAAGCCTGACCATCGCCTGATCGATCGCTGCCTGATCCAGTACATTCATGCCGATCACTTCCGGCGCAATCCTTGCATTGACATGATCTGCCGCCTGCTGCACGCCCAGGCCTCCATATCGTTCTTCTTTATCCCGTAATTCAACTGCTTCATATTTTCCGGTCGATGCACCGGACGGAACACTTGCTCTTCCGCAGAATTCATCTCCGGCAAGTACTTCCACTTCTATCGTCGGATTTCCTCTCGAATCAAGTATTTCTCTTGCGTATACATCCGTAATGGGTAAATACTTATACATTATTTCTATCCTCCTCTTTATAGAAGATAGTATGTTCCGATCCGAAGCAAAACATTCAGTTTTTAATCTGAATCACACTCTTTTGCACTATTATATATAAAAATTAATACAATTCTTTATAAATCTCTGCCATCTGCTGCCAGGTCAGTTTCACATAGCTTTGATTCAGAAGTCTCTGCTGTGTCTCTTCAACTGTCTTCGCAAAGCTCTCGATTTCTTCTTCCTTCATTCCATATTCATGTAACGGTTTTCTTGCAATGATCTGATCCAGAAGTTTCTCAATCTTGGTATATACTTCATCTGATTTGCACTTTAAAATATTGCTTAAGAAATTATTTAGTTTCTTTATTCTGCCATTTGGATCTAATTCCTGATATTTTGCGAATACAGCTGTCAGGAACTGATAGTTCGCTTCTCCATGTGTGACATGATACACGCCACTCAGAGGATAAGACATGGCGTGCACCGCTCCTGTTCCTGCATTGCCGAATGCAATACCGGCAAGATTGCTTGCTGTCAGGAAATCATCCAGCAGATTCATTCTGTATTCTTCCCCATGTTCAGCAATCTTCCGGAATCCTTCAATGATCATCTCCATTGCCTTCATACTGAACATCTGTGTATATAAAGTTGCTTTCGGCGATACATAGGATTCAATCGCATGAATGAACGCATCAATCGCACTTGTCGAAAAAAATGAATACGGAAGACCGGTCAGAAGCTCCGGAATCAGCACTGCACGATCTGCATAGATCTCATCGACAGCAAGTCCCATCTTTGTATGTAACTTCGTAAACTCTGCAATTGATACATTGGAAACTTCCGAACCGGCACCACAAGTCGTCGGCACTGCGATCAGAGTCTTCTCTCTTTTAAGCGGTACCTTCCTTCCAAAGATCTCTTCGGCGGTGTAATTTCCTGCAAGCACCAGGATCTTCGCCATATCGATAACAGCTCCTCCTCCGATTGCAATAATTCTGTCACAATCCGTCTTACGGAAATCTGCCAGCAATGCATCGATCATCACATCTGTAGGCTCGCCTTTTCCATATTTACTTTTAAATTCCACATGTGCTTCCAGCCCAAGTGGTGCAAAATATGTCTCATATGTACTTTTACTTGCAAGAATAAAATCATTCTTACCTATATTATATTCTTCTGCGAAATCTTTTGCGTGTTCAAATTTCTGTACTTCTGCCTTCTGCCAAAAAAGCTTCATTTTTTCTTATCCTCCCGGTCATTTTTCTGAATATTTTGTCTCTTAATAATATACCACCAATACGTTGACTTTTCCAGACACGAGCGTTACAATCATTGAGGATATGAAAGATTTCTTTCATATCCAAATAATTACAAAAGGAAAACTGGGGAATTTTTCAAATGAAAGAACATTTAAAAAACTTTGCACTACTCACTGGCAGTACACTGATCATGGCAGTGGGTATCTACTTTTTCAAGTTCGCCAACAACTTCACGTTTGGCGGTATCACCGGTTTTGCGGTACTCGTTGCCAAGTTCACTCCTCTTTCGGCCAGTGATTTTTCCTTCATTGCGAATATGCTCCTTCTGATCATAGGGCTTTTCGTTCTCGGAAAAAAATTTGCTGCACAGACTGCATACAGTAGTATCCTACTTTCTGTCACGCTGTCCGGACTGGAACGTATCTATCCAATGAGCCACCCGCTTACCAACGAACCATTGCTGGAACTGATCTTCGCGATTGTACTTCCTGCCATCGGTTCGGCCATTCTGTTCAATATCGGAGCATCCAGCGGGGGCACGGATGTTATTGCCATGATATTGAAGAAATACACCAGCGTTGACATCGGAAAAGGCTTGCTTGCTTCCGATATCTTATTCACAATCGCCGGTTTCTTCGTATTTGACATTAAGACGGGTCTTTATTCACTGCTCGGTCTTACGATGCGTTCGACACTGATCGACAGTCTGATTGAAAGTCTGAACCGCTCGAAGTATTTCCACGTGGTATGCAGCGAGCCGGAACCAATCTGTGAATTTATCAAAAATGACCTGAAACGAGGTGCAACAATCGTACTCGCACAGGGTGCCTTCACAGGCGATGACAAATATATCATCCTGACTGTACTTAGTCCAAATGAAGCAATCAAGCTTCGTAATTTCATAAAAGCTCATACAACTGGTGCATTCTTACTGATATCCAATACCAGCGAGATTATAGGAAAAGGGTTCCACTCTGTGTAGTGAAACCCTTTATTTTTTCTCCGTATTCTCAATGTCCAACAGATCCAGGATTGAATGTGACATCATATACTGATAAAATTCCATTGCATCTCCCGCCGAAATATTTTTGCTTTCCCAGATAAGCCAATATTTCAGTCCATTCACCAATGATATTGCATGAAATTCCAGAAATACCTTTTCGTCGACGTGTGGCATATTACTTAAGTGTTTTAACGGATGATGCTTTACCAGAATTTCTTCCATATGGAAAACCTGTCCATACAGCATCTCCTCAAAGGAATTCTGCCCTGTTACTTCAAATACCTTTTCGTAATAAGTCTTGTCTTCTCCAAATCTCTGGAACAAAAGCTGCAGAGACTCCATTACATGTTCCTGCTCCATAAGTTCTGAGACTTCTTTAAATACGTCTTCCCACAGAAGCCATTCCATCACTTCGTATTTGTCCTGAAAATAATTATAGAACGTCGGACGTATCACCCCTGCTGCATCTGTGATCATCTTGATCGTCAGTTTTTCAAATCCTTTTTTCGCCACCAGTTCTTTAAATTTTTCTCCCAATAGTGCTTTTGTTAATTCACTTTTGCGCTCCATCTCATCACCTTAATTTTTCTCAGATAACTTGTAGTAAATTATTATACCCCAGCTATCCGGCAAAATCTACCGTCAAATTGCTCCATTTTTTACGTATAATAATGGAGAATTACGTCGAAACTGGCAAGTAAAAGGAGTGCTCCCCCGACCCAGTATGCACGTCTGTTTTCTTTCAGTCCCAGTCTGTATCCTGCAAATATACCGATTACCGCTTCCAGAACCGTTACCGGGAATAACACCAATGACTCTTCGATCATGGCTGTATCCAGGAATCCAAGTCCCATTCCGACAAAGAACGCATCGACACTCGTTACCAGTGCAAGAAGCGTTGTTTTCTTCCATTCGATCTCATCTTTTCTGCGTTCCAACACCTTCTTTTTACGGATTCCTTTGAGGATCATATAGATGCCAAGTGCCGCAAAGATCAGCACTGTCAGACCTTCCCATCTGTCAGCCGCCGTCTTCGTTCTGGTAATAGACAGTAACGGCAGCAATGTGATCAGGTTTCCAAGTACCAGTACCCCAAGCTGAATACCGCCAAACAGAACGCTTAAGAGGACCAGATTCTTCCATCTGATCTTTGAAAATCCAGCTCCCATATAGGCCACCGCCACAAATACATCGATCGATAATCCAACGGATACGATCAACAGTTCCATCGTTGACAATTGCATCGCCTTCTTTCTTTTCTCCTATTTTAGCCTATTTAGAATCGTTTTTGAAGAAACAAATGCTATATAGATACCGAAATCGTACTACATTTTCCTCTATTTGTATAAAAACCAAATATACTCGATATATAAATATGATATATAGTAACTCCCGTAACTCTTTTATTCCTGAATACTTTGGTATCTAAAAAACGAGAAAGCTACGCTCTTACGTAACCTTCCCGCTTTCTGCGACATATATAGTATCAACTTTAGGATGTGTCTCTTATATTATATCCCGATTAGTGATGGAATAAACGGATTCCGGTAAATGACATCACCATATCATATTTATTACATGTTGCAATTACATTGTCATCACGTACGGATCCACCCGGCTGTGCAATGTATTTTACACCACTCTTATGCGCACGCTCGATATTATCCCCAAATGGGAAGAATGCATCTGATCCAAGTGCAACATCGGTCAGTTTGTCCAGCCATTCTCTCTTGGCTTCTCTTGTGAATACTTCCGGTTTCTCTTTGAAGATTGCCGGCCATGCATCGTCTGCAAGCACGTCCATGTAATCGTCTCCCATATAGAGATCGATCGCATTGTCTCTGTCTGCACGTCTGATTCCATCCACGAATGGAAGATTCATAACCTGCGGTGACTGTCTGAGCCACCAGTTATCTGCTTTGCCTCCTGCAAGACGTGTACAATGGATTCTGGACTGCTGTCCTGCACCGATACCGATTGCCTGTCCGTCTTTTACGAAACATACAGAGTTGGACTGTGTATATTTTAATGTAATCATAGAGATTGCCAGATCAATCTTAGCCTGCTCTGTCAGTTCTTTGTTCTCTGTCACGATATTTGAGAAGAAATCATCGTCAATCTTTAATTCATTTCTTCCCTGCTCAAATGTAACACCGAATACCTGCTTGTGTTCGATTGGAGCCGGTACATAATCCGGATCGATCTGGATTACATTGTAGTTTCCTTTTTTCTTTGCTTTTAAGATTTCCAGCGCTTCCGGTTCATATCCAGGAGCGATCACACCATCGGATACTTCACGTTTGATCAGTTTAGCAGTATCCACGTCACATACATCAGACAGAGAAATAAAATCTCCGAAAGAAGACATACGGTCTGCGCCTCTTGCTCTTGCGTATGCAGATGCAAGCGGAGATAATTCTCCGAGATCATCTACCCAGTAGATCTTTGCAAGCGTATCACTCAGTGGAAGTCCGACTGCGGCACCTGCAGGAGATACATGCTTGAATGATGTAGCTGCCGGAAGTCCGGTTGCTTTCTTTAACTCACTTACAAGCTGCCATCCGTTAAATGCATCCAGGAAATTGATATATCCCGGTCTTCCATTCAGAACCTTGATCGGCAGTTCACTTCCGTCTTCCATATAGATTCTGGAAGGTTTCTGATTCGGGTTACATCCATATTTCAGTTCTAATTCGTTCATATCTATTCTCCTTATCGATTCCTCTTACTGGTTCTTATTGATGATCTTTGTCTCATATGTACCTGTCGCGATATCAATATAGCGTACGAATAATGATACTTTGTTGTCCGCATTCAGGCTGTTCCATAAGCTGTCGGCAAATGCATCCATATCATCCGGAATTGCGATCAGTTTTGGTTCTCCTTCAAAGCTCGGAAGCGGATTGCCGTCACATTTGTATGTATGGATGAAATGTCCTTCTCCTGCTGCAGGATTCTCATATGCGAATGTATAACGGTTGCAGCTTTCCGGATTGCCGTTGTTGCTCTTTAGGATTGACATTGCGTAGTTAAATGTTCCATTTTCAATATGCATAACACCAGAAATTCTAGGTGTGTAGTTCGGTCCGTCTGGTTCGAATTCACGGCTTCTGAGTGACTGTTCAAATGTAAGCTGCTTGTCCATGCCCTCGTAGATGGTATCTGTCTGATCTCCGTTGGTTACGATCGTCTTGTTGCCAAGTACTCGTACCGGTGCATAAATGATCAGGCTTGGATCAGTCAGTTTGGATGGATCAAATGCCTGTGTGCGGATGCCTTCCCCTTCTTCTACAAACACACGGTTACGGCTGTTCTCACTTCTTCCCATAATAAAGTAAGCAGTTACAGCTTTGGTCCCATCTGCACTCTTTCCTATAATAATGCCACGTCCCGGGTAAGAATTGCCCTGCAGTTCCTTCTCGATTGATAACATTTCCATGAATACATCTCCTTTTCCTATGTGGTTTTGAACGTTTCTATCCCTATTATATATAAAACCTTCTTATTTTTCCACCCCTTTTTATAAGTATAATTAAAAAAGTTCGTTTTTTTATAAGTACAATTTACAATTTGAAGCACAAAAGCGACCTATGTTATAATTCGGAGAACAAGATTTATTTTATGAAAAGGGGGATTTCTCATGAAACATCTACATGTACTCGCACTGCCTTGTCTTATGGCCGCTCTTCTGCTTTCCGGCTGCAGCCAGATTTGAATCCGGCACTTATTACTCCATTGATGAAGCCTCCCGTGCACTGGTAGAAAAGCTTGAACATTACGCAGCTTCCCTGGTCTATGGAGACGAGACAACAACAGATATTTCCTTAAACGGACATACGCTATCAGATTCCGGTAATGAAGATTCCAACTGCAAAAATTAGGAACTATCATTTGCCCAATGCCTGAATAAACGCTGATTCTTTTTGCATGGCAATTGCCAAAATACGACAATATACGATTAATGTCGCATTTGCTTGAATCTGAAAATCAAAAGTTTTAAGATAAGGTAACTGCAAAGAGAATATAATGCAGTAAAATGAGGAGGTAACACTATGAATGTTGTAGACACAGTAAAAAACGCCGCCTTTGCTTCCGCTATTCAGGCAGCACTTAACTACATGGATAAGGATCCTGAAACTAATATTCCAAAGGTTATGAGTATCGTTGACAAGGCTGCACCAGAAGGCTGGTATGAAAGTCAGCGTAATGCGATCCGTCAGGGTATCGCCGAAAAAGGTAATTGGTATCAGCTTGCACAGAAAGTATGGGAGCTGGATCCAGGTGTACGAAAATCTTTCTTTACTAACTTTATTGTTAACGCGTCTTTGTAGGGTTCTGCTCTTCAGAAGGAAACCGTGGAAATTGAAGAGTGTAATGTTCCTTGGGCGATTTTATTAGATCCGACTTCAGCCTGTAACCTGCACTGTACCGGATGCTGGGCTGCAGAATACGGACATAAACTGAATCTTTCTCTCGAAACGATCGATGACATCGTAACACAGGGAAAGAAACTTGGTACATACATGTATATCTATACCGGTGGGGAACCAATGGTACGTAAGAAAGATATCATCACAATCTGCGAACGTCATCCTGACTGTGAATTCTTATCTTTCACAAATGGTACACTGATCGATGAAGAATTCTGTCAGGAAATGTTAAGAGTTAAGAACTTCGTTCCTGCAATCAGTCTGGAAGGATTTGAAACTGCCAATGACGGACGCCGTGGTCCTGGTGTGTTTGATAAAGTAAAACATGCTATGCAGTTATTAAAAGAACACAACCTTCCATTTGGTATCTCAACCTGTTATACAAGTATGAACTACAAAGATATCACAAGTGAAGAATTCTACGATATGATCATCGAAGCCGGTGCTTTATTCATCTGGTTCTTCCACTATATGCCAGTTGGAAATGACGCCGCTCCGGAACTTATGCCAAATCCAGAGCAGAGAAAAGCTGTATACGAACGTATCCGTGCTTTCAGAAGCTCCAAACCAATCTTCAGTCTGGACTTCCAGAATGATGCGGAATACATCGGCGGATGTATCGCGGGCGGACGTTACTACCTGCACATCAATGCAGCCGGTGACGTAGACCCCTGCGTATTCATCCATTACTCCAACTGTAACATCCACGAGCACACCCTGCTGGAAGCTTTAAAGAGCCCGCTCTTCATGGCTTACCACAGAGCACAGCCTTTCAACGACAACATGTTCCAGCCCTGTCCGATGCTTGAGAACTCCGGCAGGATCACCGAGCTTGTCAAAGCTTCCGGTGCAAAATCCACTGATCCTCAGTCTCCGGAGAGCGCGGAGCATCTCTGCGGGAAGACCAAAGCCTATGCGGAAGCCTGGGCTCCCAGAGCCGAGAAACTCTGGAAAGAGCGCCAGGAAGAAATCGCCGAGAAAAAGGCAGCACAGAATAAATAAGCAAAGAAAAACCCCTGCTTCGATTTGCAAGAAGCGGGGGTTTTCTGCGTCAGGAGCGGGCCGCGGAAATCTGTTTTTTCAGAAGGTTTACGATTTTGACATAAATAAAAGCCATCAGAAGGGCCATCAGAAATACGCAGATGGGCTTTGAAATATGGTAAAATGCCATCACAAAAGCTCCGGTTTCCTTATCGAGATGCACGATGGACATGACCAGCCTGGAGCAGAGGGTGACTGCAAGTCCCTGGAAGCCATAAATATACAGAGAATATTTCTTTCCGATGACAGCGAGAAGATTGTCTTTCGGAACCGTAATTTTAGGCTGATGCGTCGCGTAATATACAATAAGGAAAGAAAGCGGCATATTGAAGATAAAATTATTCCGTCCGATCGGCAGGCTGGTATAAAAGGCCATACATTCTGCGAAAAGCAGCAGAACGGAGATAATGGATAAAATCAGGATATTCTGATTTGTCAGCCATTTTATGTTTAACTCAGGCATCACAAACCCCAGGGTAAACAAGGGAATCGCGGTAATCAGGAAATTACGGCTCCAGTAATACGGCAGTGACTCCCCAAAAAAGAGGACGCTGTATCTTCCTAGTATGTAATACAAAAGCAGCAGCAGAGGGGAGACAAGGGCAAGAAGCTGGTAGCCCATTTTAAAATGAGATGCTGCGGCGTAGATCAACAGACAGTAGGCATAGGCAAGCAGATACCACAAAACTCCGCCAAACAGAGGGTCGTTGAATACCAGTACCCGGAAAATATGGTCTT
>ENA-ORLY01002835-ORLY01002835.1-human-gut-metagenome-genome-assembly--contig:-NODE-2835-length-15366-cov-9.105435_pt1 | contig 15366 bp, 14 predicted proteins | sample MGYA00243071_ERZ508832 | MGnify/ENA primary metagenome ERZ508832 (study PRJEB26277, sample SAMN04329777) | human gut metagenome | biome: human-associated habitat | host: Homo sapiens | place: USA...
TAAACTGAACTCCACCGCAAGCCGGAACTCACAGAGGTGCGGCGTTTGAGCATCTCTGTGCGCCCTCCGCGTAGGAGTTTAAAATTAAATCTGAAAGACGGCAGTCTTTCTACTTCCTTCTTCACTTAGGATGAAGTGAAATCTTATTCCAGTGCAGTCGCTTAGAATACGCTCGTAGTCTAAAGGCAAAAAAAGCTCTCGCCGGAGTTGACGTGAGCTTTTTTTCACTTTATTCTTCCTCGTCCGCGAGGTCGTTTTCCTTTTCGGTTTCTTCCTCGGAGGCTTCTTCGGTTTCGTCGGATTCTTCCGCTTCTACCGCTTCGTCGGCTTCAGCTTCTTCTTCTTCTCCGACGTATTCCGGAATTGCGCCTACCTCGGCTTCCGTCTCAACAAGCTGCTTTGCTTCTTCCGTCTCGGATACCGCGTCCGCTGCGAAGTAGTCTCTCTCCTAGAGAATGCTCGCAAGCCGCTTCTTGGCATCGTCGAACACCGTCCGCTGCGCCTTGAAGAACATCTCCACGCCCTCCATATCCTCGGCGGAATCGAGAAGATCGTCCTGCCGCTGCACCATCCGCTTGAGCAGTGCAACATTGTCCTTGCGCTGGCTCAGAATGTCGTTCATCAAGTCACGGGCAGCAGTGACGGTTTCCTTTTCGGGGTAACGCTCTTTGGAGTAGAACTCGTCAAGGAGCTTCTGATAGTGGCTCTGCTTGGTTTCAAAGGTGTTCAGAACAAAGTGGATCAGCCCGTCCTCATCGGAGGGAATGTCCATCGCACCCAGATAGTCCCGCAGGAAGTTGACGCTCTTGCGGATCAGCTCTTCGGAGGGAGCAATCCGCCGTGCAACGATGGCTTTGTCAATCTCGGTCTTCTTGCGCAGGAAGTCCACCAAACGGCGCTCCTCCTTGCCAACAACTGCGCCGCCATAGTTGATCTGGATTTTCTGCTGGACGATCAGACGGGCAATCAGGGCTGCAATGTCGATCTCCTTCCAGCCGTAGGGGATCGCCTGATACCGGCGCTGCACATCGCCCATCGAGGTCTTGAGCATCTTCTGGTTTTGCAGCTCCAACCACTGACTGATCTCATTGAGCGCGTCTTCGTTGTTTGCGCCCAGTCCGGTGAAGCCGACCTCTTCATACGCACCGTTGAGGATAGCAAGAATATCAGCGTCGCTGTCCACAAACTGATTGACCATGTTGAGCTTGGAATAGACGCTCTCGACAAGGCTCTTCATCGCCTCATCCAGCTTGTCCTTCGCAGAGCCGTATTTCAGGTTGAGGATTTCACCGTGAACATAGAACTTGCCCTCGACGATGGCTTTTTCAATCAGGCTGCGGGCATGGCTTTCCAGTTTCCGTGCTTCATCGTTGCGGTCGCGGATGATCCGCTGGATGCTCTCCGGCATCTGCGACACATTCCGCTGCTTGACATACTTGCGGATCTTCATCGCCTGTTCCAGCTCATCAAAATAGGGCGTGTCCGCCGAGAGAACGACGATTGCCTCGTTGTTGACCTGCGAGTCCATGATAAGCCGCTGATCTCCAACGCCGTAGAGGTCGCTTGCAACGGTGACGATGCGAAGCCGCATTCCGCCTGTGGATGCACCGTTCAGCGTCTCGTCAACATACTGATCGTAGGCGAAGTCATACTTGCCGTATTTATATTTCTTTGCCGGGTAGATTTCGCCGTAGACCGTCTGAGAAATGCTCTGGACGATCTGTGCGCTGTCAACCGGCGTATTCTTGATGTCGATGGCAATATCCTGTTCCTCATCCGTCAGGAAGGCGTAGGTATCGCCATTGCGGGAGATGTAGTTCTGAGACAGAAGGCGTTCCAGAGAAGCCGTGATGGATGCGCGGAGGGCAATCTTGTCCGTGTGAATATCGTCGATCATCAGGATGGCGATGTTCTCAATGTTCGCCTTGACATCCTCAATATAGCGGACGAGGTAGAGCAGCTTGAGGACATTCACATCCTGCTGTTCCAAGCCGTCGTGGGCATCCGCCGCATTTTGGCAGCGGTCAATGACACGGCGGATGGCACTCTCTAAGAAGGTATGTACCGTGTCATAGAACTGATAGAACGGCACAAGGGCGTTCTCGTCCTTGTTCTCTACCTTCTGCGCCGCCTCTTGGAAGCCGGACAGCATGGAGCGTTCACCGCCCGAAAGGTGCTTGCCGGAGTTACCGTGCTTGCGGATTTCCGCGAGAACCTTCTGGATGACGATGAACTGATACGGCACAAAGGGGAAGGTCGCGCTGAACTCTGCCGCGCTGGTAAAGCCTTTGATGTCAAGGATCGGATTGTCAAAGGCGAATAGGCTCTTGAGACCCGAAGCCTCTTTCTCGTACTCCATTTGCTGATGATGATCCGCGTCCTCTGTCTTCGCCAGATCACGCTTCTTGATGACCTCATCAACAGAAGAGGAAGAAAGACTCAGACGGGTATTGAAGCGTCCTTGAATCTTGGAGAAGTCGTTTCCGGTGATTTTCACGACGGAATCAATCGCTTCCTGGCTCGTGACCATGACCCAAACCTTGCCCCGGCATTTGTCACCAATCTCTTCCACCAGCGATTGCAGATTCATCATCAGATCGCCATCGTCACCGATGTACTGACCGACTTCATCCACGCAGAACAGGAGGCGGAAGTTTCCTTCCTTACTGTCCACATACTCCTTGATTTCAGAGACAAGCTGCTTGATGCTCATGTCGGCGTTCTCTTCGCCGTTGAACCAGTTGCGGGCTGCTGTCTCGCTCATGCCGAGAACAGACTGCAAAACCTCAACTACATCGTCCTCGAAGAAGGCTGCGGAATCGCGGGCGTTGATCCACTCATCCCCGTTGACTTCCTTGAAGGCAGCGCGGAAGGCGTCCGTCTTGCCCTGCTTATCAATGAAGCGTTCCAGCTTCGCCACCTTGAGGTCTTCGCCATAGAAGCCACAGTGATTGTAGAATACCTTCGCAAAGACGCGCAGCACGGCGGTCTTGTCCTTGTTGATTGGTCCCTCAATGTCGATGTTGAACAGGATAGACTCCGTGGGAATGCGGACACATTTCTGCACCGTCGCATACATCATCGGATCGTCAAACTTGTCTGCAAAGTAATCAAAGGCGTGTTTGCCGTCCACCTCTTTGTTGGCGAGAAGGTAGGAACGCATTTTTAGAAAGTGAGATTTACCGCTGCCAAAGAAGCCGGAAATCCAGACGCCGATCTTATCGGTCGGGGTATCAATCGCCTTGATGTAGTTATCAAAGAATGTGGCAAAATGACGCCGCAGTTCCTTCGTGATGATGTATTCACTCAGTTCGTCCTTTAAGCTCTGCTGGTCATCCTGCATGACCTTAACAACGCCGTTGATAGGACGATCAATGTCCTTTTGGAACATACTTTGTATTTTCATGCCGCTTTCCTCCAATTACAAAAGGTTGAATGCCCGGTAGTAGTGTCCGTCCAGAAACTTTCCAAACAATCCGAGGTCTTGCCCGTTGAACGATCCCGGATAAAACATGACGATGGGGATGTCCTCAAAGAGATGCTGCATACTGTCCAGCATTTTATGAGAGCGCATAAATGGGAAGATTTTTCCCACGCCGGTCAGGAAGAGAACATCACCGTACTCATGCGGCTCATACTTCATGTATTCCAGAAGTGCCTCCGGCGTTGCGATCTTTTGAAGCTGCTTGAGAAGGTATTCCTTTCCGCGCTTTTCTTCCAGCCCGTCCACGGATTTCAGAACACGCTTGTCCTCCAAGAGCTTGAGAAAAATCTCATAGAGGTCGCATTCCTTGATGTGGTATGGCGTTCCGTTCTCCGCTTTCAGTCGGGAAACGAAATCTCTGACAATCAACTCATCTGCCGGATCATAGCAGAACACATGAATGCCGACTTCGTTGCTTAATCCTTTATTGGCAAGGAAACTGGGGTCGGATATTCTGTCACGGATTCTATCCAACTCTTGCTTGATGTCGCTCATGCCGGAGCCTCCTATCTAAAGCAGTTAAAAGCTGCGAGTGCTTCGAGATCATTATTTCTGCGAATGCCTTCTTCCAACTCTTCGCAGAGGAACAGCGGATTGAGCCGCGTCGATTTGAAGGTGTCAAGGATCTCAACCTCAACTAAAATCTTCGTCAGCACTTGCTTGATTTTATTGACCGTTGACTCGCTCCATCCGGCAATATCGTCGTTCTGCTCCTGCAAGCGGGAGAAGAAGACATTCAGGTCTTTCCGCGAAAACTCGAAGTCCTGACTCCGGAACTTTTCTCCGATCACGCCGACCATGAAGTCCCAGACAATGCGGTTGTAGCGCATCATGGCATAGAGGTTGATCTGCTTTGCGATCTCAGCCGGAGCCGATGATAATTCCTGCCGAAGCTGTTCATCGTCTAATGCGTCCAGCCGCTTATAGCAGCTTCGCACCATACGGGCAACAAGCCGCTCGGTCGGGTATTGAAACAGATTGTTCTTTTTGATTTCTTCGATAGCGTCCTCCACGGATGTCCCGTCGAGGTAATATTTCGATGCAATGCGGATTTCATAGAAGAGGAACTGTTCCGCCGTGATCGTTCCGTTATAAATCAGAGATCGTTCCATTCACTTCTCCATTCGAGCTGGTCTCCCAAGCTCACTCTTATAATATCAAATTGGCTGTCCCATAAAGCGGACTTGATCATGTGTTTTCACTCGAATCCGGCACAATTTCCATAATATCTTCCACGCCGCAGTCCAGCGCCGTGCAAATTTTCAAAAGTATTTCCGTCGTAACATGACCGTTTCGCCCCATTTTTGTGACGGACGCCGGGCTAATGCCCGCTTTCGCGCACAGATCTTTCTTTTTCATATCCTTGTCAATCAGCAGTTTCCAAAGCTTCTTGTAGCTCACAGCCATAGTTCGATTCCTCCAGATGAAAAAAGTGCTCTGCTGCTTTGCAGAACACCTTTGTGCAAAGCTGCCAAGTCTAACAACAGCGCTTCGCAGCGTTGTATTTTATTGTATCAAAACAGAATGGAAAATGCAAGGAAATGATAAAAACGAACGATTTTTATTTCGCAGATCACTTTTCAAATTCACCCTTATCTTTGTGGTGAATTGCAAAAGTAACTTCCGGTTTGCACGATTTACTTCCGGACTTCAAAAAGCCTTGCAAGATTAAATTCCGGGAAATAAGCATTACCCTCTCAAATCCGGAAGTTAATTTTACAAACAATGCCGAAACCGGAATTTAATCTTACAAAGAAATTGAATATTGTCAGCGGGTATGTTAGCATAGAGACAGATCGGACACCCTCGCCTAAAAATGGGCATGCCAAGCGGAGGTCGAAGTGTTTTTGCAAAATTTGCAAAAGTAACTTCCACCCCTGCATACGGATATATTCCGAATAGCAGCAGCTTGATTTTACTTTTTGAGCAGTCGGGGTGTCAGATTGATATCGTTTGCGGGGATCTCCTGAATGCCGAGAGACGGCAGAATGGTATCTCCATATAAGAAGCTGAACAACCGGTGGGCTGACTGGTTGTTCAGCTTCTTTCTCGTATAGGAGTTAATATGACTCATCATGAGCAGGATATCGCTCTGCTGCAAATGGTCAAAGGATGTACCTTTGGGAAGAATGCGCCGGATAAATTCGTGGGTGACTTCACAGCTGCCTTTCTGGTCAGAACGCTGAGGATTGCAATAGAAGACTCTGCTTCGTACCTCTCCAAGTTCAGTGCATTCAATGGAAACTGGGTCGGTAAATTCACTGCCTCTGTCCGTCAGAATGATGGGAAACAATCGGCAGTATTGCTCGTGCCCAAGAGTTTCGTACAGCCATTCAAAAACCTCCGTAACAGACCGTGCCGTGTTCCTGTCCCGCAGAAAGGCCAGCATGAGGGTGGAGTTGCGGAAGAACACTGTAAGCAGCACCTTGCCACCCTTGCGGCCCTCTACAGAATCGATTTCCACGATGGGAACATCCGGATTGGCTGCGGTGTATTCCAGAAAATCTTCATAGGTCCTGCCCAGGTGGCACTGCTTGTCTACCCGTACAGAGGGTTTCCTTTTGCGCACCTTGTAGCGGACCTTTCTGGGCAGATCCATATTTCCTACGGACAGAAGACCGGCATCCACATAATTGTAGATGGTCCTCTCGTCCAACATGATTTCGTCGCCATTATTCACGCAGATCTGGTGAATGGACTGTCCCTGCTGAATGAGCGGCGAGATGATCCGGTCGATTCGCTGAAGCTCCGCTGGCGTCACAGCAAAGCCCTGCCGGGACTCGCTGCGGGTCGCTTCATACTCTTTCTGGGCGAATTTTGCTTCGTAAAGGTGCCGCTCCAGTTTGCAGACCTTACGCTGCTGGCAGCCGTTGCAGACATACGGCGGCTTGTTCAGCTTGGAGCATTGTGCTTTCTGGAAGTCGGGACAGGTCTCAAAGCACTTGGCCTTGAAGCAGGTATGACACATTTTTCCGTAAGGAAACTGGCAGAGTGTGCACACATCACCGTAGTGTTTGCATTCCTTACGGACACCGCAGGGATTGTATCCTCCGGCCTGCTTTAGTTTGATATGCGCACGGACTTCTTTGGAGATGGTTGTGGGGTCTTTTCGCAGTTCTGCTGCAATGGCAGAAAAGCTTTTCTGTTCTTTGAGACCGACTTCAATGGCGATTCGGTCACTAAGGGTCAAATGTGTATTCTTAGCCATGGTTTTCTCCGTTTCTCTGCTGCCGCCATTCGGAGAAGACGAAGGGGCTCTGCCCCTTAAACCCTGAGGTTTATCGCTTTTGTTTCCGGGAAGGCAGCAAAAAAGGCAGCATCCGTTCAGATGCCGCCTTCCCGCAAACCCTATGTGCCGCTCAGGTCGCTCCTCAGTGTTGCCCTATCCTGCGCATAGGTAAAGCATTTACATTGTAATTTACCGTTGGGAGCATGTCAATGTCTTGGAAAATGTTTGTAAGAGTTACTTCCAGGTACCTTTTTGCAAGATTAACTTCCGCATGACTGGCTACCCAACCGGAAATTAGTTTTTCAATTGAGGTGTGCAAAAGGAGGCAAACATGGCTGTTTCATATAATCGTTTGTGGAAGTTACTGGTTGATAAGAAGATGAGCAAGGCTGATTTGAGGAAAGCCTCCGGCGTTGCGCCTAACACAATGACAAAACTACGCAGGGACGAGGAGGTCACGCTCACCGTCCTTGGCAAGATATGCAAGACCCTTAATGCCGACTACGGTGACATTATGGAGTACATAGATGAGGAGGACACGTGATATGACACCCGAAGAAAAAGCACGGCTTGTGATTGATGAAAAACTGCGTCAGTCCGGCTGGGTCATTCAGGATATGAAAAAGCTGAATCTTTCTGCCGCACTGGGCGTTGCTGTCCGTGAATTCCCCACAAGCACAGGTGAGGTGGACTATGCCCTTTTCATTGACGGCAAGCCTGTGGGTGTTGCCGAAGCCAAGCGTGAGGAAAAAGGCGAATCTATCACCGATGTTGAGGTGCAGTCTGGGCGTTATGCCAACAGCATCTTCAAATGGATAAAGAATGATTACAAAATTCGCTTTGCTTATGAAACCACAGACAAGCTGATTCGGTTTACGGATTATAACGATATAAAGTACCGCTCCAGAACGGTGTTCTCATTCCATCGCCCGGAGACCCTGCTTGCGCTGTTAGGGCAGTCGGATACCATCCGTAATAACATGAAGCATTTCCCTGCATTGGATGAAACGGGATTTCGCAAATGTCAGGTGAATGCCATCAAGAATCTGGACAAGTCTTTTGCTGAGAACCGCCCCAAGGCACTGGTGCAGATGGCAACAGGCGCAGGCAAAACATTCACAGCAATCACTGCGGCCTACCGTTTATTGAAATACGGAAAAATGAACCGTATCTTGTTCCTTGTGGATACAAGAGGTCTGGGAGAACAGGCAGAGCGTGAGTTCCTTGCCTATACTCCCAATGATGACCCACGCTCTTTTTCACAGCTTTACGGTGTCCGCAGGCTGAAAAGTTCCTACATACCAAACGATATCCAGATTTGCATCTGCACCATTCAGAGAATGTACTCCATCCTGAAGGGCGAAGAACTGGACGAATCTATCGAGGAAAAATCCTTTGCGGAGTTTGTTACGGCAGAGAGCAAGGCTCCCAAAGAGGTGGTGTACAACGAGAAATATCCGCCGGAGTTCTTTGACTGCATTATCGTGGATGAATGCCACCGCTCCATTTATAATGTGTGGAGCCAAGTGTTGTCCTATTTTGATGCCTTTATCATTGGCTTGACCGCCACCCCGGATAACCGTACTTTTGCGTTTTTCAACGAGAATATTGTCAGCGAGTACCCAAGAGAACAGGCTATCATTGACGGCGTTAACGTTGGCGAGGATATCTTTCTCATTGAAACACAGGTGGGCAAAAACGGCGCTCATCTGATGAAACAGCTGATTGAATACCGTGACCGTCTGTCCAGAGCCAAACGATGGAAACAGCTGGACGAGGATGTGGATTATAAGCCAACCCAGCTTGACCGGGACATTGTCAACCCAAGTCAGATACGCACGGTCATCCGTTCCTTTAAGGATAATCTGTTCACCACACTGTTCCCACGCAGAAAAGAAGTGCCAAAGACACTGATTTTTGCAAAGACGGACAGCCATGCGGATGACATCATTCAGATTGTCCGTGAGGAGTTTGGCGAAGGCAATGACTTCTGCCGCAAAATCACCTATTCCGCTGACAACCCGGAATCTGTGCTGAGTTCCTTCCGCAATGATTATAACCCTCGTATTGCCGTCACGGTGGATATGATTGCCACAGGCACCGATGTAAAGCCAATCGAGTGCTTGATTTTCATGCGTGATGTACGCAGTAAAAACTACTTTGAACAGATGAAAGGCAGAGGCACTCGTGTGCTGAGTAAAGAGGACTTGCAGAAAGTCACCCCATCTGCCACAGAGAATAAAGACCATTTCGTGATTGTGGATGCGGTTGGCGTTACCAAATCCAAGAAATCGGATACCAGACCGTTGGAACGAAAACCGACCGTCAGCATGAAAGAACTCATGATGAATGTGGCACTGGGTGCAAAAGACGAGGACACGTTGACCTCTCTTGCAAACCGTGTCATTCGACTGAACAGCCAGATGTCCCCGGCGGAGCGTAAGCAGTTTGAAGCGAAGGTCGGCACTGCTGCCGGATCCGTGGCTGAAAATCTGCTGAATGCCTTTGATGAGGATGTGCTGACTGCCAAGGCGCAGGCGGACACAGGCTCTGCGGAGGTCACGGAGGAACAGCTGAAACAGGCACAGAAAGAATTGATACAGGCTGCCGTTGCACCGTTCCATGACCCGGATGTCCGTGATTACATTGAGAATGTGCGCCGCAGCCATGACCAGATTATTGACAACACCAACATCGACTCTGTCCTGTTTGCAGGCTTTGATACGCAGCAGGAAGAAAACGCAGACCGCATCCTCGCTACCTTCCACGAATTTATTGAGGAAAACAAGGATGAGATTATTGCCCTGCGTATCATCTATAATGAAAGCTACAAAGACCGCCCCATGGCTATCGAACAGCTAAAAGAACTGTATGGCAAGTTGAAAGCCAAGGGCATCACCGTAGAACGCCTGTGGGACTGCTATGCCATCAAGAAGCCGGACAAGGTAAAGCGTGGCACGATGGCGCAACTGACAGACCTCATCTCCATCATTCGCTTTGAGATGGGCTATACCGATAACCTCAGCCCGTTTGCGGATAAGGTGAATTATAACTTTATGCAGTGGACGTTCAAACGTAATGCCGGACACATTCAGTTTACCGAAGAACAGATGGAATGGCTGCGTCTGATTAAAGACCACATTGCCACTTCCCTCAGTATCCTGCCGGAGGATTTGGACTTGACGCCCTTTGACAAAAAAGGCGGTCTGCTGGGCTTCTATGAGTCCTTTGGGGATGACTATGAGGTAATACTGAATGAGATGAATAGGGAGCTGGTAGCTTAAATGATAAAAGAAAAAAATTTGCCCAATGGATGGGCTATAAAACCAATGACAGAAGTTGTAACATGGGGGTCTGGTGGAACGCCTAAAGCAACAGAATCCCAATACTATGATAATGGGGATATTCCGTGGTTGATAATCGGTGATTTGAATGATGGTGTAGTTACAGAATCTCAGAGTAAAATCACTGAATTAGGATTAAAAAATAGCAGCGCGAAGATAATTCCTGCTGGCACTTTATTGGTTGCAATGTATGGAAGCATCGGAAAATTGGGGATTACAGGTATTGAATGCTGTACCAATCAGGCTATCGCATTTGCAAAAGAACTTCGTGGCGTATCTACAAAATATATGTTCTACTACATGGCTATGATGAAATCCAAACTCATATCAATGGGAAAAGGCGGAACGCAAAATAATATCAGTCAGACTATTCTAAAGTCTCTAAATGTAATAGTTCCTCCCCCAGAAGTTCAGGACAACCTCGTATTTCGAATTGAAGAATTATTCTCCGAACTGGACAAGGCTGTGGAAACCTTGCAGACCACAAAGCAGCAGTTGGCGGTGTATCGACAGGCGGTGCTGAAAGAGGCATTTGAGACATTCAAACGAAAAAGTGTACCAGAAAGGCATATTGCTGATATATGTGATTATATTGTGGATTGTCCGCATTCAACGCCAAAATGGGTGGAAGAAGGTAAACTGTGTTTGCGAACAACGAATTTCCGTAAGGGATTTTTAGATTTATCTAAACCAAACTATGTCTCTAATAGTACATTTGAAAACCGAATAACACGTCTCCGTCCAATGCCGGGAGATGTTTTATATAGCCGTGAGGGTGCCATATTGGGAATAGCTTGTATCATTCCAAAAGGACTTGAAGTATGCTTAGGACAACGAATGATGCTGTTACGGACTGGTCAAAACCTGAACAATAAATTTCTGATGCACTATTTGAATTCACCATTTTTAAACAGTGTCATTACAGAAAACATTGGTGGTTCTGCATCACCACATATTAACGTAGGTGACATAAAGAAATTCTTGATTCCTGTTCCTGATATAAATGAACAGGATCAAACGGTACAAATCATAGAATCCCGTCTATCCGTATGCGAAAGTATCGAGCAGACCGTGGATACCGCATTGGCACAGGCGGATGCCATGCGACAGAGCATATTAAAACAAGCCTTTGAAGGAGGTGTAGTATGACAGACTGGATTATGATTGCAATAACCGCAGTCTATGTGATTGCGACAATATTTATTTGTATATTTAACTATCGTTCTGCAAAAGCAACACGGGAACAGTTGGCAGAATCAAAACGTCAATTTGAAGAAAATAATCGTGCTTTTGTTACTGTAACCTTTGAAACAATACGAGGCAGCCTCCTTGTTCTAAATATACATAACCATGGACATCAGGTTGCCAATAATGTTTCTGTGAAAATCAATCCAGAGTTTATTGCCAATGTGCCGGATAAAGAGTATTTAGTAAAATTGTGTGAATCCTCGTTCACTTTGGGCGTTGATAAAAGTTGGTTTGTGTGTTTTGGAGGTACTCCGGAATTAGGGAAAATAAGTAATATTCCGTTGAAAATTACCATTTGCTACTCGGATATCTTTTCCACCTACTCAGAGTCCACAACGATAGACCTTAAACAGTATCTTTGGTCAATAATATATGATTCACCTACTGAAGATACTTATCAAGAAATGAAAAAAATGACAAAAAGCATTCAATCAATGGATAAGTCCATTCAAAAGTTACAAAAAAGAATGGATGCTTTTGATTCGAATAGAGGAGAAGTATCGAATGAGTGAACAAACATCAGCAATCGTATCAAAGGTTTGGGGGATGTGCAATCCGCTCCGGGATGACGGTGTTTCCTACGGAGATTATCTGGAACAGCTTACCTACCTTATCTTTCTGAAAATGTCCGATGAGTATTCCAAGCCGCCCTACAAAAAAGAAACAGGGATTCCTGCCGGATACACATGGTCGGACATGAACACCCTCAAGGGTGCGGAACTGGAGGAACAATATAAATCCACGCTGGAAGAACTGGGCAAACAAGGCGGTATTCTCGGTAAAATCTTCAAAGGCGCAAGTAATAAAATCAGCAGTGCCGCCATTCTGTACCGTGTAGTGCAAATGATTGACAACGAAAAATGGGTGGCAATGTCCTCCGATGTCAAAGGTGAAATCTATGAAGGTTTGCTGCAGAAGAATGCGGAAGATATCAAGAGCGGTGCAGGTCAGTATTTTACCCCTCGTCCGCTGATTCATGCAATGGTGAAATGTATCCGACCGGAGCCTATGAAAACCATCGCAGACCCCTGTTGTGGTTCCGGAGGATTTTTTCTCGCTTCGCAGTCGTTCGTTGCCGATCCGGAGAACTATTCCCTTGACCGGGAGCAGAAAGAGTTTCTGAAAAACGAAACCTTCTACGGCAACGAAATCGTATCTTCCACATATAAAACGGCTTTGATGAATTTGTATCTCCACAACATCGGTGATATTTACGGCAATGTACCGATTACCCTTGGTGATGCACTTCTCACAGACCCCGGCTACCGTGTGGACTATGTGCTGACCAATCCGCCGTTTGGCAAAAAGTCTGCTCTTACTTTCACCAACGAGGAAGGCGAACAGGAGGAAGAAGACCTCGTCTACAATCGACAGGATTTCTGGACAACCAGTTCCAATAAACAACTGAACTTTGTGCAGCATATCAATACCATTCTGAAAGCCACAGGAAAGGCTGCCGTTGTTGTGCCGGACAATGTTTTGTTTGAGGGCGGTGCAGGAGAAATCGTGCGCAAGAAACTGCTCGAAACCACTGACTTGCACACCATTCTCCGTTTGCCGACTGGTATCTTCTATAAGCCGGGTGTAAAGGCAAATGTTATCTTCTTTGACAAACGTCCTGCCAGTGCCGAAATGCAGACCAAGGAAGTGTGGATTTATGACTTCCGCACCAACATCCATTTCACGCTGAAACAGCACCCTATGACCGATGCCGACCTCGTGGACTTCATCCAGTGCTATAACCCGGAGAACCGTCATGACCGCACAGAGACATGGTCGGAAGAAAATCCGGATGGTCGTTTCCGCAGATTTGATGTAAAGGATATTCTGGAGCGTGACAAGACAAGCCTTGACCTGTTCTGGATTAAGGACAAGTCCCTCGCAGACCTCGATAGCCTGCCTGCCCCGGATGAACTGGCTGCGGATATCATTGAGAACTTGCAGAGTGCCTTGGAGAGTTTTCAAGAACTGCAAGCCCAACTGGGTAAATAACATACAGAAATAAACCAATCGTCCTCTCTGCCATAAAAACAGTGGGGACGATTTTCGTTTAATATCGTATTACTGTGTCACATAAATTCAAACACCAACCAAACACCATGACCCTTTGGAAAGTGCCGTATTTACCGCATTTATTGGCATTTTTACCGTATAGAAGTCTTTCTTCTCGAAATAGACAGCCACACCTTTTTCCTTCAGCTTGCGGATGGTGGTGACCGTGTCCACGGTATTCCTCGCAAACCGCGATATCGACTTTGTCAGAATCAGATCCACCTGTCCGTCAAGGCAGTCGGAAATCATCTGGTTAAATCCCGCTCGGCGGGAAGTGGTCAAGCCGGAGATGCCATCATCGACATATGGAGCTCAATCTCTATAAGGATGTATGGGGAATTCGTATAGACTCATCAAGCAGCGGGAACGGATGCCCATTTTTCGGCAGATGCAATCAGGCAATTCCATCCTGCTGCGAAACATATCCTGATCTCCAGCAGGTTGAGGGAATGAATCGCTCTGTTTCCTGCATTAGGGGTGGAATCATCCGTGTACTCAATTGCAGGAAAATCAGCAAAGCATACGGCAAGCATCAGGTTTTGTCCGATTGTTCGATGTATATGGATGCTGGAGAAATCGTAGCAATACCATGATGCAGGTGGCGATCGTTGTGCCGTAGAACAGATTGTCCGGGAGCTGAATGATGCAGTCGATAAAATTGTTATCGATCAGACACTTGCGGATCTGCTTTTCCGCGCCGCCGCGATACATGACGCCGGGGAAGCAGACGATGGCCGCCGTGCCGTCGGTCGCCAGCCACGAAAGGCTGTGCATGATGAACGCCAGATCTGCCTTTGACTTCGGGGCCAGCACACCGGCGGGCGAAAAGCGCGGGTCGTTAATCAGCGTTGCATTGTCGCTGCCCTCCCAGCGGATGGAATAGGGCGGATTTGAGACGATGGCCTCAAACGGCTCGTCGTCCCAGTGCTGCGGGCTTACCAGCGTGTCGCCGTGGGCAATGTCAAATTTGTCGTAGCCTTCTGCCCAGAGCCGCTCCAGCTCTCCAGCAGCTTCGGCGTGTTCCTCATCCAGTGCGTAGACATCCTGCAGCACCGACTGGGCTGCCCGACATCGCTGTGCCTGTTCCCAGGTGCCGGATGTTGGGTGTTCCTCCTGTGTTTCCTCCGGCTCGTCGCGCATCTTCTCATCTTCAAACGTTGGGAGGCCGAGGCGGATGTTCTCGGCCTCCCGGATGATGTCGTTCTTGATCCGGCGGAACTCTTTCTGCTGGGAGAGCGGAAGATGCTCCCGTGGGGTGCAGGGGCTGTAGCACTCGTTCAGCTCATCCCGGATCTGATTCCAGGTTTCATACGGATCTTTGGTGGGTTCTACGACCAGAATACGCATGAGATCATCGCTCATAATCCGGATTGGTTTGAAGATGAGGACGAAGCGTGGGACGAATGGGAGAATGATTGATTCTCTCAGTCCCATGTGAGATTACGAAAAATAGCGCAGGGCAGCTTGGAAAACAGGCTGCTCTGTGCTATTTATACCGTCTTTTAGGAAAGTAAAGGCGGCATTTTGACGTTTCAAAAAAGTTTGATTATATTAAGAAGTTTCAATGTAATACCAATCATTATATTATTTCTGATTCAAATATTGAGAAATTATTGATTTTAGGCAAAAACCCTGCTCAAAAAATTTGTGCAGCTTTTTTCGCCCAATTTGGTATTCACTTGGCTGTTTTTTCGGGAGGGATAGTAGGGAGATGTTTTCCCATTGTAGCTTGACAATTTTATATCAGCAACGCGGATCACACCGCAGGTTAGGAAACGCGCACGGCACGCGCGAGGACCCGGAGGCAGCGAGCTTCCGGCGAGCGAGAAACGCGCTGTGGGCAGCCTTGGCAGGCTGCATCATGCCGCCCAATCTGTTTGGACACACAACGTCTGGCCTGCACACAAGACAGGCTGCCGTGGCTGGGGTTGAAAGCAGTCAAGACCCCTTCCACGAGCTGTGAGAGCTGCCAAGCTCTGTCCGCGCTGTTCCCCATCGCCGGGGCGCGA
>ENA-ORLY01002838-ORLY01002838.1-human-gut-metagenome-genome-assembly--contig:-NODE-2838-length-15364-cov-3.290181_pt1 | contig 15364 bp, 14 predicted proteins | sample MGYA00243071_ERZ508832 | MGnify/ENA primary metagenome ERZ508832 (study PRJEB26277, sample SAMN04329777) | human gut metagenome | biome: human-associated habitat | host: Homo sapiens | place: USA...
CCACCTGCTTTTACAGCTATAGCGATTTGTTTACCCAGTCTTGTAAATGTTTTGGCCATGTGGCCCCATCTTTTCAGTTTAGCGGCCTTTCTATATTCAAATGCTCTTCCCATTGGTTTATATTTTTAGATTGAAATTTTAAGTTTATCTAAGTTTGGCACCCAGCTTATCTTCCAAGTTCTTCACCAGTTTCGACATGATCTTATCAATCATCTTATCATTCAAAGTCTGGCTCTCATCCTGAAGCAGGAAGCTCACCGCATACGACTTCTTGCCTGCTTCCAGATTCTTACCTTCGTACACGTCGAAGAGTTCCACTTCTTTCAACAGCTTCTTCTCTGTTTCGTAAGCAATCTTTTCGATTTCGGCAAACTGCACATTCTTGTCAAGCAACAATGCCAGGTCACGTTTCACAGCAGGGAACTTGGAGATTTCCTTGTAGCTGATCTTCACAGAACGGATAGCTTTCATCAGTTCCTTCCAGTTCAAGTCGGCAAAATACACTTCATTGTCGATATCAAATGCTTTCAACAGCTTCTTAGTCACGATACCGAAGGAAGCAAGACGCTTACCACCCTTCGTATTGATAGAAAGTGCGGCAGCAAAAATATCGTCCGTCAGATTACCGACAACCAGATTGTGCAAATCCAGTCCCAGACGCTTCAATATATTTTCTACATAAGCCTTCAATTCATATACCGAACTGTTCTCATCTGCATGTGCCCATGAATTGGAAACCTTCTTACCAGTTACCCACAAGCCCAAGTGATAATCTTCCGAGTAAGGAGCCAATACCTTCTCTTCATTCTTCTTGTCAGCATCGAAATGATAGCAATTACCGAATTCGAAGAACTTCAAATCAGCATTCTTACGATTTGCATTATGAGCAATACTTTCCAGTCCACCGAACAGCAAAGTCTGACGCATAGCGTTCAAATCCGCACTCAACGGATTCAATAACATCACCAGGTGGTTGGACGGATAAGTCTCCATACCATCATAATAAGCAGCACGCGTCAATGAGTTGTTCAGGATCTCATTAAATCCGCAGCCCACCAATTGCTCTGCAATCAGGTTCTGCAATTTATTCGATTTATCATGTTCACCTTTGGTAGTCAGGCTGGAGTTCAGTGTAGTCGGGATTTCAACATTGTTATATCCGTAGATACGAAGAATATCTTCAATCACGTCACAATCACGCTGCACGTCTACACGATAAGGAGGAACAGCTAATGTCAGCCCTTCCGCCGTTTCATTAGTGATCTTCATTTCCAGGCTGGTCACAATGCTCTTGATTGTCTCTACCGGAATTACTTTTCCTACCAAAGAATGTACTTTCTCATAAGCCAGATCAACTATAAAATCGGGTGCAGGAGTAGTGAACACGTCTTTTATTTCAGAAGAAATCGTACCGCCAGCCAGTTCTTTAACCATCAAAGCAGCCAGTTTCAAGCAATATATCACACTGTTCGGATCGATACCGCGTTCGAAACGGAAAGAAGCATCCGTATTCAAGCCATGACGGCGGGCTGTCTTACGCACCCATGTAGGATGGAAATAAGCACTTTCAATGAATACATCTGTCGTAGCTTCCGTAGAACCGGAGTCCAGTCCGCCGAATACACCGGCAATACACATGGCCTCTTCCTTGTTACAAATCATCAGGTCGCGTTCGTTCAATTTACGTTCCACCTCATCCAGCGTAACGAACGGAGTTCCTTCCGGCATTGTCTTTACAATTACTTCATTGCCTTTTATCTTTCCGGCATCGAAGCAGTGCAACGGCTGACCGAAAGCATGAACGATATAATTAGTAATATCCACTACATTATTAATAGGACGCACCCCGATCAGACGCAATTTGTTTTGCAGCCATTCCGGGCTTTCCTTCACAGTGACACCTTTCACCGTAACACCGGCATAATGCGGACAAGCTTCGCTGTTTTCCACCTTCACTTCAATATTCAAGTCATGGTTTTCCACTTTAAAGCCGTCTACCGACGGACGTTGCAAAGTAGCCTGTTTGCCGTTCTGAATCAGATAAGCGTACAAGTCACGAGCCACCCCATAGTGAGAGCAAGCATCCGCACGGTTAGGCGTGATGTCCACTTCAAGCACATAGTCGCTCTTGATATTATAATAATCCTTGGCAAGCGTACCCGGAACAGCATTTTCCGGCAATACGATAATACCTGCATGATCCGTACCGATACCGATTTCGTCTTCGGCACAAATCATACCAGTAGATTCCACCCCACGGATTTTTGATTTCTTGATGGTAAAACATTCGTCACCGTCATAAAGTTTTGTACCTAAAGTAGCTACCACCACTTTCTGTCCGGCAGCCACATTCGGGGCACCACAAACAATCTGTACCGGTTCACCGTCTCCCAGATTGACAGTAGTAATATGCAAATGGTCAGAATTAGGATGTTCCGTGCAGGTCAGCACTTCACCGATCACCAGTCCTTCCAAACCACCTTTAATGGTTTGCACTTCTTCTACACCACCTGTTTCCAAGCCAATAGACGTCAACGCAGCAGCCGTTTCATCGGGCGTCAGGTCGAAGTTGACATACTCTTTCAGCCAGTTATAAGAGATATTCATATATTTAATTTTTTATTGTTTCTCAAAAAGATTTGCAAAGTTAATAAGATTTTTCGGTTGACCGAGAAGGTTAGATAAAAAATTGCGCGTTATTTCACCACAGGGACGCAACTAGAACGGCAAAGGTCCATCCCCCGGTGCTCCGAACGGATTCGCTGTCTGCGGTGCAAAATCAGGCGCGGGAGAAGGAGGTACGGAACCTGCATTACCTGTATTCATTTTCGATCCTAACATAGCCCCGGCAGGCTCACCCGGCATCGGGATAACCATATCGTCCTCCGGATTGGAGAAACGGGTAAATTCTCCCTTAAACCGGAGCAACACCTCGCCTACCGCACCATTACGATGCTTGGCGATGACAATCTCCGCCATACCACGCAGGTCATTACCACGATCATCCTGATAAATCTTATAGTATTCCGGACGATGGATAAAGCACACCATATCGGCATCCTGCTCGATGGCTCCCGATTCACGAAGGTCACTCAACTGCGGTCGTTTACCGTCAATACCTTCACGACTTTCCACACCACGATTCAACTGCGACAGTGCGATGATCGGAATATTCAACTCTTTCGCCAGTCCTTTCAACGAACGGGAAATGGTACTAACCTCTTCCTGACGGCTACCAAATGCCATACCGCTCGCATTCATCAACTGAAGGTAGTCAATAATAATGATTCTCACTCCATGTTCACGTACCAGACGACGCGCTTTCGTTCGAAGTTCAAATACAGACAGAGACGGAGTATCATCCACGTAAAGCGGTGCATCCATCAGATTCTTCAGTTTATAGTCCAACTGTTGCCACTCATAACCAGCCAACTGTCCGCTCTTGATCTTTCCACTTTCAATTTCGCAGACATTGGAAATCAAACGGTTCACCAACTGAACGTTACTCATTTCAAGAGAGAACAACGCCACCGGGTTCCGATAATCGACAGCAATATTCTTAGCCATAGAAAGAACAAAGGCGGTCTTACCCATCGCAGGACGTGCAGCGATAATGATAAGGTCGGAATTCTGCCAACCGGAAGTCATCTTGTCGAGCTTTGTAAAACCACTCTCAAGACCACTCAAACCGTCGGTTCGCGCCGCAGCCTTCTGAATCAGCTTATAGGCTTCGTCAATCACCGGATTGATCTGCGTATAATCCTTTTTCATGTTCTGCTGCGAAATCTCAAAAAGTTTACCTTCCGCTTCCTGCATCAAGTCGTCCACATCCAGCGTTTCATCAAACGCCTTACTCTGGATATTGCTTGTAAACGTAATCAGCTCACGCGCCAGAGATTTCTGTGCAATAATACGGGCGTGATACTCAATATGCGCTGATGAAGCCACCTTACTACTCAATTGAGTAATATAGAAGGGACCTCCCACCTCTTCCAAGTCTCCGCGTTTACTAAGTTGTTCCTTTACAGTCAGAATATCCACCGGTTTCTGATTCACCGCAAGATCGGTGATAGCAGAATAAATCAACTGATGCCGGCGTTCGTAAAAAGATTCGGGACGAAGAATCTCACTCACCAATGAGTAAGCATCCTTTTCAATCATCAAAGCTCCCAGAACTGCTTCTTCCAGTTCAGGTGCCTGCGGCTGAATACGTCCATAATCATTTACCGGTTGTACCTTAGTAGACTTTGTATTGCGGGTATTTCTTTTCTGTTCGGCCATCGAGGTATTTACTATTTTACAATTTACTATTTACTATTTTGCGACCGGACAGACTCCTTTATAACAGAGTTTTTCCAGTCGGGACGACAAAGATAGAATATAATCATGAAGAATGGATAAGGAAAAATGAAGATTTTACTAACTTTGCTCCCGAATCACATTATCCAGCTATGATTAATTGTAATGTGAAGCACTGTAAATAGTAAATAGTAAATAGAAATATGATTGCTTTTCCCAATATCAAAATAAACCTGGGACTTTCCATCACGGAAAAACGCCCGGACGGATACCACAATCTGGAAACAGTTTTCTATCCGGTGGCTCTGGAAGACGCACTGGAAATCCGTACCTCCCCTAACGCTGACCGAAAATTCACTCTCCACCAACATGGAATGGAAATAGCCGGTAACCCTGAAGACAATCTGGTAGTAAAAGCCTATTTATTGATGGATAAGGAATTTCATCTCCCTCCTATCGAAATCCACTTATACAAGCACATCCCTTCAGGAGCCGGACTGGGAGGAGGATCATCGGATGCCGCTTTCATGCTAAAGTTGCTCAACGATCATTTTCAGCTGGAATTATCTGAAGAACAGCTGGAGGTATATGCCGCCACTTTGGGAGCGGACTGTGCTTTCTTTATTAAAAACAAGCCGACCTATGCCGAAGGGATCGGAAACCTGTTCTCACCAATCGAGCTTTCATTAAGCGGTTACCAAATCATGATTGTCAAACCGAACGTTTTCGTTTCTACCCGGGAAGCCTTTTCAAATATCCACCCGCACCGTCCGGAATATCCGGTCAAAGAGGCAATCCTGCGTCCTGTACAAGAATGGAAGGATACGTTAATCAATGATTTCGAAGCAAGTGTATTCCCGCAACATCCCGTCATTGGAGAAATCAAAGAAGAACTCTATCATCAAGGAGCAATCTACGCATCCATGAGCGGCTCCGGCTCATCCGTATTCGGGCTGTTTGCTCCCGGATTCGTCTTACCGGAAATTGATTGGGGAACTGACATGTTCTGCTTCAAAGGCACATTATAAGAATAACCTTATATCCCCAGTATTATATTAGCGTCAATATTCAGTTTCCGGCTCATTTCACGAGCTACTTTCAATGTAGGCTCACATCTTCCTGTAAGATAATCACTAACACGAGAAGGACTTACACCAAGCAGTTCCGACAACTTAGCTTGGTTTATTCCCATCTCGTACATTCGTAGTTTCATGACATCAACCAAAGATGGAGACTTGATAGGATAATGTTCTTTTTCATACTCCTCTACAAGTCCTGACAATAAATCTAATTCTATAAGATTTCTGTCCGTCAAAGGAGTATCATCATCTACCAATGGAAGAAGTTCTTCTATTCTTTCCATTGCAGCCATATAAGCTATTTCATTTTGAATCTTTGCCATAACTATGCATTTTTAACATCTAACTTATCATAATCAGCATGAGTACCAATAAAGCGAATCAGCACTGTTTTTATAGTGAACTTAATAACAACTACTAACCGATAATTGTTACCTCTAATATTAAACACATAATGTTGGTTACCTACGTTATCAACACTATTGAATGTTTTTTTCATGTCAGCAAAGCAAGTCCATTCCGCTCTTTTTGTTTTATGATACCACTCTTCAAGTGCTACTTCAGCATCCGGATTATCAGTATAATAATCTATTATTTTACTCCTGGCTATTATTCTCATGTACTTTAGTTTATGCAAATGTAGCTATTTGGTTTTGAAATACAAAACATTCTATTATTTTTCAACAAAAAGCACTTGAAATATTCACCAAGCATAAACACAAAAAACGGTACCACGACTCACGTCGTAGTACCGTCACAACACAAACACAAAATAAAACACGACAAAACTACTATGCAATCTTTCCTGTCTATGCCGGGGAGGCATAAGTACTATCTACGTATATTCGCATACTCATAAACAGCTTCAGGTCGATTAGCATCAAATAAACAAATCGCATGCACGATTTGTTTAATCTTTTATGTTTATTTTAAAACAAATCTCTTTTATTGAATCCCTCTTTCACGGAGTTTCAGCTGCCAGTTCCATGCAGAACGTAAAGTATCTTCAATACTCTCTACAGCTTTCCATCCTAATTCTTTATTTGCATAATCGGGATTCGCCCATACTTTTTCAATATCACCGGCACGACGTCCTACAATCTTGTAGTTCAGTTTCACACCGGTAGCCTTTTCGAAAGTGTTAATCAGTTCCAACACAGACAGTCCACGACCTGTACCGATATTGAACACTTCCACTTTCTCTTTCTGTTTTTGTTCAAGAATGCGCTTGATGGCAATCACGTGAGCTTTAGCAAGGTCAACCACGTTGATAAAGTCACGGATACAAGAACCGTCAGGAGTATCATAATCGTCACCGAATACACTCAACTGCTCACGAATTCCGATAGCGGTCTGAGTAAGGTAAGGAATCAGGTTCTGAGGCACTCCATTAGGAAGTTCACCTAACAATGCGGTAGGATGCGCTCCTATCGGGTTGAAGTAACGCAACAATATTGCATTGATCGGTGCTCCGGAAGCTACTGTATCACGAACGATCTCTTCGTTAATCTGCTTGGTATTTCCATAAGGAGATTCTGCCTTTTTGATAGGAGCCTGTTCTGTTACAGGAAGTTCGTCAGGCTGTCCGTAAACCGTACAGGAAGACGAGAATACGATTCCGCCTACATTATGTTTAGGCATCAATTCGAGCAAATTGATCAAAGATACGAGGTTATTACGATAATAAAGCAAAGGCTTCTGAACAGACTCACCCACCGCCTTGCTGGCTGCGAAATGAATAATTGCTTTAATACCCGGATATTTAGCAAACATGGCATCAAGGCCGGCAAAATCAAGACAATCGAGTTTTTCAAAAACAGGACGTATACCGGATACCTTTTCAATATTGTCAACGACATCGGCGCTCGAGTTTGAGAGGTTATCAATGATGATGACTTCGTATCCGCTGTTTTGGAGTTCTACCACTGTGTGAGAACCGATATAACCAGTTCCACCGGTAACTAAAATTCTTTCTTTCATAAAATTATATATGGTTAGTTTTTTCGGTTTTTCCTTTGTTCAGTCTGCAAATTTAAAAAATTAATTTGTAATATCCGTTTCAGAGTAAAAAAAACATCCCTTGAATACAAAAAAAGCTACGGGCTATCAATTATGGCTGATAAGTGACTGTGTCATGAAACACAAAAGACTTATAAACCATAATTGATAACCCGTAGCTACTTATATAACCCGTAGTTTAAATCCTACTTATACTACTCCTGAGAAGCCCATAAATGCCATAGCCAGCAGCCCGGCTGTAATCAAGGCAATCGGTGTACCTTTCATACCTTCGGGAATCTTCACCAGACTCATCTGTTCGCGTAAACCGGCAAACAACACAAGAGCAAGGCCAAAACCGATTGCTGTAGAGAAAGCATATACAACCCCTGTCAGCAAATCATAGTCTTTCTGGATTACCAGAATAGCTACACCCAAAATACAGCAGTTAGTAGTGATCAACGGCAGAAATACGCCCAATGCCTGATACAGTGAGGGAGATACCTTCTTTAATATAATTTCCACCATCTGCACCAGAGCGGCAATCACCAGAATGAAAGTAATCGTCTGCAAATAACCTAAATCGAAAGCATCGAGCACGAACTTTTGGATAAGGAAAGTTACAATCGTAGCAATCGTAAGCACAAATGCTACGGCAGCACTCATACCCAACGCAGTATCTACCTTCTTGGAAACACCTAAAAAAGGACAAATCCCAAGGAACTGTGACAATACAATGTTATTTACAAAAATTGCCGATATAAATATCAATATATATTCCATAATTCTAAATTAATAATGAAAAAATGAATAATGAAAAAAGCGGTGGTAAACACCACTATTTCTTCTCAATTCTTCTTCAAACTGTTAATTAGCGCAATAAGATACCCCAATGCGATGAAAGCGCCCGGTGCCAATACGAATACCAACATACCGTATTCTTCCGGAAGAATGGCAAAGTCGAACACCTTACCCGTTCCTAAAAATTCACGTACGGCGCCCAGTAATGTCAAGGCAATGGTGAAACCGAGCCCCATACCGATACCATCGAACATAGAAGCCACTGCATTATTTTTGGCAGCAAAGGCTTCGGCACGGCCCAACACAATACAATTTACAACGATCAACGGAATAAAAAGCCCCAGAGTAGCATACAATCCCGGTACATAAGCCTGCATTACCATTTGCAACAGCGTTACGAATGAAGCGATAACCACAATAAAAGACGGAATACGCACCATATCGGGTATCAGATTCTTAATCAGTGAGATTACCACATTCGAGCAAATAAGCACAAACATGGTAGCCAATCCCATACCCATACCGTTGATAGCGGAAGAGGTAGTTCCCAATGTAGGACACATACCTAACAGGAGCACAAATGTAGGATTCTCTTTGACAATCCCGTTCATCATGACTTTAAAGTTATTCATATCTATATACTCCTTTCTTAATTAACACTGACGGAATCAGCAGGTTCAACAACTTTTTGCGTGGCACCGGTAGTCCCGTTCGTATCACCATCGCCTTTATAAGCAGCATAAGCAGCATTTACGGCATTAAGAAAAGCACGCGAAGTAATCGTAGAAGCCGTAATGGCATCTATCTGCCCGCCATCTTTACTTACCGTAAGCGGAGCTTCCCCCGGATTCATACCTTTGATGCTCCCTTTGTTGCCCTCTTTAAACCAATCGGCAGCCTTAGAACCCAATCCCGGGGTTTCGGCATGAGACAACAGTGAATAGTCATAGATCTTGCCGTCGGCATCGAAGCCCACCAGCACTTTCAGTTCACCGCCAAAACCCATAGCCGAAGATTCTACAGCAGCGCCTACCCATTGTCCGTCTTTCTTAGCCGGATAGATAGTATACTCCACTCCGTTTACCGTCTCCTTCGTAGCTTCTGCCGTCGGATTGTTATCAAATGCCGGTACTACAATGCTGATCGCATCGCTGAGCGTCTTGGCATTCGCTTCAGCAATCGGATCTTTTGTAAGCTCATTCACATATGCCAGTAACGCTACCGAAATGGCAGTAACACCGGTAAGTACCAGCAACATATTTTTTAATGATGATTCTAACTTTTTCATTTCTTCTTCGCCACCTCCCCAAAGCGTTTAGGTTTACAATATGTATTAATCAGCGGAGTAAATGCATTCATAATCAGAATAGCGAACGACATACCTTCGGGGTAAGCACCGAACAAACGGATAATAACCGTCAGCAAACCGATACAAACACCATAAATCAACATACCTTTCTTACTCATCGGAGAAGTTACGTAATCTGTCGCCATAAAGACAGCTCCCAACATCAAACCTCCGGAAAGCAATTGTATCACCGGAGACACGTATAACTCGGGATTAACCAAATGCATGATGCCCGAAAAGACAAACACAGTGACCAGAATAGACACCGGGATATGCCAGGAAATAATCTTTTTCCACAGCATATAGATAAGACCGAGCAATAGCGCAGCCGCACTCACTTCACCCAAACATCCGCCGTTCTGACCGATAAGCAAACTCAAAGAATCGGGAAGCTGGTCGAGCGACACACCCGGCGCTCCATTGATCACCCCTTTCATGATTGCCAACGGAGTAGCTCCTGTAGTAGCATCGGCATAAGCCGTCAACTGGCCAACCACCGGCCACGTAGTCATCTGTACCGGGAAAGAAAGCAATAAGAACACACGTCCTGCCAATGCAGGGTTAAAAGGATTATTTCCCAAACCTCCGAACGACATTTTGCCCACACCGATAGCAAACAGCGCACCCAGAATAATAATCCATACAGGAAGATTGGAGGGCAGATTGAAAGCCAGCAATACACCGGTGATGATGGCCGAACCGTCACAAATAGTAGTAGTTTCTTTTTTCAGCAGGTACTTGCCGATAGCCCATTCAAAAAAAACACAGGCTGCCACGGAAGTAGCCGTAACGATAAGGGCTCCCAATCCGAAAAAGACAAGCGACACGATAAAAGCCGGAAACAGGGCAATCAGCACACCGTACATATTCTTCTGTACGCTGTCTCCGCTATGAACGTGAGGGGATAATGATACTATAAATTTATTTTCCATACTTCGTTATTTTTTAGCTTGACGTGCACGAATCATAGCGCCTACTTTCCCTTTACCCAAACGACAATAGTCGAGCAACGGACGGTTGGCAGGACAAGTGAACTGGCAAGAACCGCACTCGATGCAATCCATGATTCTTTCTGTTTCCATTCTTTCAAATTCTGTATTCTCAGCCAATGCAGAAAGCAAATAAGGCTCAAGCCCCATCGGACAAGCCCCCACACACTTCGCACAACGGATACAATTCTGTATCTCGCCACGCTTTGCCTCTTTCCGATCCATAATCAGAACACCGGAACTACCTTTTGCCGTGGGAACATCGATATTCACCAGCGCTTTACCCATCATCGGACCACCACCGATCACCTTACCCGTATCTTCGGGCAAACCACCGCAAGCTTCGATCAACTGACGCATCGGCGTACCCACACGTGCCATGAAATTGGAAGGTTTGGCCAGCGACTTTCCGGTCACGGTAATCACCCGCTCAAACAACGGCTTATTTTTCTGCACAGCCTGATAAACAGCAAAAGCCGTACCTACATTCTGCACTACGGCACCAGTAGAAATAGGAAGCGCCCCACTTGCCACCTGCCGTTTTGTCACAGCATCGATCAACTGCTTCTCACCTCCCTGAGGATATTTCACTTTCAAAGGAACAACTTCGATACCGGCATAACTGGAAGCGACCTTAGTCATCAACCCAATGGCATCGGGCTTATTATTCTCAATACCGATAAAGGCCTTATTTACTTTCACCGCTTTCATCAAAATAGAAACCCCTACCATGATTTCTTCGGCATGTTCCAACATCAGCTGATGGTCGGCAGTCAAATACGGTTCACACTCAACGGCATTAATGATTACACATTCCGCCTTGAACGAAGGAGGAGGACACAGTTTCACTTGAGTGGGAAAACAAGCACCACCCAAACCAACAATACCGGCATCGGCAATTTTCTTCACAATCTCCTCGGCTGTCAGTTCACACTCTCTCACCAGTGTTTCGCTACGGTCAATGGTTTCTTCCCACTCGTCACCTTCCACATCGATAAAGATAGCAGGCTTAGCATAACCACTGGCATCGATAATGGAGTCTATTTTTGCGACCTTTCCGCTGACAGAAGAGTGAATGGCTGCCGAAACAAAACCGGCGGGCTCGGCAATCTTAGTGCCCACTTTCACCACATCCCCTTTAGCTACCACCGGTTTGGCAGGAGCACCGATATGCTGCCCCAACAGGATAACCGCCTTTGACGGAATCTCCGCCATGATAATGGGCTGATGTGCCGACAGTTTATTTTCGTGTGGATGAACTCCACCAATTGAAAATGTCTTCAACATACAATTTCTGTATTTTATCTGTTTATTATTCTTTTATTTACGCTTCAGCAACCGGCTTTGCTTCGGAAGTTTCCCCTTTCGGAGCCTTTACGGCAGGAGCCTCTTCCGCTTTCGGTTTACGCGGCGGGAAATTCAATTCAATAATGGTTCCCTGCGGACAAACTTCCACACACTTACGGCATGACTTACATTTGTTCGGATCGATATAAGCTAAATTGTTTTCAAGCGTAATTGCCTCAAACGGACAAGTTTTGACGCATTTACCACAACCGATACAGCTCACCGTACAAGCCTTACGTGCCACAGCACCCTTGTCTTTGTTGACACAAGACACATACACACGGCGCGACTTCTTACCTTGCGGACGAATTTCGATAATCGCCTTCGGACAGGCCTTGACACAAGCACCGCAAGCCGTACATTTGGCCTCATCCACTTCTGGAAGTCCGGTTTCGGCATTCATATGAATGGCATCGAACTGACAAGCGGCCACACAGTCGCCACAGCCCAGACAACCAAAACTACAACCTGTCTCACCACCGTAAAGAGAAGCGGCAATCGCACAACTCTTCGCCCCGTCGTACACATTGGTACGAGGACGGTTGGCACAGGTTCCGTTACATCTCACAACCGCAACCATCGGTTCGGCTTCGCCTGCATCAAGTCCGAGGATAGAGGCTATCTGCGTCATGACAGGCTGTCCGCCTACCGGGCAAAATTTTCCATCCAATGAACCAGCCTTTACACAAGCATCGGCAAACCCACTGCACCCCGGATAACCACATCCACCGCAATTAGCTTGGGGCAGCACTTCGGATACCTGGGCAATACGCGGGTCTTCATACACGGCAAATTTCTTGGAAGCGGCATACAGAATAGCGGCTGAAACCAGCGCAATGGCTCCCAATGAAATTACTGCAATCAGAATCAAATTCATAAATTAGTTATTTTATTGGTTTTATAGTAAATGAAAATGTTTGTTTCAATCGTGTCTTATTCAGCCACAACAGACAATAATATGGAACAAGAACAGCCAGCGAAAGAAGCGACGCATAGAGTTCATCGCCTATTACTGCCATAAATATAAAAAGGGAAAGTATTAAAAGTATAAAAGGAAATACAAAAGCCAGTGTCACGGCCATCATCCCCATAGAGGTTTCACCGATAACCATCACCTGCTCACCTACCCGAAAAGTCTGTGCCGAAGGGTCTGTGACATCAATCACTTTCTCTTTACTGTCAGCAGAAGAACAATGTCCCTTGACACTGCATGCCGCACATGCCGATGTCTGGATAATTCTCACTGAAAGATGGGAACCGTTTATGTTTTCCACAATACCTTGATGCTTTATTGTATTAGCCATTTTGCAAACTGAACATTACAAATTGCGGCAAATTTAAGCATTATTTGTGAACTACGAAGCTTTCAACTGTTTTTTCTATGTGTTAAAGTGCTATTTTTACTTTTTTTGTTACCGCACACGATAAACAACACGGGCGACCCTGATAGGGTCGCCCGTGTTATTATGCTTACTAAAAGTCAGTTTACCATTGATAATTGATACCAAAACTCAACAATTCTTTTACCTGAAAATAACTTTTCCCCTCAGCAGGTTTCGAACTGTCATCATAGCGTGCATGTACATAAAGCTTGGTAGACAGATAACGGTTCAGCACAAAATTCACTGTATTTTCCCACTCGATACGTACCCATTTGTAACTGGTCAGATAATTCAAACGCGAATCAAACGAGATGGAAGGAATAATATTCCAGGTTAAAGTAGGCTGAAACTGTGAACCGAAATCATTCTTGGAAGACTTGCCTTCATCCAGACCGAATTTCGTTTCGTTCACTTCGCTGTTGCCCACATACCGCAGGTTGTATGTCAACGGCGCAAGGAACAAAGAGAAGTTGAATTTCTTCTTCTTCAGTTTATAGTCCATACCGACACTGATCGCTAAATCGGCAGGAGCAAAGAATGCAGAAACCAGTTCTTCACTATTGGCCTTATAACCGTTGCAGAACTGCGTTTTGAATTCAGCAGAAATGGTATAATACCAGTTATGGGCTGCCTGTATACCCAATTTGCTATACAAACGGAGCTGGTCGGTGTTCACCAGATATTTATGATATTCGTCCGACGGTGTCGAATTGAATCCGAGTTTCGCTTCCAACATATTTTCAAATTGCACCTTCTCACGGTCATTATAGTTGGCAAACAATTGCAGATTGGCCAACAGCGCATTGTTACTTTCCCCTCCTTTATACCAGTTGTCGGAAATATAGTTCTGGGTAATCTGCAACGAACCGTTACCACCTGTTACCCACCAGTTTGGCTTGCTGATCTTCAATTCGGCTTCTCCTACCCCCACATCCATCGGCTCTTTATCAAACAAACGCAACACTTCTGTTTTCGCTTTCGGCTTCACATCTTCCCGGAACACTTTCCGGCTTCTGATCTGCTTTTCCGTAGTACGTACAAGCTGGGGTGCATTCAGGTAAACCCCCATCAATGTGCGGTCTACAATTTTATTTGAACGCTTCAAAGAGGTGAACTGATCTTCATTGTAAGGCAGCCATTTGGAATAATCAACAGATACCGTATCGATCTTAGGAAGTTCCCAGTCAATTTTAGAATACTCCGCTATCGGAGAATAATAATAAGCCAACGGTGTAAACAACCGATAATATTGGGGATTTACCGGAATATAGCGTTCCGGCACAGCAGGGTCATTCAAGTAGTTCAATGCCCCGATATATTTCTCATACAAAATCGAAACCGTATCCAATTTATTTGTTTTAGGATCCAGTTTTAATATAAGATATGGCTGAAGTCCCGCAGCAAGCGTATCCGGTTTCTCCGGTACGGGCGTTACAGCTTTTAACGACGGCTTCGTACCTGTCTTCACCACCAACGGCCTATCGGATTTTACAGCCCGCAGTGTATCGTTTTTTTCCGACAATTGCACATCGGGCTTCGCCGCCGGCAACGAATCAACTTTTACCGGCAACAACGTATCCGCCTTTACTACATTATTTAAACTATCCAACACAGGTTTAACCGCATCTTGCGCCATCACCGATGAAGATAAAATAATCGCTAATGTGAATAATGAAATGTAACAGTTCTTCATGTCGTTTGTAATTTGAGCGCAAAAATACATTAAAATCTTTAAAAAAGGAAAGAAAAGGAAAGTTGTTTTTGCCACCCTTTCTTCCCTCTTAAAAAGAACGAATTGCATTTTTTAATAAATTTGTTTCAACGATTACTCATTACTTGCCCATTTTTTTGTAATTTTGCAGTTTTTAATGCGTTAGACTTATAAGAATTACATCATAGTAAACAAATAATTAAAACAGTTATAGCTGTGGGAGAAACAAAGTATATTTTCGTCACCGGTGGTGTAGCTTCCTCGTTAGGAAAAGGTATTATTTCATCATCCATCGGTAAATTGCTGCAAGCAAGAGGTTATAAAGTAACCATTCAGAAGTTTGACCCGTATATCAACATCGACCCGGGAACATTGAATCCTTATGAGCACGGAGAGTGCTATGTAACCGT
>ENA-ORLY01002845-ORLY01002845.1-human-gut-metagenome-genome-assembly--contig:-NODE-2845-length-15344-cov-3.692081_pt1 | contig 15344 bp, 15 predicted proteins | sample MGYA00243071_ERZ508832 | MGnify/ENA primary metagenome ERZ508832 (study PRJEB26277, sample SAMN04329777) | human gut metagenome | biome: human-associated habitat | host: Homo sapiens | place: USA...
CTGTCTTACGCGACAACTTCTATATCCTATCACAGCTTTCTGCGTTTGTCAACAGGTTTTTTCATTTTTTTATTTCTCAGCACCACGCTCTTGCGCGGTGGAACTTTATAATAGCACCATGTATCGTCATATGTCAAGCACTTTTTTGATTTTTTTCTATTTTTCATCTTTTTTCTACAAATTCATCTATTCTGGCAGTTCCAGATGCACTCTCTCCGTCTTTGGCATGGTTGCAGTCCCTGATAAGATCTCCTGTTCCCCTCGTTTGAGTCCACGATAGATTTTCAGGTACTCTCTCTGCGTAAAATTTTCAAAACGCCACGCTTCTTCTTCCTGTGGCAGACTGACACCTTCCTCTTTTGCTCCCAGTGTGATCGTTTTTCCTGCCTGCTTGCCTGACCATACGCCTCCGTTTTCATAAAGTGTATCCAGCGCTTCGGTCACAGCTCCTTTTAAGTTTTTTCCGGCGGAAGTCAGAACGGTTGGTGATACCGCTGACTGATCGGCATCTACTCCGATTACTTTCCCATCCAGTTCTTCTGCTGTCTGCATCACGGAAACAGATGCGCCCCCATTACAGGCAAAGATCACCTGTACTCCATCTTCGTACCATTCCTTACTTTTCTGCTGCACTTCATCGGACGGTAAAAATGTGTCTGTATACTGATATTTTAATGTAATTTCGCGTTCCATTTCCATAGCAGCATATTCTGCCCCCTGTATAAAGCCACTTCCATATCGCTGGACGGGTGCGATCTCTTTTCCTCCAAGAAAACCTAACCTGGTATAGCCTTCGCAAACGGCTGCATAACCGGCAAGGTATCCCGCTTCTTCTTCCCGAAACAGAATACAATGCACATTGGATGCAAGTTCCGCCTTTTGTCCTGATTTACGCGGTTTTGCATCCAACATTAAAAATTGTATTTTCGGATACTCATTCTGCATATGGGCAATCACCTCTTCAAAGGGATATCCCTGTGAAATAATGATCTTTGCTCCCTTTTTGGCGGCAGTCCGCACTGCTTCCTCCCGTGCCTGCCTTGTATCATTTGCCGGCCGGTAATAGCTATAGGTGATCCGGTTCTCATCCGCATACTCTGCGATGCCCTCCCAGCTGCTCTCATGAAAGCCGGAATCATTCAATTCACCTTCACCGCTTATAAAGGCGATCTCGTAGGTTCCGTCCTTACTGATACTTTCCTCTGCGGAATTCTCCTCTGCCTGCTGCCTGTTTTTTTCTTCTTTGACACCACAGGCGCTTAAGCTGACTGCCATAAGGAATATGAGTGTCCCTTTTATTTTTTGTTTTATATATTGATGTTTCATGATCTTACCCTCCCTTTTTTCTTCGGTACGGTAAAATCAGTGGACTTCTAACTTTCTTTCCGGATCTTTACTAATCTGCTGGTTCCAAGACGATCTGCCCCAAGGCGGACAAATTCTTCTGCATCCTCAAAAGAAGAGATTCCTCCTGCTGCCTTGATCTTTACATTTTTTTCGACATGCTTTGCAAAAAGTGCTATATCCTCAGGTGTTGCTCCCGCTGTTGAAAAACCGGTGGACGTCTTGATATAGTCTGCTCCCGATGCTGTAACGATTTCACACAGTCGTATTTTTTCTTCTTGGGTCAGAAGGCATGTTTCGATAATGACTTTTAAAATTTTTGTTCCACATGCTTTTTTTAACGTTCTGATCTCTTCTTCGATCTGTGCAAACTTTTTGTCTTTGACCCAGCCGATGTTGATGACCATATCGATTTCATCCGCACCATTTTTCAATGCATCCTCTGTCTCTGCTTTTTTTACCGCAGTAGTATTATATCCATTTGGAAAGCCAATAACCGTACAGACTGCCATCTGATCCTGTACATATGCTTTTGCCTCTTTTACATAGGATGGCGGAATACATATCGATGCGGTCTGATATTTTATCGCATCGTCACAAATTTCTTTGATTTCTTCCCATGTGGCCGTCTGTGCTAACAGTGTATGGTCTACTTTTTTTAATATTTCCTGTCTGTCCATATTTTTTCTCCTGTTTTTATTCTAATTCTTTCTGATTACTGTAAGATGTTTCTCATTGCTTCCTGCACATTCTCCACACCGATCAACCGGATTCCTTTCATGTCTTCAAGTCCTTTTAACGACACTTTTGGAAGAATACAGGTGGAAAATCCCAGTTTTTTCGCCTCTGCGACACGCTGCTTTGCCATGTTTACCGCACGGACTTCACCACTTAATCCCACTTCGCCAAAACAGATCACATCTTCCGGTATCGCACAGTCTTTGTAGCTGGATATCATGGCAAGTACAATCCCTAAATCCACTGCCGGCTCATTCATACGGATTCCACCCGCAATATTGATATAGGCATCACAGGACGACATACTGAATCCCAGCCTTTTTTCTAATACTGCCATCAACAGATTGACTCTGTTGATATCGGTTCCGGCTGCTGTCCTTCTTGGGATTCCAAGGTTGCTTCTGCAGACCAGTGCCTGTATCTCTAAAAGGATCGGTCGGCTTCCTTCCACGGAGCAGGCTACCACAGAGCCTGACGCTCCTTTTGGTTTTCCGCTCAGCATATATTCTGACGGATTCTCTACCTCCACTAATCCGATATCCCGCATTTCAAATACTCCGATCTCATTTGTGGAGCCAAAACGGTTCTTAACTCCCCGCAAGATCCGATATGCCGCATACCGGTCCCCTTCAAAATAGAGCACCGTATCTACCATATGTTCTAAAACCCTAGGCCCTGCAACCACTCCTTCTTTTGTTACATGACCGACGATAAAAATTGAAATATTCATCCCTTTTGCAATCTGCATCAGCACCGATGTGGATTCACGCACCTGCGAGACACTTCCCGGTGCGGAGGATACATTTTCATTATACATGGTCTGTATCGAATCTATGATGACAACTTTTGGTTTTTCCTGACGGATGACTTCCTGAATGATATCTAAATTGGTTTCACAAAGAATTGCAAGAGATGTTCCGAATTCTCCCATACGTTCTGCTCTTAATTTTATCTGCTGCAACGATTCCTCTCCCGAAATATAGAGTATTTTTTCTTTGCCCACCGAAAGATTCCGGCAGACCTGCAACAGCAGTGTAGATTTTCCGATTCCCGGATCTCCTCCGACTAAAACTAAAGAACCCGGAACGATCCCGCCTCCTAAGACACGGTCAAGTTCTAAAAATCCAGTTCCCATACGGCTCTGCTCTTCCACGGAGATATCTGAAATGTGGCTGACCTTTGCAGCAGATGCCTGCTTTCTTACTTTTTCTGTCTGTTTTTTATCTATGACTTCTTCTACAAATGTATTCCATTCTTTGCAGCCCGGACACTGCCCCATCCACTTTGAGGACTCATATCCACAGGACTGACAAAAGTATACGGATGTTTTTCCTTTTGCCATACTACTCCTTTCCTATAGAGCGAAAAAGACCCGAATTCTCGGGTCTTCTGACGTTCCTTTTAACATTTTTCCACTTTGACAGCTACCTGGCTGACTACATCTAACTCTACGCTCAGGCTTAACTTTCCGCCTAAATTCGTCTTCATTTTTCCCATGTTGCTGCCGTCTATGAATATCTCATATTCTGCATTTTCTTCTAATTCTAGAGTAATCTGCGCATCCTCCGGTCCTTCTACTGAAAAACTGACTCCGTTATCTGTCACAGAAAGCTCGGTTACTGCCGTTCCCGGTACAGATTCATATACAAACATTCCGTTTCGTTCTAATTTGGTGATCTCATGAAAGGTCTTTACTTTGTATAAATCACCGTCATGCTCAAAGTTGTCCAGCTTTGCCTTTTTATCCAAAGTATAATCACCAAAACTGATGGTTCCGTCTTTTTCTGTGCGAATCAATTCGCTGATTGCTCCCATTTCTTTCTTCTCCTCCTGTAAGTGAACTGCTTATATGATCATTATATAATATTTCAGTCTGTGTGGCTAGTAATTTTGTAAATTTTACGATACTACTTTTGAAACATTATGGTTGCACTTCTTTGCTTTTTGGCACTTCAAATACAATTTCTTTTTTCTTTAGTCCGACCTCTACCCGGTCGCCTCTTTTGATCCTGCCTGCTAAAATCTCTTCTGCAAGTGCATCTTCGATCTTACTCTGGATCATCCGGCGCAACGGACGTGCTCCGTATTTCGGGTCATATGCTGTTTCAACAATATAGGCTTTGACGGAATCACGGATATGCAGCTCGATCTCCATCTGTGTCCTGCAGCGCTCCACTAATGTCTTCGCTAACAGTGTAACGATCTGCTTCATGTCTTCTTTCGTAAGGGCATGGAATACAATGGTCTCATCAATACGGTTTAAAAATTCCGGCTTGAAGATCCTTCTGACCTCTTCCATAACACCCTGCTTCATATATTCGTAATTCTGTTTTTCATCATCCTGCGAACCAAAACCCAAGTGTTTTGGCGAAACGATCGACTGTGCTCCTGCATTGGAGGTCATGATAATGATGGTATTTTTAAAATCTACTTTTCTTCCCTGGGCATCCGTGATGTGTCCATCGTCTAAGACCTGTAATAAAATATTGAATACATCCGGATGGGCTTTTTCTATCTCATCAAACAATACGACCGAATATGGGTTTCTGCGTACTTTTTCACTCAGCTGACCTCCTTCGTCATATCCGACATATCCCGGAGGAGAGCCTACCATTTTAGAGACACTGTGCTTTTCCATATATTCGGACATATCTACACGGATCATTGCCTGTTCGTTTCCAAAAACTGCTTCTGCCAGTGCTTTGGATATCTCGGTCTTTCCAACTCCTGTCGGTCCTAAAAACAGGAACGAACCGATCGGACGATTCGGGTCTTTTAATCCTACTCTTCCACGGCGGACTGCTTTTGCCACAGCACTTACCGCCTCTTCCTGTCCTATAACTCTTTTGTGCAGTGTTTTCTCTAATTTTGCAAGTTTTGCACTTTCATCTGCCGTTAATTTTTTCACAGGGATTTTTGTCCAGGAGGACACTACCTCTGCAATTTCGTTTTCGTTGACTAACGGCTCTTTCTTCTCGGCATCTTTATGATATTTTTTTATCTGCTTTGCATGCCTTTTTAAGAGTTCTTCTTTTTCTTCGCGGGCTGCTTTTGCATCACCTAAACGAAGTCCGCGGACTGCTTCTTCTAAAATGATATCCAGTTCACGGATACGTTGCTCTGTTTCTTTCATCTGTTTCGGTGTCTTAAAGCTGCCAAGCCGCACTCTGGAAGCCGCCTCATCCATAAGATCAATGGCTTTATCCGGCAGATTCCGGTCATTGATGTAGCGCTCTGACATCTGTACGGCTGCACGGATTCCCTCATCGGTGATCTTTACATGATGATGTGCTTCATACTGCGGGCGCAGTCCGGTTAATATTGCCATTGCCTGCTCTTCATCCGGTTCTTCCACCGTAACCGGCTGAAAACGCCGTTCTAATGCCGCATCTTTTTCGATATATTTTCGATACTCTTCGATCGTTGTTGCTCCGATCAACTGTATCTCGCCTCTTGCTAACGACGGTTTTAATATATTCGATGCATCTATGGCCCCTTCTGCTCCACCGGCTCCTATGATGGTATGCAGCTCATCGATGAACAACAGTATATTTCCTGCTTTTTTTACTTCTGCAAGAACTTTTTTGATCCGTTCTTCAAATTCTCCACGATATTTAGAACCGGCAACCATACCTGACAGGTCTAAGGTTACCACACGTTTGTTCAATACACTGTCCGGCACCATTCCGGATACGATATTCTGCGCAAGACCTTCTACTACCGCTGTCTTTCCTACGCCCGGCTCTCCGATCAGACATGGATTGTTCTTGCTTCTTCTGCTCAGGATCTGAATGACACGCTGCATCTCTTCTTCCCGTCCGATCACCGGATCTAATCCACCTTCTTTGGCAAGCTGTGTCAAATCTCTCGAATACTGGTTTAAGGTTGGTGTTGCTTCTAAATTTTTCTTCTTTGCTAATTTTCCATTCTGAAATTCATCCTTATGGAGACTGACATCCTCTCCCATTGCCGTCAAGGTCTCTACATAGAGTCTTTGCAGATTTACTCCTAAGGTATTTAAAAGACGAACTGCTGCACAGTCGGCTTCTTTGATCAATGCAATTAACAGATGCTCTGTTCCTACTTTTTCATTTTTAAAACGCTCTGCCTCTTTTGCTGCGTTCTCAAGCACTCTTAAGGTTCTTGGAGAATAGCCGCCTGCATCTGCTGTGATCACGTTTCCGGATGGCGCGATCAGGTTCTCGATCAATTCTAATATCCGCTCTTCATCTACACCGGCAGAACTTAAAACCTTCGCTGCTGCTCCGCTTCCTTCGCCCAGGAGTCCTATTAACAGGTGCTCTGTTCCGATATAGCTGTGATGCATGGATCTGGATGCTTTTTTTGCGATCTCTAATACCTTTTCTGCTTTTTTTGTATATGGTTTCTGCATACTATGCCTCTCTTTTATAAGTCATTTAAATCTATGATCTCTATATCACTTTCGTATTTTTTCTTTACCGGTTTTTCCTGCGGTTCATTCTTTGGTGCCTTGGGATATTCCTTTTGCGGTTCCTCGTCCGGCTCCTCATCAAAATAGTATTCGTCAGACTCTTCGTCCGTATCCTCGTCAAAGAAATCTTCCTCCGGTTCCTGATCTAAATCCTCATCAAAGAAATCCTCGTCCGGTTCTTCTTCGTCATACTCGTCTCTTGGGTGTCTTGGTCCTTTTAACAGGGTATTGATCAAAAGAATCACCAATACTGCAATGATAATGATCAATACGGCAATGATCATACAGTATTTTGTCTTCATGCTTTTCATTTCCTGCTTTAATTCTTCATACTGTGTACTCTGAGAATTATCCTGACTCTCCGAAGAAGTATCGGTTACCTGCTGCTCTTCTCCATCTGCCGGTGTCTCTTCCTGACTACTCTGTACTTCATATGCCTGATATGTCTTATCTGTAGTCTGATACTCATACCATCCCTTTTGACCTTCACTGTTCATAGCATAGATCAGGCAGGTATCTGCACCGTCCTGCTGATAGACCTGTATCGTTCCTTTTTCAAATTCCATAGAGGTCTCGGCATAGCTCTCCGGAGCCTGTGCACCATCCATCATGCTCTGTGGCATTGCAATGATATAATCATTCCCATTTTCAATCCGGATAAACGGATATACACTCTGGTCTGCATCGTTATAGATATGATATGCCGCTGCTCCTGTCTTCTGATTCAACAGACAGATCAGTTGGATATCTGCTTTGCTGAATTTCAATCCTTTATACTGTCTTCCCTGACATTCTACCTTTGTCTCTGTAAAATCTTTTGGATATTTATTCGGATTCAGATTTTCCGTAACCACTAAATCTGCTCCGTTTACGGTAAATCTTGCATTGTTTGCCGTTGTATTGGCTGTCGTCGTTGTAGTTGCCTTATTGCCTGTTGCAAAAGCGGTCATAATTCCCATATCGGATGCCGCAACAGACAATCCCATCACTACTGCCAGTCCTATTCCAAGCCATTTCTTTTTTCTGATCCTACTCATAAGTATATGCCTCCATATAAAATCTCATATCTGATTTTTTTCTATTTTAGAACATCCTTATTATAGGAAATTATGTAGATTTCTGTCAACCTAAATATCGTGACGCTTTTGTGTCCTAAACTCCCGAAAAAGCAGGATTCCCCAGATCAATGCACTAAGCAGCAAATAAGTACCAACCATTCCCTTTTTACTCCATTGACAGATATCCGCACCGGTCAATACCGCAAACACTGCAATGATCCCGATCCCTCCTGTAAATGCGGTAAGTGCCGTCACAAAAAGTGTCTCTAAATCTACCCCCTGTTTTTCTTTTTTATATTTGTAATCTATGATCCCTGCTGTCATCTCTTATTCCTCCTTTTTGTATGCCATGACTTCCCACGGAAAACATGCCTTATCATCAATGTATACGTCTGCGTAAATCTTTCTCGAATCGCTTCCGTATTTTTCTAAAATCTCATCTGTATTCCGGTTGACTTTGTCAAATTCCAGTCCGAACTCTTCACACCACTGTACTGCCTGCTCTAATTCCCTGCCACACCGGCAGGTCCAGAGAACGATCCGGCAGCCCTCTCTTTTTAATGCCTTTAACAGTTCTATCAATGGCAGATTGGGCTTTCCGATGTCCGGATAACAATCGCTGCACAGCGTTCCATCAAAATCCACCGCAATGATCTCATATTTTTTCATGGCTTCTCTCCTGTTAATCTTCGATATAATCGCGATAATCTTCCTCATCTGCAAATAACATATATTTTCCATTCACATATCCCATGTAACCGTCTGATACAACATATCCTTTCATAAAAAACATCTCCTTTCGTCTGCGTTCTTTTGTTCTCCCCTTCGTCTTGAGATTATTTTATGATATAAGGTGTCCAAAAAAACGGACTTGGTTATATCAAAATAAAAAAGTCCCCATATACCAGATTTCTGTTTCTGATATATGGGGACTTTTGCCTGATCACTATGACCAGATTTTTTGTATAACTTCTTTTAATTCCAAAGGCTTTTCGATCCGCGGCACTTCGTCTTCTATTTCGCCAAAGCCGTATGCTGCGTGGATAAACTTTACTCCCGCCGCCTTACTCGCATCATAATCTCCCTGGATGTCTCCGACATAGACCGCATCCTCTAAATGGTTTCTCTCTGCCACAAGACGGATATTCTCTCCTTTTGGAACCTCATTCATGCCAAAACACTGTATGTCATCGATGTACTTTCCAAATCCATAATGCTCTAAAAAGGCTTCGATATAACCACACTGACAGTTACTTACAATTGCTAAAAAATATTCTTTTTTCAGATCGGCAAGCATCTGTTCAATACCCGGATACAGCTTCGCTCCCTTTTCCTGTAAATAGGCATTTTCCACTTTACAACAATCTTCTAAAAGCTGGTTCTGTTCCGCTTTCGAAAGCTCCGGGAACAGTGCCTCGATCAGCTCGTCCATCGGTTTTCCCATGACACGCATAAAGTCTTCCTTTGTCAGAACCTTATCCGTGATCGTCGATGCTTGGATGGCTTCCTGCCAGGAATGTGCCACTTCTTCGGACGCATCCCAAAGCGTTCCGTCCATGTCAAAAATGATTCCTCGTTTCATATCCAGATCACATCCCTATGCTTCGTCAATTGCCTTTCCAATGTCATGACGCATATATTTATTGGAAAATTCTACCCATTCCGTTGCTTTATATGCATTTGCGCGTGCTTCTTTTAAGTCTGCACCTTTTGCGGTTACACCTAAGACACGTCCGCCGTTGGTTACGATCTTTCCGTCTTTCCATGCAGTTCCGGCATGGAAACAGTAGTATCCTTCTTCTTTTTCAAATCGCTCTAAACCGGAGATCTCTTTTCCTTTTTCATAAGATACCGGATAACCGTCAGAAGCTAATACCACACAGACTGCCGCATTATCTTCAAACTGCAGATCGATCTCATCAAGTCTGCCATCCACACATGCCTCCATCACATCAATGATGTCATTTTTCATGCGAGGCAGTACTACCTGTGCCTCCGGGTCACCAAAACGTGCATTATATTCTAACACCTTTGGTCCGTCCTCTGTCAGCATCAGTCCGAAGAAAATAACTCCGACAAATGGCCTTCCCTCTGCCGCCATGGCATCCACGGTTGCCTGATAAACATATTTTTTACAAAATTCATCCACTTCTTTGGTATAGAACGGACTTGGTGAAAATGTTCCCATTCCTCCGGTGTTGAGTCCTTTGTCTCCATCCTGTGCACGCTTGTGATCCTGTGCAGAAGACATGATCTTGATGGTCTTTCCATCCACAAAGGAAAGTACGGAAACCTCACGTCCTGTCATAAACTCCTCAATAACCATATGATTTCCGGCATCACCGAATTTCTTATCTAACATGATCTCTTTGACTCCGGCTTTTGCCTCTTCTAAGGTATTGCAGATCAACACTCCCTTTCCAAGGGCTAATCCGTCTGCCTTTAATACGATCGGCATTTTTGCTGTCTCTAAATAAGCCAGTGCTTTGTCTGCATCGTCAAAGTTCTCATATCCTGCTGTCGGGATATTGTATTTTTTCATCAGGTCTTTTGAAAAAGCCTTGCTGCCTTCTAAGATAGCTGCGTTTTTACGAGGACCAAAGACTTTTAATCCCTCTGCTTCAAATACATCTACCACTCCGCCGACTAACGGATCATCCATTCCGATAATGGTAAAATCTATCTCTTTCTCTTTTGCAAATGCTGCTAATTTTTCAAAATCCATTGCTCCGATCGGTACACATTCTGCAATCTGACCGATTCCGGCATTGCCCGGAGCACAATAGATCTTATCAACTCTTGCGCTTTTTGCACAGGAATATGCGATTGCATGTTCACGTCCGCCACTTCCTACGATCAATACCTTCATGTTGTTTCCTCCTGTATCTATTCTTCTACAACTGCTTTTTTGTCTTTTACAGTTACTTTTCCGTTTGCGATCAGATGGATCGCCCTCGGTAAAATCTCCCATTCTGCCTGTTCCATCACACGCCGCTGCAGGATTTCCGGTGTGTCTCCGTTTTGAACCTCTACTGCTTTTTGCAGGATGATCGGGCCGGTATCAGTTCCTTCATCCACAAAATGCACGGTTGCTCCGGTGACTTTGACTCCTCTTGCTAACGCACCCTCATGCACCTTTAAACCATAATAACCGGTTCCGCAAAAAGACGGGATCAAAGATGGATGGATATTGATGATGCGGTTCTCATATTTTTGTATCATTGCAGGCGGGATGACTACTAAAAAGCCCGCGAGTACCACTAAATCCACCTGATAGCTGTCTAATGTTTTTAAAAATTCCTGATTGAACTGCTCACGGTTTTCGTAATCTTTCGGAGAAACACAGACTGCCTCAATGCCTGCCTGTTTCGCTCTCTCTAATGCGTAAGCATTTTTATTATTGCTGATGACCACTGCAATCTCGGTATTTGTGATCACGCCTTCTGCTATTTTATCTATGATCGCCTGAAGATTTGTTCCTCCTCCAGACACCAGTACCGCTATTTTTAGCATAAAGTAACTCCTTTTTCTCCGTCCTCGATTTTTCCTACGACATACGGAGTCTCTCCTGCTGCTTTGACTGCTTCCATGGTCTTATCTACATCTGCCGGATCCACTGCTAAGATCATGCCAAGTCCCATATTGTATGTATTGTACATCATCTGCTCTGCAATCTCCCCTTCTCTTGCAAGCATTTTAAAGATTGCCGGAATTTCGTAGCTGTCCTTTTCTACAACTGCACACTTTCCTTCCGGTAACATTCTTGGAATATTCTCATAAAAACCGCCACCTGTGATATGGCTGCATGCTTTGATGCGCACGCCTGCATCCTTGATGCTGCGAAGTGCTTTGACATAAATTTTTGTCGGAGCGATCAATGCTTCACCAAGCGTCGTTCCTAACTCCTCATGATAGGTATCTAAGGTCTTTTTATCCATGGAGAACACCTTGCGTACCAGTGAAAATCCATTGGAGTGTACACCGGAGGATGCCATTCCGATCAACACATCACCCGCTTTGACATCTTTACCTGTAATAATATCTTTTTCATCTACGATTCCTACTGCAAATCCTGCTAGATCATACTCATCTTCCGGATAAAATCCCGGCATCTCTGCGGTCTCGCCACCGATCAATGCAGCATTTGACTGCTTGCATCCTTCTGCCACACCGCTTACGATCGATGCGATCTTTTCCGGATAATTCTTTCCACATGCAATATAATCAAGGAAAAACAGTGGCTCACCACCGGCACATGCGATGTCATTGACACACATTGCCACACAGTCAATTCCTACACTGTCATGCTTGTCCATAATAAACGCCAGCTTTAATTTTGTTCCAACTCCATCTGTCCCTGATACTAAAGTTGGTTTTTCCATATTTTTAAATGCTTCCATTGAAAACGCACCGGAGAAACCGCCAAGATTTGTCAATACTTCTTTTCTCATGGTCTCCTGCACATGTTTTTTCATCAATTCCACTGATCTGTAACCTGCTTCAATATCTACACCGGCATTCTTGTAATCCATCTTTTTTCCTCCTGAATATCCTGATTCTGTATCACTGTATCTTCCGCACGATCGCGGTTTTATGTCACTGTCCTTATTGTACAAAAAAAACGCTAAAAAAGCCAATAGTATTTTATTATTGGTTTTATTAGCGTGGCTAATTAATCTATGTGGTAAGTTTTGTTTTTCTTATAAAATATTGTAAGAAATTTTTCCCGGTTATCCTTCTATCCCCTCTGTTGCTGAGGCAACGACATCGGATACCTCCATGATCTCCGGGGTACCACCACCGTATTCTGCATCGTTTGCCACTTCATCCGGGTCCGGATTTTCTTCTTTTTTTTCATCATCCCAAAGGGAATCATACTCTTCTTTCTTCTTATTTTCGTTCAGCACTGCCATATTCTTTGCTGCCATATACAGTTCCATGCTGTATTCCATCAGTTTTTTCTCATCGGAGGCTGGTACTTTTGCACCCTTCATGATCCTTCGTGCCACTTCCATGATCTTTATCATATCCTCTGAATATTCTTCCATGGCCTCGCCCTGCTGCTTAGAAACCTCTGCATTAAATAGTGCTGTATGCTGTGCCATGATCTGTTCCATGGTCTTGCTGTACTCTTCATATTTTTCTGAAACAGCACGATATGACAGGTCTAAGGTTACCGCCTCTTTGGCAAATTCCTCTTTTCCACTTGGGGTTGCCTTTATTTTTTCATCTAATGCTTTTTTCTGTTTTGCTAAAGACTTTTTCTCTTCCCAAAATTCACGCAGTGGTGCGGAATAAGTCTTTCTTGCTTCACCGATCTTCATATGATCACATCCTTGTCTGTGTTTTTGAACTGTCGTGTTCTTTGTAATATTTTTTATGATATGCTTTCTCATGTTTCTATCTATATCATATGTATCGACCGGATGCAGGAATTTGATTATATGAAAAACCAAAAAGAAGATACCTGCCCTGCAGCAGATATCTTCTCCTAAAGATCCTATTTCTATTTTTTACAACTCACAATTATTAACAGTTCTTGGGAACGGAATGACGTCACGGATATTACCCATTCCGGTCAGGTACATGACACAACGTTCAAATCCAAGGCCGAATCCTGCATGACGGGTGCTTCCGTATTTACGCAGATCTAAATAGAATCCGTAGTCTTCTTCGTTTAAACCAAGCTCTTTGATCCGTGCAAGCAGTTTGTCGTAATCATCTTCTCTCTGGCTTCCACCGATGATCTCACCAATGCCAGGTACTAAGCAGTCCATTGCTGCCACTGTCTTGCCATCCTCGTTTAACTTCATATAGAATGCTTTGATCTCCTTCGGATAATCGGTTACAAAGACCGGACGTTTGAACACTTCCTCTGTCAGATAACGCTCATGCTCTGTCTGTAAGTCACAGCCCCAGGATACCTTATATTCAAACTTGTCGTTGTTCTTCTCTAAAATCTCGATCGCCTCTGTATAAGTCACTCTTTCGAAAGAATGAGTCAGCACAAAATTCAGCTTCTCGATCAATTCCATAGAACGTTCTTCTGCTTTCTTATTCTTTTCTTCCTCCTGCTGACGGGCACTCAGGAATTTCAGATCATCCATACAATTGTCCAAAGCATAACGGATCAGGTATTTCAGAAAATCTTCCGCCAAGTCCATATTATCGTCCAGATCGTAAAAAGCCGCCTCCGGTTCGATCATCCAGAATTCCGACAAATGCCGGGTCGTATTTGAATTTTCAGCCCGGAAAGTGGGTCCGAAAGTATAGATTTTTCCCAAAGCCATAGCTCCAAGCTCTCCTTCCAATTGTCCACTCACCGTCAGATTGGTTGCTTTACCAAAAAAATCCTGTCTGAAATCGACTTCTCCCTCTTCTGTCAAAGGCGGATTTTTAGGATCCAGTGTCGTTACCCGAAACATCTCGCCGGCACCTTCACAATCGGAAGCCGTAATCAGCGGAGTATGCAAATAAAAGAACCCGTGCTGATCGAAATATTGATGGATAGCAAACGCCATAGCATGACGAATCCGGAAAATAGCCCCGAACATATTGGTGCGAAAACGCAGATGTGCATGGTCTCTCAAAAATTCCAGACTATGCTTTTTAGGTTGTATCGGATATTTTTCAGGATCGGCTTCCCCTAATACGTCCAATTCATGAGCCTGAATTTCATGCGATTGTCCGCTTCCCTCACTCTTCACCAACAATCCTTTCACATGAATCGCAGCTCCTGTGGTGACTTTTTTCATCAACTCCTCTGAAATATTATTCATGTCAACCACAATCTGGATATTATTTATGGTAGAGCCATCATTCAAAGCGATAAAATTCACTTGCTTATTACCTCGCTTGGTTCTCACCCAACCACTGATTTCCACTTCTTTGTCGCAATCTCCAGATTGCAATAACTCTTTGATTGACAATTTTTTTGTGCTCATCTCGTTTAATTTACACATGAATCGTTTAACATTCTCTTCCGCCTCTTCAAGACACGGATTTGCAAAGATAACAAATTCAGACAAAAATAAAGTTCTCCTGCTTAAAACTTTATTCAATACCTTCAAAGAAAATCTCCTAATCAAACGACGAATAAATCACTGAACACATCGTCCGAAACCAACCATCCTTTTTCTGTCAGCCTGATCCGGCCGTTTTGACAAACCACCGACCCGTTTTCGAGAAAAGGGGCTAGTTTCGGACGAACGGTCTTCGAAAAGTCAGGAAACTGTAATTGCATCTTTTCTTCCTGAATCCCCCACATCGTCCTCAGGTTGGTCATGATATATTCGTTAAATTTATCTTTATCCGTCAAAATCTCTTTTTCAAAGCTTAACCTATCATTAGCTAAATTATCGATATAAGATTTTAGATGAGCTACATTCCATTGACGGGAATTCAGATCGAAAGAATGTGCAGCCGGACCAAAGCCCACATATTTCTGTTGTTGCCAATAGGAGGGGTTATGTAGGGAATATTTAGAGTTTTTAGCGAAATTAGAAATTTCATAATGCTCGAAACCAATTGATTTCAAGTAATCGGAAACCCACAAATATTGATCAGCCAGTTCATCGTCGGTTTGAGGCTGAAATCGACCTTTCTGCATCAATTTTTCAAAGACTGTATTTGAATCGATGCTTAATAAATAAACCGATAAATGTGTTATAGGTAAATGATTTACGATTTCCAGATCGTGTTGCAAATGCAGTCTCGTATACCCCGGTAATCCGAGTATCAAATCTATCCCT
>ENA-ORLY01002851-ORLY01002851.1-human-gut-metagenome-genome-assembly--contig:-NODE-2851-length-15314-cov-7.029927_pt1 | contig 15314 bp, 15 predicted proteins | sample MGYA00243071_ERZ508832 | MGnify/ENA primary metagenome ERZ508832 (study PRJEB26277, sample SAMN04329777) | human gut metagenome | biome: human-associated habitat | host: Homo sapiens | place: USA...
AAAAGTACGTATTTGGGTATCGTCTTTTTGACAAAGTCCAATTTAACGGACAGGACTGCTTCATTTGGGGAAGAAGACCTACCGGAATCTTTACCATTAAAACGATAAACGGGAAAATGATAAAGGACGGCATTTCTTTCAAGAAATTAAAACCCGTAGAAAAATCCACGAGTTATTTAATTGCTTGATTTTAATACACGAAAGGAGGGAACGGCAATTCCTCACCGCCCAATGCTTCACATTGGACGGTGTACCCTTGCCGTAACAATGGATCTCACAGAGCGCAAGATCACGAAAATCGCACGGGAGGCCAGCAAGCTGGCCGTCCGGACGCTGAAGGAGGACGGTATCGGCACAGCGGAATACGATTTCATCCATCTGGTGCGCCACCATCCCGGCATCACGCAGGCGGAGGTCCGGGAGCAGCTCCGTGTGGACAAGGGAGCCGCCGCCCGCCGGGCGGCCAGTCTGGAGGCCAAGGGCTACCTGATCCGGCAGGCCAACCCCAAGGATGGCCGCAGCCAGCTGCTTTTCGCCACGGAAAAGGCGGAGGGCCTGCGGAACTCCAAGGCGCAGGTGGAGACCACCTTTTATGAATGGCTGCTGGCGGAGCTGCCGGAGGCGGAGAAGGTCGCTTTCTGCAAAACGCTGGACACCATCTATCGCCGTTCCAAGCAGGAGAGCCGGGCGGGCTTCCCCCACATCACGGCCCTGACGGAGCAGGGGGAGGGGGCGCGCCATGAATAAGCGGCAGCTTCCGCCGGACCGGGTCAGCTCCTATTTCCGGGCGGAATCCGGGGTGCTGGTGGTCATCACCGTGACGGGTCTCCTCTATAATATAGGTCTGGTGGCAGGCCCGTGGTTCGAGGGACAGATGACGGAAACGCTGGCCCGGATCCTCTTGGGAGCGGGCAGCTTTTCCACCATGGTCTCTCTGGCGGCGGGGTACATCGCCGTCATCGCCGCGGTGCAGGGACTTCGGTTTTTGAAGCGGTTCTATGTCCGGCGCTTTGCCAACAAGGTGAACCGCCGCATGAAGCGGGTCCTGTACGGCGCACTGGTCCGGTCGGATCGGGAGGACTTGGAGCGTGATGGCGCGGGAACGGTGCTGACCAAGGCCATTTCCGACGTGGACGACTGCGCCGAGGGGATGCGGAAATTTACCACGGAGGTATTCGACACCGGCGTGGCCTTGGCGGCCTATGCCGGGATGCTGCTGTGGTATGACTGGCGGCTGGCGCTGCTGTCCATGGCCTTTCTGCCGGGGAGCTACGCGCTGGCGGAGCGGATGAAGCGGCCCGTCCAGCGCACCGGCGCGGCCTTCAAGGAGCAGGCCGGGGCCTTGAACGCCGCTACCATGGATCGGGCGGTCAACGCCCTGACCTACCGGGTCTTTGGCCGGGAGGAGGAGCGCCGGGCAGCCTATGAGGAGCACCTCACCGCTTACGAACACGCCGCTGTAAAGGCAAACCTGTGGACAGCGTCCCTGCCGCCGCTGTACCGGGTGCTCTCCATGATCGGGGCGGCGCTGATCCTGTATTTCGGCGGGAAAAACGTGCTGGGCACCGGCTGGACGGTCTGGTCCATCGCGGAATTCACCACGTTTCTGGCCTGCTTTACCAAGCTGGCCACCAAATCCTCCAAGGCGGCAAAGCTGTTCAACGCAGTCCACAAGGCGCAGGTGTCCTGGAAGCGCATCCAGCCCCTGATGCGGGAGATCCCCGCCGTGCCCGCCGTTTCCACGGGGAGGGTGGAACGTCTGGAGGTCCGGGACCTCACCTGCGGCTATCCCGGTGACGTGCCGCTGTTCTCCGGCTTGGATCTGACCGCCTGCCGGGGACAGATCATCGGCGTCACCGGGCCGGTGGCCTGCGGCAAATCCACGCTGGGCAAGGCGTTCCTCTGCGAGCAGCCCTACGGCGGCAGCATCCGGCTGGACGGCCGGGAGCTGGCGGAGCTGCCCCAGTGGGAGCGGACGGGCCTTGTGGGGTATCTGGGCCATGACCCGGAGCTGTTCAGCGGCACGATCCGGGAAAATGTGCTGCTGGGAGACACGGGCGATCCCATGGACTACCTCCGAGCTGTGTGTCTGGACGGCGAAGTGGCGGCCATGACGGAGGGGCTGGAGACCCGGGTGGGCACCGGCGGCGTCCGGCTTTCCGGCGGTCAGGCCCAGCGGCTGGCGCTGGCCCGGACGCTGGCCCATCAAAGGCCCCTGCTGATTCTGGACGATCCCTTTTCCGCGCTGGACCGGGCTACGGAGGCGGAGATCTTCGCCCATCTGCGGCATCTGGCGGCGGACAGCGTGGTAATTCTGATCTCCCACCGGCTGTACCTGTTCCCGGAGCTGGATCGGGTGATCTGGCTGGAAAACGGGGAGGCCAAGGTGGGGACCCACGAGGAATTGGTGGGGAATACCCCGGATTACGCGGCGCAGTTTGACGCACAGAGGGAGGAGAACAGCCATGAATGACTGCAAAAAAGCAGCCCATGTGGGGACTGTGGTACTGGAAACGGTGAAAAGCCACCTCTGGCTGTCCCTTACCATTCTGGCGGTGGTGGCAGGGGCCGTAGGCGCGGCGCTGGTGCCGCCGCTGGTGCTGGGCCGCATTGTGGACGGTCTCACCGCCGGGGAGGGGCTGACCCTCCGCCTGCCCCTGTGGTATCTGGCCTTCACCGCATTGGCGGGAGGGCTGGAATCCGCCCGGGAGAGCGCGTTGACGGTATTCGGCCAGAAAACCACCCACGCCCTGCGGAGCCGTCTGATGGAAAAGGAGGGCCGCCTGCCCGCCGACGAGCTGAACCGTCAGGAGCCGGGGGCGCTGGTGTCCCGGTTCGTGGGGGACGTGGACACGGTGGAGACCCTGTTCACCGCCGGGATCATCAGTATGGCGGCGGATGCCTGCCGGATCCTCAGTATTCTGATCGTGGTGTGGCAGTGCAGCCGGGGGCTTGCCTATCTGCTGCTGGCGCTGCTGCCGGTGCTGTTCCTCTTTACCCGGTTCGTCCAGAAGCGGATGCTGCACAATCAGCTGAAAAACCGGAAGGCGGTGAGTCGGGCCTCCGGATATGTGCCGGAGACGGTGCGGAACCTCCGCACCATCCGCACGCTGGGCAAGGAGACCTACATGGAGACCCGGTACGATGGCGCGCTGGGGGAGAGCTACCGGGCCATTGAGGGCACCAACTTCTATGACGCCCTGTATTCCCCCGTGATCCTCACGGTGAACGCCGCTGTGGTGGGCGCGGTCATGCTGTTGTCCGCCTCCGGAGACCCGGCGGTGCTGACGCTGTTCGGCATGACCGCCGGTACCGCCGTGACGGTGATGAACTACATCAGCCAGATCTTTTCCCCGTTGGAAAGTCTGGGCATGGAGATCCAGACCATCCAGTCCGCCGTGGCGGGCGTTCGCCGGATCAATGACTTTCTGGCCCAGCCGGAGCAGGAGACAGTGGCCCAGGAAACGGAAGATCCCGCCGCTCCCATGGTGGAGCTGCGGGATGTGGACTTCGGCTATGAGGCGGGGCAGAACGTTCTGCACCATTTAAATATAGAGATCCGGGAGGGAGAGCTGGCTACCCTGTCCGGCCGGACCGGCGCGGGAAAGAGCACCGTGTTCAAGTTGGTGCTGGGGCTGTATGCCCCCCGGCGGGGCACCGTCCGGATCCAGGGCGTGGATCCCCGGTCCCTCACCGGCCCGCAGCGGCGGGCACTGTACGGCTATGTGGAGCAGCGGTTCCATCCAGTCCCCGGCACCGTCCGGGATCAGATCACCCTGTATGATGACACCATCACGGAGGGGCAGGTCTGCCGGGCCGCGGAGCTGGCGGGACTGGCGGAGGCCATCGGCGCCCTGCCGCAGGGCTATGACACCCCCTGCACCCCGGACATTTTCTCTCAGGGACAGTGGCAGTTGTTGTCCATCGCCCGGGCGGTGGCGGCGGACCCCAAGCTGCTTCTGCTGGACGAGATCACAGCCAATCTGGACGCGGAGACGGAGCGGGCGGTGCTGCGGGCCTTGAAGCGGGCCGCGGCGGACCGGACGGTGCTCTCCATTTCTCACCGGGTCGGGGCGGACACGGGACGGCTCATTCCCATTGGGGAGGAGTCATAGCCAGAAACCGGGCCAGCGCGGGGTTGGGGTTGGTGGTCTGCCACGCGGCGATGATTTCCTCCACCTCTCCCTCGCCGATGAGGGGGACAAACACCAGATTGTCGGCGTTGTAGAGCTTTTCCACGCAGTAGGCGGGGAGGATGGAAATGCCTTCCTCGGCGGAGACCATCATGAGGATGCTCTCCGTGTCGGCGGAGCGGAAGAGGATGTTGGGCTTGTAGCCCGCCTCGTTGTAAAGCTGCATGAAAAAGGCGTCGCCGTAGGAATCGTCGGCGGCGTCAGGGGACATGTAGAGGATGGTCTCTCCCCGCAGCTCCTGCCGCCGGAGCTGCTGCCGCTGGGCCAGCGGGTGTCCGGCGTACAGCGCCACCACCAGCCGGGCCTTTTCCACGGTGCGGCAGGACACGCCCTCCTGGGTTTTCAGGTTGGTACTGTCCCAGGTGAAAATGATGTCGTATTCATGGTGCAGCAGCCCCGCCGCCAGCGCGTCGGTGGAGCAGCGGTAAAAGGTGATGAGCACGTTGCTGTTCTGCTGGTGAAATTGGCGGATATGGGCGGACAGGTCGCTGCGCTCGTACCCCCGGACGTAACCCACCCGCAGTGTGCCGGAGAGTCCGGTGGAGGCGTCATGGACCCGCTCCTGCGCCCGGCTCATCCGCTCCAAGATCCCCTTGGCCTCCCGGAGGAAGATGGTCCCCGCGGAGGTCAGGCTCACGGGCCGGGTGCTCCGGTCAAAGAGAGGACAGCCCAGCGTTTCCTCCAGCAGACGGATCTGCTGGGTGATGGCGGTCTGGGAAATGTAGAACTGTTCGGCGGCCTTCGTGAAGCTGCGGCTCTCCGCCGCGGCCACGAAATATTTCAGCTGATTTCGATTCATAACGCCATCCCATGACACAAAATAAGTTTTTCTTATTTTATCATGAAAAAATCCCCCTTGTAAAGGGGGATTTTTTCCGCTAAGATAAGTGCATATTTGTTGTGTGTAAGCGAGGTACTTAGAAATGCAAAGAGAATCCTTCGGCTCCCGGCTGGGCTTCCTGCTGGTGAGCGCGGGCTGCGCCATCGGCATCGGCAACGTGTGGCGCTTCCCCTATATTACCGGCAAGAACGGCGGCGGCTACTTCGTCCTGTTCTATCTGGTGTGCCTGCTGCTGTTGGGCGTCCCCGTGATGACCATGGAGCTGGCGGTGGGCCGCGGCGGCCGCAAGAGCGCCGTGCTGGCCTACAAGAATCTGGAAAAGCCCGGCTCCAAGTGGCACCTCCACGGCTGGTTCTGTCTGGCGGGCTGCTATCTGCTGATGATGTATTACACCACCGTCACCGGCTGGATGGTGAACTATTTCGGCAAATTCCTCACCGGCGGCTTTCACGCCGGTATGACCGGCGACGAGATCTCCGGGATGTTCGGCACCATGCTGGGCAGCCCCGGCTCCATGGTCATCTTCACGGAGCTTGTGGTGGTCACCGGCCTGATCGTGTGCAGCTTCGGCCTTCAGAAGGGCCTGGAGCGGGTGACCAAGGTCATGATGATCTGCCTGCTGGCACTGATCGTGGTGCTGGCGGTCCACAGCCTGACCCTTTCCGGCGCGGCGGAGGGCATGAAGTTCTACCTGCTGCCCTCCGTGGACACCATCCGGGAGCACGGTCTCGGCAGCCTCATCACCGACGCTATGAATCAGGCGTTCTTCACCCTGTCTCTGGGCATCGGCGCCATGGAGATCTTCGGCAGCTACATGAGCGACGAGCAGACCCTCCCCGGCGAGGCTGTCCGCATCTGCATTCTGGATACCTTCGTGGCCCTCATGGCGGGTGCCATCATTTTCCCTGCCTGCTTCACCTTCGGCGTTGCGCCCGGTGAAGGCCCCGCGCTGATCTTTCAGACCCTGCCGCCTCTGTTCGTGAACATGTCCGGCGGCCGCTTCTGGGGCACGCTGTTCTTCCTGTTTATGGTGTTCGCCAGCTTCTCCACGGTGCTGGCGGTGTTTGAGAACATTCTGGCCGTCTGCATGGACACCTTCGGCATCAGCCGCAAGAAGGCCGTGCTCATCAACGGCGTACTGCTTGCCCTCCTGAGCCTGCCCTGCGTGTTCGGCTACAACATCTGGAGCGATTTCCATCCCATTCTGGGCAAGGACGTGCTGGACAGCGAGGACTTCCTCGTGAGCGGCCTGCTGCTGCCCATCGGCTCTCTGGTGTACCTGCTGTTCTGCGTCAGCAAGTGGGGCTGGGGCTTCGACAAGTATGTGGCGGAGGCCAACAAGGGCAAGGGCCTGAAATTCGCCAAGTGGCTGAAGCCCTATTTCCAGTTCATTCTGCCGGCGCTGATCGTTGTGATCTTCCTACAGGGCCTGCTGTAAAGCGGAACAATATTACAGCAATAGAGGGGGACATTTTCCCTGTACGGGACATTTTCCCATCAGCCTGCCCAGGGAAATGACCGGAAAAAACGAAAAATGTAAGAATGTAGGAGGCGTGTCAACAGACACGCCTCCTATGACTTTTATTGGGGGAATTTACAGAAGCCAACTCATGCGATGTTACAGCACCAGTGCCTCCTTCAATACCCGGAGGGAGGTCAGGTGGCCCTCCAGCATGGGCATGGTCAGGTCCTCCATTTCCAGAGACACGTCGCCGTCATAGCCCGCCATCCGCACGGTGGAGAAAAACTCCTTCCACCACTGGGAGCCGTGGCCGCAGCCCACAGCCACGTAATTCCACGAACGCGTGCGGAACTGGTCGATGGTCTTCGTGTCCAAAAGGCCGTTTGGTCCGACCATCCGCCGTTCCGGGCGGGAATCCTTGCCGTGGACATGGTAGAGAGCGCCCTGCTCCCCCAGCACCCGGGCGGCCTCGATGGGGTCGCCGCCCATCCAGAACAGGTGGGAGGGGTCCAGATTCATGCCCACCATGGGGCCAACGGCCTCCCGCAGACGGAACAGGGTCTCCGGGTTGTACACCAGCTGCATCCCGTGGTTTTCCAGCGCGATCTGACGGATGCCGCAGTCCTCCGCCATACGGACCAGTTCCTTCCACTTGGGGATGGCCACCTCGTTCCACTGGTAGTCCAGAATGTCCTGGGTCTCCGGCGGCCAACTGGTGGTGATCCAAACGGGGGTCTTGTCGCCGGGACAGCCGGCGGGCAGGCCGCTCATCATCACGATCTTCTCCACGCCCAGCAGCTTCGCCAGACGGAAGGTTTTCTCCGTCACCTCCCAGTCCTTCTGGAAGGCAAGGGGGTTGCCGGAGCAGTTCAGGGCGCACAGGGCGATATTCCGGCGGCGAAGCTGGTCCATCCAGCGCTGCCGGGCCGTTTCGGAGCCAAGCAGCTCGTCCAAGTCGATGTGGGGCGCGCCGGACCAGTTGCCGGTGCCGATCTCCACCGCCTGAACGCCCTGCGCCACGCAGAAATCCAGCATGGCCTCAAAGGGCATATCCAATGTGCAGGTTTTGATAGAAAGCCGCATAGGGGACCTCCTTGGTCATTGATCTTTTTAGGGGCCGCCGCGGGGCGGCGCATGAAGATCGTCTTTTTTCGCGGGGAGTTGAGGGGCGCTATTCCTTGGTGAACCACAGGTCCAGATCCACAGGACCCTCGACGCCGTCCACAACGCCGCTCTCGCTGTACTGCCAGAGGGTCACGCCCCGGTCCAGCGCCGGGACCGGGCCGTAGCTGGCCAGCCAGACCGGCAGGTGCGCCAGCGCCTCCATGCCGTACATACTTCCGGCCCAGTGGAGGTTCATGTAGACCACCGGCTCATAGCCCGCCTGACGGATCACGTCGCAGAAGGCGAGGGCGTTCTGGGTGGCCTGTTCGCCGGTGAGATCGTCGGTCCGGGCCTCGTCCGCCGTGTAAAATTCCAGATCATAGGCAATGGGGCCGCTGACGTTCGTCCCCCGGAGCCGCTCCACCACGAATCGGGCTTCCTCGGCGGCTTCCTCCTCCGTGACGGCCTGAGAGTAGAAGTAAACGCCCACCGTCAGCCCCGCATTGGCGGCGTCGGCGGCGTTCTGGGCGAAGGCGTTGTCCTCCACCAAAGCCCCGGTGCCGTAGCCCCGGAAGCCAACCCGCAGCATGGCGAAGTCCGCTCCGGCGGCTTTTACGGCGGGCCAGTCCACGTTCCCCTGATAGCTGGAAACGTCCACCCCGGCATAGGCGGTAACGCCGGGGGCGTCATATTGGTAAAACGGCTCCCTGCGGGTCAGGGCTTCCTCGTTGACGGAGATGCCCGGCCCCGGCGCGGTATGGGCCCACCATTCCAGAATACCCCAGATCCCAAGGCCCGCCAATACCAGCACCGCCAGCAGCCAGCCACGGCGGTTGGGCGCGGCCCGCTTGCCGCCTTTCTTTTTTTCTTCCATGTGTTTTCCCCCTCTTTTCTGCTCATAGACTACCACCGGCGGCGCTGCCTTTGGTGAACAAAGTCTGAATTTGCCGCAAAAAGGGGAGGGGACGGCTCAGGTTTCCTGCGCCAGCATCCGCAGGGCGAACAGGGTGTGGAGCGCCGCGCCGGTGGGGAGAACGTCCTCGTTGAACACCACCGCCTCGTTGTGCATGGGCTTGCCGTAGCGAGGGTCCTCCTGCGGCGTTCCGGCACCTAACAGCAGATAGGCGCAGGGCAGCGCATAGGTGAAGGAGGCGAAGTCCTCGGAGCCCATGCCCCCCTGATCCAAACGGTACACCTTTTCCTTGCCCGCCAGCTCCTCCGCCCAGCCCGCGACCTGCTCCATCAGGGCGGGATCGTTTACCAGCGGCGGCGCGGAGGCGATCTCCTCCAAATGGGCGCTGCCTCGGAAGGCCGCCGCCGTGTTCTCCGCGATGACCCGGATGCGCTCCATGATCCGGGCGCTGAGCTCCCGGTCAAAGGTGCGGATGGTGCCCTCCAGCACGGCCTCCTCCGGGATGATATTGGGGGCCTGTCCCCCCTGGAACCGGCCCACCGTCACCACGGCAGGCTTCTTCGCGGAGATCTCCCGTGCGGTCAGCTCCTGCAGGGAGAGGTAGATGTGGGCGGCGATGTTGATGGGGTCCACGCCGGTCTCCGGCATGGCCCCGTGGCAGCCGGTGCCCCGGACGGAGACCCGGAACAGGGTGCAGCCCGCCATGAATGTCCCCCGGCCGCAGAGCACCATGCCGGAGGGGGTGCCGGAGTTGACGTGGAGAGCCAGCGCCGCTTTGGGCGTCGGCGCATCCTTCAGGACTCCGGCCGCCAGCATGGACTTGGCCCCGGTGAAGCCCTCCTCATCCGGCTGGAACACCAGCCGCACCGTGCCCTTCAAGTCCGCCTGATGCCGCTTGAGTAAAGCGGCGGCGCTTAACAGCATGGCGGCGTGCATATCGTGGCCGCAGGCGTGCATGGCGCCGTTTTCCGACTGAAAATCCAGCCCCGTGGCCTCCCGGACCCGGAGAGCGTCCATATCCGCCCGGAGCAGCACGCACCGGCCGGTGTCCTCACCAGTGATGTCCGCCACCACGCCCCCGGCCAGCGGGCGGGGAGCGTATCCCAGCGCCGTCAGCCGTTCCGTCACGTAGGCGGCGGTGCGGGGCAGGGAGGGACCCACCTCCGGGTCTCGGTGCAGGGTCCGGCGATCCGTCAGAAGCTGGGGCTTCAGGGCTTCCGCCTCTGCCAGCAGAGCTTTGGTATCCATGGTCATAGCACGTCATCCTTCCTTTGAACTGCGCCGTTTCCGGCAAGCTTATAATACGGTTATTATACCGCAGGGCGATGCATTGTCAAACACCGCCGGAGAAAAAACGGAGCTGCGCCAAGTATCTTTCTTATTTTCCTGATAGGACTTCGGCGAGAAAAGTGAGTACGAACTGTCTTGGTAGCCGCTGGCGGCGCTGGACTGAGCGGCAGAGGCACTTGCCGCAAAGGGCAGAGCTTGGGCGTGCAGATCAGCCAGTTCTGGTGATACAGGCCAACCAAGCTGTGAAGTAAGCGGGACAAAGTGTTTAAATTTTTGCCGGGCAGAAATTGAGACTTGGAAAAATTGATTAATAAAAGGCGCACACCTCTTCCAAAGCAGTTTGGGAGGGGTTAGCCTTTTTCCTTACAGGAGGCTGTGATCCCGGGACTGAAATTCGGACAGGATTACTACGATGATCTGCTGGCGAAATACACCCACAAGAAGGAGCTGTTCCTCAAGGGACTGGATGATCTGCACATCATCCACAACGATCCGGAGGGGGCGTATTATGTCCTGCTGGACATTTCCGAATTCGGCTATGACAGCGATCTGAAATTCTGCGAGGATCTGGCCCGGCTGGTAGGCGTCGGAGCAGTGTCCGGCTCCAGCTTCTTCCGCGAGCCGGTGAATCATCTGATCCGCTTCCACTTTGCCAAGAAGGACGAGACGCTTCTGAATGCCCTGAACCGACTGGAAAGTCTTCGGGCAAAAATCCCCTCCCGCAAAAGGAACTGAAAGAGACCGCTCTCAAGCGGGAAGCCTCACAAGAGCAGGGCGTATCTGTCAGCCGTGCTGCGAGAAATCCACGCTGCCCGAGATTGCAGAGATATTACCCCGGCGTGGTATTTCTGCCGTCCATGACCGTGGGGGCCACGGACGCCCACCACTATGAGCAGATCTGCGACACCTGCCTGCGGTGCAGCCCCTTCATGGCGGAGCCGCAGGAAGCGGCCACCGGCGTCCACGGGACCAACGACCGCATCCCGGTGCGAGCCTATTTGCAGGGCATTCGGGACCTCATCGACCTAATGGAGCACGTGAACCTATCCTGCTAATGTGCTAAGGCGCGTATGTGCATCCGAGACCGCACTTCAGAAATTGAACGAGTGAAAAAGCTGCCGGGGAGTTAAGGTATCCGGGGGTTTTATTCCTGAGCTTGCGGGCTCTGCATGGCAGTCAGTTCTCTTTTCTGCCTGCGGATGTCCTCGCGAAAGAGGGCGTCTGCCATACCAAGCCTGCGCCGGTAGGCAGATAGGCGGGCACTGTTTGGAAAGACTTCCAGACCCATGGGGCCGGTGCAGTGACAGACACCGGCACAGGTGATGGAGCTGTGCCGGAAATAGTCTGCCGTCCGGGCAATACGTTCCGGGTCCGGGGGTACCAGGTGGGTACCGCCGAAAACGGCCTGGATGGGCCGCTCCGGGAAGCGCCGTTCCACCGTGGAGAGAATGTTGCGGATGCCGTTGTGGGCGCATCCGGTGAGTACCACCAGTCCTGCTGGGGTATCCACCACACAGACCTGCTCCTCCGGGAAGGTATCCAGGACAAGGCGGCCGTCTGGCCCCTCCATCACGGAGGAGGGATGGACCGCCTCTTCCGGTCCGGGGGCCGGAAAGTTTCCCAGAAGATACACATGCGGAGCGATCTGTATGCAGTCATCTGCCAGACAGCGGAAGCCGGCCAGCCCCTGCTGGAAGAACCAGGATGCCTCCATGGGCGGGCCTACCAGCTCCAGCGTCTGGGAATAGGTTTCCTGCTGAGGCGGGTCGCACCGGTGATCCCACCACTTCCGGATGAAAAAGCCGCTATGGGCATAAATGGGTACGTCCGGCGGAAGCTGCTCCGCCAGGCGCAGAAAACCACCGCAGTGATCCCGGTGGTTGTGACTGAACGCCACGGCAGTGACCCGTCGGAGGTCGATACCCAGCTTCTCCGCGTTCCGCAGGCAGGCGTCCCGTTCCCCGGCGTCGAACAGCAGGCGGGTATCTCCTTCCTCCAGGTAGACAGACAGGCCGAATTCCCCCTCAAGGCCGGGGTACAGAACGGCGTTTTCCGATAAGACAGTCAGCTTCATGGCGGGCTCCTCCTTGTCAGATGCTTGAAAAACGGAGGAAACGCCGGGGCGTCTCCTCCGTTTCTGCGGATACTTTGGTAGGTTACTGAACAGCAACGGTGCGCTGGAAGGTATCGATCCAGGCTTCCTTGTTGGCGGCGATGTAGGCCTCGTCAAACTCCTTCAGGGCGCTCATGGATTCGTCGCCGAAGGCCAGATAGGTCTTCAGAGAATCGTCCATGGTGGCGTTCTTGTTCACGGGGGCCTCGTTCATGACCTCAGCAATCTTGTCCTGGGTGTCCTTGCTGATGAGGTATTCCACAAACAGCTGGGCCAGCTCAGGGTTCTTGCAGTTCTTCACCACGTTGGCGGTGGCGGGAGCGGAGAAGGAGCCCTCGGCGGCGTCCACCCAGACCATGTTCAGGCCGCTGTCGGTCAGGCTGGGCATATTGATGTCCATGAACACGGCGATGTTGGCCTCACCGGTGGTGAAGGCGTTGACAACGTCGGAAGAGGTGGAATACCACAGATCGATGTTGTCCTTCTTCTCCTGCATCAGCTCCATGGCGGGGGTCACATCCTCCTGGCTGCCGCCCATGGCCTCGGCCATAGCCACCAGCATGTAGGGACCGGCGGTGGAGGTCATGTCGGGCAGAGCCACCATGTGCGCATACTGGTCATCAAACAGACCCTCGTAGGAGGTGGGGGCGGGCAGACCGGCCTTCTCCAGAGCGTCGGCATTGTACATGATGCCGTAGCGGCACAGGGAGTAGCAGGGGCCGTAGCCGTCGGCGTTGACAGCGATGTCATACAGATCGCCGATGCTGGTGACGATGTTGGTGTCGATCTTCTCAAACAGGCCCGCATCATTGCCAGTCTGGGCAAAGCTCTTGGTCAGCAGGGCCACATCGGCGGTGGGATCGTTCTGCTCAGCCATCAGCTTATTGAGACGGTCACCGTTGCCGCTGGTGGGGTCCACCACGATGGTGCAGTTGTACTTGGACTCAAAGTCGGCGGCCAGGGTCTTGAGACCGGCCTCGGCCCAGCCCCAGGTAGCAACAACCAGCTCAGCGCCGCCGAAATCCTGAGTATCGCCAGCTGCTTCGCCGTTTCCGGCGTTATCAGCGGGAGTTTCCTCCTGCTTGCTGCCGCCGCAGGCGGCCAGGCTCAGGGCCATGACCAGAGCCAGCATCAGTGCAAGAATACGCTTGCTTTTCATTTTGTTTACATCCTCCTGATTTTACTTGATGTCTTTATATACACAGAAATGCTGGGCGGGGAAGTGAAGCAGAACTTCACTGCCCTCCTGCACGTCCGCATATTCGTGGATAGCGGGGTATACCATTTCCTCAAAGCAGCCGGAGACCTCCAGCCGGGTGGTATGACCCTTGTAGGTGGCACTTTTGACGGTGCCCCGGACGGTATTGACACCTTCCTGCTCCGCAGTCCGGATGTTTTCGGAGCGGATGGCCAGAATGCAGGCATCCCCCTCAGTCAGCTCCTGGGCGGCCTCTGCCGGGACCTGGAGCGTGTGAGCACCGCAGCGGATCAGGCGCATATCCCCCTCTGCTCCGGCGGCGATGCCGTGAAGAAAGGTGGAAAAGCCCATAAAGTCCGCAATAAAGGGAGAGGCGGGCCTGTCAAAGACCTCCTGGGGCTTGCCGATCTGCAAAATGTGGCCGGCATTCATGACGATGACCCGGTCTGCCAAGGAGACGGCCTCCTCATGATCGTGGGTCACGATGATGGTGGTGATGCCCAGCTCCTTCTGGATGCGCTTGATCTCCACCTGCATCTCTACCCGGAGCTTGGCGTCCAGGTTGGAGAGGGGCTCATCCAGCAGCAGAATGGAGGGACGGGTCACCAGAGCCCGGGCCAGGGCCACCCGCTGCTGCTGACCGCCGGAGAGCTGCCGGGGATAACGCTTGTCCATGCCGGTAAGCTTTACCAGAGCGAGCATGTGCTCCACCCGCTCACGGATCTCGTTTTTGGGCAGCTTCTGGAGCTTCAGACCAAAGGCCACGTTTTCAAACACCGTCATATGGGGGAACAGCGCGTAGTTCTGGAAGAAAATGCCGATGTTGCGGCGGTAGGGCGGGATAGTGGAAACGTTTTTGCCGTCCACCAGGATCTGCCCGGCGGTGGGCTCAGTAAAGCCGGCGATCATGCGCAGTGTGGTGGTCTTGCCGCAGCCGCTGCCGCCCAGCAGGGCGATCATCTCGCCTTCGGCAGCCTTCAAGTTCATGGAATCCACCGCAGTGAACTCGCCGAATCGCTTGGTCAGTCCCTGTAATTCCAAAGTAGCCATAGTTTACACCTTTCCGTTCTCACTTAACAAACATGTCCAACCCTACGAACTTCTCCATCAGTACGATCAGAACCAGAGATGCCAGGATCAGCAGTGTGGAGATGGCGGCCAGAGTGGGGTCGAAGGTCAGCTCCATATAGTTCATGATGCGGATGGGCAGGGTGATGAACCTCGGGGTGGAGAGCAGGCTGCTCAGGGCCACCTCGTCAAAGGAATACAAAAAAGCCAGCAGCGCACCGGCCATGATGCCGGGCCGGGCCAAGGGAATGGTGATCTTGAAGAACACCTGAATAGGGGTGGCTCCCATGGAGGTAGCCGCATCCTCCAGCGTCCAGTTGAACACATGGAGTACAGACACCGTGTTCCGCACGATGTAGGGCAGAATGATAATGAGATGGCCGATGAAAATGCGCAGCATACCGGACACACCGCCGATCTGGCTGTAGACCTGCAGCAAAACAAAGGCGAAGGCCACACTGGGCACATACATGGGAGAGGTGTAGTAGTTCAGCAGAGCGTCCTTGCCCTTAAAGCTGTACCGGCAGACGGATAGGGCCGCCGTGACGCCCAGCAGAATATCCGCCGCTGTGGCCAGAATACCGATTTTCAGGCTGTTCACCAGACCATCCATAAAGTGGGTGGAGGAACCGAAAATATTGGCGTACCATTTCAGGGAGAAGCCCTGGGGCGGGAAGGTGATGAGGGCTGTGGGCGTGAAGGAGGCGATGACGATCACCACCAGAGGCGCCAGCAGGAACAGCATCACCAGAATGGCGAAGATCCGGCAGGGCAGATTCACATCTTTTTCGCGCATATCACTTTCCTCCTCCCATACGTTTCATATATCCGGAGGTGCACAGCACCACCGCGATCTGCACCAGCAGGATCACTGCCAGCAGAATATAGCTGATGGCGGAGGCCGCACCCCAGTCGAAATTCACATTGATCTCCTGGACCACCATGGTGGCCATCATCCGGAACTTGGAGCCGCCCAGCAGTTTGGGCGTCACGTAAGAGGTCATGCTCATAGTGAACACCAGAACGCAGCCGGAGATAATGCCCGGCAGGCTCAGGGGAGTTTCCCATAGTTAAAGATACCACACCAAATATGATGAACCCACGCTTATACACTACCAGCTATAATAAACCG
>ENA-ORLY01002857-ORLY01002857.1-human-gut-metagenome-genome-assembly--contig:-NODE-2857-length-15289-cov-5.906192_pt1 | contig 15289 bp, 18 predicted proteins | sample MGYA00243071_ERZ508832 | MGnify/ENA primary metagenome ERZ508832 (study PRJEB26277, sample SAMN04329777) | human gut metagenome | biome: human-associated habitat | host: Homo sapiens | place: USA...
GAATCCGCACACAAGCGCATGATCGGCAAAAAGCTGCGTATGCGTATCCATAACCGCATTGAGATGCGTAAGGAGCAGCTTGAACAACTGGCCCAGCGTCTCGGCAGCGACAAGAATAAGCCGAACGACAGCCAGAATGACAACCAGAACGATAATACGGAGGAGAACGACCATGAAAACAGATAAGCTGCGCCGACTGACCGCAGCCTCGCTTGTTCTTGCGTTCACGCTGCCGCAGGCGGCACAGGCCGCAGCGCCCACGGTAGAAACCGACGAATCGGTATATATCAACATGGATTACTACGGTGCGCCGACCAATACGCGCATCGTAAAGGGTGTCAGCCTGAACGGCCACACCGAGTTCACCGATTTCGGCAGCTACGCAGATGTGTACAACATGAGCACCTACGACGAGCCGGTCATCAAGGACAATTCGGTGTACTGGAAGCTGTCCGACACCAGCAAGCAGCGCTTCTACTACGAGTGCATCCCGACCGACAAGGTCAATATCCAGATGCCGTGGAACTTCGATGTTTCCTACAAGCTCAACGGCGTTCCGGTCGAAGCAGACCAGTGCGCCGGCGCGAGCGGCACCATTCAGATGGACATTCACGCCGTGCCGAACACCTACGCGAGCGACTACTACAAGAACAACATGATGCTGGTCTGCGCGACCGGCATCGACATGAGCAAGGCGCTCTCCATCGACGCGCCGGGCGCACAGATTCAGTCGTTCGGCACCTACAAGCTCGTCATGTTCATGGGTCTGCCGGGTGAGGAAAACACCTTCACCGTCCGCATCGGCTCGAATGACTTCGAGAGCATGGGTCTCATCATGTTCATGACCCCGGCGACCACCTCCGCACTCGACATCATGTCCAGCATGCGCGACATCAAGGACCGTCTGGAAAATTCGGGCGACAACCTCTATACCGGCGTCAGCTCCATGCTGAGCACCATGCAGGCCGTGCAGAGCAGCCTTTCCTCGATGTCGAGCGGCATTTCCGGTATCGATCAGGTGCGCAAACAGCTCATCAAGGACCGCGGCACGCTCGACCCGAGAACGGATGCGGCGCTGAACGCGCTCGATGAGCTGACCGGCAAGTCCGACTCGCTCATCCCCGAGCTGAACTCCGCCAAGGAGACGCTCACTGCCCTCAACGCCACCACGAGCAGCATCCTCACCACCCTCGAGGAGTCCGGCGAGGATATTCCTGAGTACCAGAAGCTGCTGAACGACGTCAAGACCTCGCTCGGCAATCTGGAGGACCTGTTCGACGACCTCGACGACGAGACCGACAACAGCAGCTGGACCATCGCCCAGATCCGCAGCGCAAGCGAGGATTTGAGCAAGGAACTCGAAGCGCTGACAAAGGACCTCAAGAGTCTGTCGGGCAGTCTGGATGACCTTGATCTGGAAACCCCGGTTTCCACCGAACTGACGAATTATGTCAAGAAAATGGCAACAGAGGCCGGTACGACCGCCGCGGAAACTGCTTCCAAGCAGGCTTATGCGCAGGCATACGAACAGGCTATCGCCAACGGAATGTCTAAAGAAGAAGCTGCTGCTGCCGCTGCTGCTGCCGCAAAAAGCGCCGCATCCTCCGCTGCAAGCTCCGCCGCTTCTCAGGCACAGGCTTCCGCCTACAACAACGCTCAGGCGCTTGCCGCACTCATGACCGGCATCAAGAGCGGTTCTTCGGCTGTCACGTCCGACATGCAGTCCATGACCAAGCAGCTCGAGAGTGTCACAAAGGAAATGTCCGACCTGCTCAACGCGACGAACTCCCTGCTCAAGGACCTTGAGGACATTGCGGATGTATTCGACGAGCACAAGGGTCTGCCGCAGGACTTCACGCAGGAGGGCAAGAAGCTGACCGAGCTCGCAAACGGCTCTCTCGACCGCGTGAACAAGATGCTCGCCGATATTCCGGCGCTGCGCGAGTCGCTCGACAGCCTCACCAAGACCGCGACTGCGTCCATCGATAAGACGACCGACCTCATGAGCTCGACCACCAAGGCGCTCTCGACCTCCTACGACCTCATGAACACCGCCAACAGCGTGCTCCGTTCGGTCCGCAGTCAGGCGGACGCCAGCACCCAGACCACGATCGACAGCCTGCTCGATACGCTCGGCAAGCTCTCCGGTTCGACCGCATCCGGTCAGATGCAGACCGCGACCAACTCCATCCACTCCGCCGTCAAGGACGCGGAGACCGACCTCGAGGACGACACCAACGTGCTCAATATCGACACCTCGGCTGACCTCGAGTCTGTCACATCGAGCATGAATCCCTCCCCGTCCAGCCTTCAGTTCATCCTGCGCACCGAGGAGATCTCGGTGGACGATGATGATGACGACGGCATCTCCGATCAGGACGCCGCAGACGAAGGCGTATTCGCCCGCATCTGCAACATCTTCAAAAAGCTGTTCACCGCCATCACCGGCGTGTTCGCGTCGGACGATTGACCGCATACTGCAAAGCACCGCTTCCACATGGAGGCGGTGCTTTTTTGCGCAGAAAAACACCTCGCAGACAGCATTTCTGCGAGGTGTTCGTTTTTACGCCTGCGCCACGTCGTTCAGACGGGACAGGTACTTGCTCTGATAGAACTTGAGCTTGCTCTCGAACTGAGGGCCGGACTTGAACTCCGCCTTCGCATAGGCGTGCGTGTCGAATTCCTCTGCGCCCTCGACGAGCTGAATGGTGTAGATCGCGATGTTCGAGCAGTGATCGCTGATCTTCTCAAGGTCGTGCACGATGTCGAGGAAGTGAATGCCGGTCTGCATCGTGCAGCCGCCCTCGCCAAGGCGCTCGATATGACGGCTCTTGAGCTGCTCCTTCATGGTATCGACGACCTCCTCGAGCGGCTCAACGCTGCGCGCGAGCGAAACCGACTGCGTAACATACGCCTCGACCGTCATGTCGAGAACCTCGCTGACTGCGTCCGTCATGGCGTGCAGCTCATTCATCGCGGTCGCGGAGAAGCTCAGACCTGCCTGACGGAACTCGTCGGCGCGGTCGAAGATATTCTGCGCATAGTCGCCGATCTTCTCGAAGTCGGACAGCGAGTGCATCATCTCTGCGCTCTGGCGGCGCTGATCGACCGAGCGCACGTTGTGCATCGTGGTCAGGTAGCGGCCGATCTCAACCTCTGCACGGTCGAGGAATGCCTCGTGCTCGTGGAAGATCTCCTCGTTTGCAGCCGCGCCGCCGAACAGCGGGTCGGTTGCCAGATGGAAATTCTGCTTGGCAGTGTCGCCCATGTCGGCAATGCAGCGCTGCGCCTGATCGAGCGCGAGGGCCGGCGTGGTAAGGAAACGCGGCTCGAGCTTCGCAAGCGGGTCCTCCTGCGTCTCGCCGGTCGGCACGCTCCACCATGCGAGCTTGACCAGCAGACCGGTGAACGGCAGGAACAGCAGGGTGCAGGTCACGTTGAACAGCGTGTGGAAGTTCGCGATGCCGCCCTTGTCGATCGGATTTTCCCAGAACGAGAAGCCGACCGCGTACTGCACGGCGTAGATCGCGACCAGAAACGCGATCGAACCGATGAGGTTGAAGTAGAAGTGCACCATCGCGGTGCGGCGCGCGTTCTTCGAGCCGCCGAGCGAGGACAGGAACGCGGTGATACAGGTACCGATGTTCTGACCGAGGATGATCGGGATGGCGGCAGAATAGGTGATCGCGCCCGTCGTGGACAGCGCCTGCAGGATGCCGACCGACGCCGAGGACGACTGGATGATCGCGGTGACGCCCGCGCCGACCACAACGCCGAGCACCGGGTTGGAGATCGCTGCAAACAGATCGGCAAACTGCGGCAGATCCGCAAGCGGCGCGACCGCGCCCTCCATGACCGCCATGCCGATGAACAGGATGCCGAAGCCGGTGAAAATGTCTGCGATGTCGCGCGTGCGGCGCTTTTTCGCGAGCATCATGATGATAACGCCCACCAGAACGATGATGTAGGCGAGATTTTTCGGCTTGAGCAGATCCATGAACAGGTTGCCCGAGCCGTCGCCGCCGCTCAGACGCAGGATCTGCGCGGTGACGGTCGTACCGATATTCGCGCCTAGGATAACGCCGACCGACTGCTTGAGCGTCATGATGCCTGCGTTAACAAAGCCGACCACCATGACCGTCGTCGCAGACGAGGACTGAATGACCATCGTCACGACCATGCCCATGATAAGAGCGGTAAAGACGTTGCCCGTCATTTTTTCCAGAGTTTTTTCCAGCTTGGAACCGGCAGCGCGCTCCAGTCCCTTTCCCATTGTCGTCATACCGTAAATGAACAGCGCCAGTCCGCCGATCATCTGCACGATTGACAGCACATCAAAATCCATATGCTTCCTCCCGTTTTGTTACATAATCATTTTCATTATTTCTTCACAATTCGCATACATTTTAATTATATTGTTTTTACATGGTACTGTCAATAAAAATTGCGTTAATACGCAGGCTTCGGAAAAGATAATATTAAATGCGAAAGGAAGCGAAAGCCTCCGGACGCATTATTTTTTTACCTGAAAAGCACAGAAAGAGAGGTGAGAACGTGCGAAACTACCGATATTTGACATTCGGCGACCGCGAGAAAATCGAGACGGAATACGCAGCCGGAGGACGTCCGGCCGACATTGCGATCGACCTCGGCGTCCATGTGGCGACTATCTATAAAGAACTGAAAAGAGGCGACACCGGCCAGCTCGACAAGAACATGCGCCGAGAGTATAGCGCCGAACTCGCCCAGCGCCGACTCATTGAGAGCTTTAAGTGCCGCGGGCGAAAATCCCCCACTATATAAAAAAGAAAGGAGCGACAACATGGCAGCATTACACGAAATAGCTCGGCAGTACGCCGAAGAAATCCGCGACGGTATAGCGTGGGTGATTATATGGAAAACTGGCCGAAGCTGGCACGCTGAAAGCGTCTGGCTCAACCAAGACTCCGACACCTTCGAGCTGGAAGATCTGAGCACTGCCACCGAAATTCTGGAGCAGGATCCGAACGCTGTCATGGTGAACGGCTACTACTGCGGACACTTCGGCGAGAACATGACGATCACAGAACTGGAGGCCGGTATTCTCTGGCACTACGAAGGCGGCTGCAATCTCCTGAAAGACTCGACGGCCTTCCCTCCTGAGCCGATACCACGCCCGGAAAACCTCCCAGCAGATATTCCATGGTACGGAAAGGAAACCACCGAGGAACCGGATCCTTATATATTCGACGGCTACATGAGCGTCGAGGACTACGAGAAACGCCAGCAGCTCATAGCTGCGGATCAGGCGCGAAGCGATCCACTCCCGGACGAGTCGCCACCAGAACCTCAGCACACAGAGCTCACGATCCAGATCGGCCCGCCTGCCGCCACTGCCCTGCTCGGCGCTCTCGCCGACGCAATAAAGGCAGCAGCTCACGCAGTCCGGCAACTCATGGACGAGCTCGCGGAGCGGTTCCGGAAGTTCCGGCAATACGCACGAAAGGCCGTGGACACTTTTGTGGACTCCCTACTATATAGAGCCAACACCCACCCGAAATGGTGGCACCTATACAAACACGCACGGAAATGGAGAACCCGGAAGAAATACAAGCGGCTGCTTATGAGGCAGCTATGCAGCAGGCTGGCCGCTGGATAGGAGGTGATCCCATGAACGACTCGCGAAACCTAAGCGGGCCCGTACTCATGCCCGGTGCGACGGCTGCCGCTATGAAGTATGCCAAGAGTGCGGGCTGGACTGGAATGTAAGCAAGCAGGCGGTGATCCCGTGGTACGGCTACAAGTGCCCGATCTGCCGCAGCAAATACAGAAAAGGAGCAAAACCATGAGAAACGAAGTAATTTACGACAAAAACGGGCGCCCAGACATTATGGTGGTTTTTACCCCGTCCGAGCTGGGACTCCCTGACACCCTGAGAGGCCGCAAGGTTAAGGAATACGCGATCAGCAAGTACCAGAACACATTGATCGACGGCGTTCCGTACTCTCTCCCATTTATGAAACCGGCTGTGAATATCAGCCACGACGAAGCAATCCGCCTCTGCGAGAGCAAGGGTGAAGGCTGGCACCTGATCACTAACGACGAGTGGGTGGCTCTCGGCTTCTGGAGCTGGGACAACGACACCATGCCGACCGGAAACACCGCAAGCGGCAAGAGTCAAAGCCACCCGGAGCAGACCGGCACTACATACGAAGGAGGCTGCGGCAAGACCTTGACCGGATCCGGCCCGGTTCAGTGGAACCATGACGGCACGGCCTACGGCGTAGCTGACATGTGCGGCAATATCTGGGAGCACGTCGGCGGCGTTCGATTTATGAACGGTATGCCGCAGGTGATCCCGAACAACGGCGCAGCCTATGGCTCGGATCAGTCCAAAGACTCGCCGGAGTGGGAGGCGATCTACACCGAGGACGGCGATCCGGTTTACTACAACGTACACGACGGAGAGATCACCCTCCAGCCGGTACACCCGGACGGCACCGACTACGACGGCGTAAAGTTCACGGATCTGGAAGTACGCAGCGACATGGATACACCGGACAAACTGAAAGATCTCGGCCTCTATCCTGCCGACGGCTACGAAAGCGGCGAATACTTCTGGCTCGACTCTAACGGCGAGCGGGTTATTTATCGCGGGGGCAACTGGAACGACGGTGCGTCCGCTGGTGTGTTCTCCCTCAACGGCGGCGACTCCCGCAGCTCTGCGGACACGAACCTCGGCTTCCGTGCCGCTTGCGTTCGGTTTATCTGCGACTCTGACACTCTGGACGATCTGGACTCTGACAAGAAGCAGCCAGAACCGAAAAAGCGTAGCATTTTAGCTCCGGACTTTATCGGACGGATCAAGCAGGCACTCGCCCGGCAGTTTCAGAAGCTCTACGAAGCCGCGCACGGAGAGGATCCGGAAGGCTTCGCTGAACTGGCCGAGAAGGCAACAGACGAAGAACTTGCCAAGGCTGCAAAACTCAGCGCCACACTGGCTCAGGTGAACGCAGCCGTGGACATGTACGAGCTGACCGCTAAGCAGTTAAAGCTCGCAGCCACAACCTCGATCACAATCAAAACGGAGGTGAACGACCATGAATGAGCTCCGGGACATATTCACGAAATACAAAGCAGTCGTATTTTTTGACACTGAGACAACCGGGCTCGAAGCTGAAAGCTGCCAGATCATTGAACTGGCAGCAATCAGAGTCGAGAAAACCGAACGGGGCACCCTCCGCATGGCCGACAGCGCCGACGTGTTCGTGAAACTGCCGGAAGGTGAGCGGATCCCTCAGAAGATCGTCGAGCTAACAGGGATCACAGACGAGCAGCTCGAAAACGAAGGAATCACCGAGACTGAGGCTGCCGCTCGCTTCACTGAGTTGATCGGCGGCGGCCGCGTCCTTCTGGTAGCCCACAATGCACAGTTTGATCTCCTGTTTACTGCTGAAATGCTCCGGAGACACGGAAACAGTGGCCCGGAAGTCCTGAAAGCTGCCGACTATCTGGACAGCCTAACCGTTTACAAAGACCGCCGGGCATATCCTCACAAGCTGGCGAACGCGATCCTCACCTATAAGCTGGAGGACAAGGTTCAGAACTCCCACAGAGCGATCGACGACGTGGCGGCACTGTTTGAGGTGTGCAAGGCCATGGACGCGGAACGCTCCGATCTTCTCAGCTATGTGAACGTGTTCGGATATAACCCGAAGTATGGAGTAAGTGGGAAACGGATCGAAAAGGTGGCCTACTGGCCACAGAATTTCAACAAATACATGCAGGCTCCGAGCTATACGCTCCCGGCCAAACTCAGACAAAGAAGGAGGTAACAGAAATGCGAAGCAGCTCGCTGAAAGTATACAGCCCGGTGGAATACACCGGGTACAAAGAAAAAAGAAGCGGCCACCCGTCGGAACCGGGAAGCCGCACAGGCAATCGAAAAACCACGCGAAAGCCTAAGCCTATTTTATACCGGCTGCGCCGTTTTTGCAAGCGCCTGAACTGGAAAGGGATCGGCGGGCTGGCAGTCACCACAGTGGTGATCGTGTTCGCAGTGCGCGGCGTCGTGGGTATGTTCTCAGAACACACCCAGACAAAAACAGCCCCGATCACAACCAGCAGCCCGGCGGCCGAGGAATCTCAGCCCTACGTTTTTTACTACAAGGACGGGCAAGCCGTAAGCTGGGAGGACGTCACAGACGCATGGGCCGCAGAGGCAGGGATCCAGAAGCGCTACGCTCTCACTGACGCCGAGCGACTGGAGATCGCTCAGGTGCTCACGGCCGAAGCTGGAGGCGAACCCTTCGCCGGAAAGATCGCAGTAGCTCAGTGTATTCTCCAGACCTGCGAGGACGAAGGGATCCGACCGGACGAAGTGCTGCGCGTGTACGCATATAGCAAGCGCCGCCCGGAACCGACTCAGGAAGCCCTCGAAGCCGTGCAGGACGTGTTCGACTTCGGGATCGTGGCAACGACCGAGCCGATCAAATACTTTTACGCTCCCGCTCTCACGGACAGCGAGTGGCACGAGTCCCAGATCTATGTAATGACCATTAACGGACACCGATTTTTTAAGGAGGCAACCGAATGAATAACGAAAACAAGCCAAGCGTGATCGCAGAGCTCGCGGCTGCACTTGCCAGCATGGCGGAACGCGCCGCCGCTGCTGAGGCCGAAGCCGAGCAGTACAAGAAAAGCTCAGGCGAGTGGTACCGGTTTTTCACCAGCAAGGACAAGGAACTGAGAGACACGCAGGCAGAACTCCAGAAAGCCCGCAAGGCTCTGGAAGCAAAGGAAGGAGAACAGAACCATGGCAACGACAAAGAAAGCAATAGCTGAGGCTGAGCAGGCCGCAGAAATCAAAGAAGCAATCGCAGCACCCACCACAGAGCCGGAAACTCCGGCCGTAACACTGGACGAGCTGGAAAACATGGACATGAACATGTTCGACGCAGAGGAAATCGAAAGCGCTCCGCGCCCGGCATGGCGTATCACTGACGACGGCTGCGCCGACTGGGCCTGCCGAAAAATCGCAGAAGAAAAGACCGAGCTCGACCGAATCACCGCACTGGGCGAAAGCCAGATCGAGAAGATCCAGCAGAGAATCGACGCTGCTCAGCGCAGATATGAAAACGGCACCCGTTTTCTCACCGGAAAGCTCGCGGAATACTTCGAGACAGTCCCACACAAGACAACCAAGACAAAACACAGCTACCGCCTTCTCTCCGGCACTCTGGTGAAGAAACTCGGCGGCAGCACCATGAAACAGGACGACGACACACTGCTGGCCTATCTGAAAGCCTCCGGCAATGAGGATATGATCCAGAACACTGAAAAGCCGAAGTGGGGCGAGTTCAAGAAACGCCTCGAAATTGTAGGCGGCCAGATCGTAGACAAAACCACCGGCGAGCTGGTGGAGGGCGTGCAGATCATTGAGAAACCGGACACCTTCACGGTGGACGTGTAAGGAGGTAGCACATGGCAACAACCAAGGAAACGGCGGCCGCAAAGGCGGCCACCACCCCACCGGTACCGCTGACGCTGCAGCAGAAGTTCATCAAGTTGCGCGAAGCCGTTCCCTCTATCACCCAGAAGGCCCACAGCGACGGCGTAAAGTACAAGTTCGCGAAGATCTTCGACGTGTACCAGCTTCTCACTCCAGCCATGAATGAGTTCGGCGTCAATTTTGACATTGTAGGCGAGCAGGCCACCCGGCACAGTGAAAACGGGGATCCGATCTACTACTCCAACTTCACGCAGCACACCAGAAACGGCGACCGCATTGTCTGGGTGTACGAGGCCGACCTCACGATCCGCTGGACAAACGCAGACAACCCGGACGAGACTCTGGAAGTTACTCTCCACGCAATCGGAACGAACGACGGAGGCCCGGACAAGGCCAAAGGCTCCGCGTGGACGTACTGCCTCAAATACTACCTGTTTGAGAAGTTCGGCATTGATCAGGGCGACGACGATCCAGACATGAGCGACCACAGCAGCGAACCCCCTCAGCAGAGCCAGAAACAGCACACAGGAGCTCAGAACGGGAATCGGCAGGGAAACACCCAGCCGCAGGCACAAAATGGCCAGACGGGGCGCTCAGGCGCCGCACGACCACTCTCAGACGCTCAGCTCTCCCGCCTCTACCGTAAAGGCGAGGACGCCGGGTACTCTCAGCAGTCGATCAACGAATGGATCCTGAAAAAATACGGACAGCAGGATCCACATAACCTGACGCGGGCCCAGTACGACGAAGCCTGCGCCGCTATGGACAACGCAAAGCAGCAAGGAGGACAAGACAATGCTTAATCATGTGGAGCTTCTGGGCCGTCTGGCTCAGGAACCTGAAATCAGATACACACAGAGCGGCACACCAGTGGCGAGCTTCGACCTCGCCGTGCAGGTACCGAGTAAGAACAAAGACGCCGCTCCGGACTATATCCCGATCGTGTGCTGGAGAGAACGCGCCGAGTTTTGCGGCCGCTACCTCTCCAAAGGCCGCCAGATCGTAGTTGAGGGCCGGATCTCCACCCGTAAATGGAAGGACGAGAAAACCGGGCAGAACCGCAAGGCCGTGGAAGTTGTGGCCTCAAACATTTACTTCGCAGACAGCAACGGAGGCAACGCAAATGGCAATCCTCAGCCCGCCAACAACGACGGATTCATGGACATACCGGACGACGGACAGCTTCCTTTTAACTAATAACACCGACCGAAGGACGACCGCCGGACAGACCGGCGGAACTCTACGGCCAAACCAGAAACAAACCACGAAAGGAGGTGCCGACAGTGGCATGGATCCAAATTCACCAACAACTGAAAGACCACCGCAAGGTGCTGGCTGCTGCTGACGAGCTCGACATTGAACCGGCTCACATGCTCGGCCTGCTGATCTCGTTCTGGCTCTGGGCCATTGATAACGCACCGGACGGATCCCTCGCTGGAATATCCGACAGAATGATCGCAAGAGCAGCCCAGTGGGACAAAGATCCGGAGGAATTTGTGGCCGCCCTGACCTCTGCGTCTCTGCTGGACGTAACGGAGGACGGCGTTCTGGAGATCCACGACTGGAGCGAGTACACCGGAAAGCTGATCGAACAACGAGAAAATGAGAAAAACCGTTCGAGAGCCCGCCGCGCTGCTGCTAAGTCAAACGACCGGAGAACGACCGCCGGACAGTCTGCGGACGCAAGCAAGAGCGGCCAGAAAAAGACCGCAGGTAGAGTAGACCAGACCAGAGTAGACCAGAATAGACCAGAAAATAAGGGGGATACCCCCATAACCCCCGCAGCCGAGAAGCAGCCAAGCGCTCAGGAACGACGTTTCGCAGAGTTCTGGACTGCATACCCGAAGAAAGTCGGCAAGAAAGCAGCACAGAAGGCATGGGAAAAGGCAAAGCCAGACGCTGAACTGTTCGAGAAAATCATGCAGGCAGTGGCAACAGCTAAAACCTCGGAACAATGGCTGCGAGAAGGTGGCCGCTTCATTCCCAACCCGTCAACATGGATCAATCAGGGACGCTGGGACGACGAACCTCTCCCACCTGCCGGATCCGGAAGCTATCAACAGCGACCGGGTGGAAATTGTGGAAAACCTGACACCATGGACGTGCTCGCGGGGATAATCGCAGACGAGGAAGGAGGCTTCGAGATATGACAAAAGCAGACGCGGCTCGACTGGTGGCGATCGTCGTCACCGCCTACCCGAATTTTGACAAGTTCAAGGACGCGAAAGCAATCGAGGCCACGGTGAATCTCTGGGCCATGATGTTTGAGCAAGACGAATCCGGGATCGTAGCGCTGGCAGTAAAAAAACACATTGCAACAAACAAATGGCCGCCGAGTGTGGCCGAAGTACGGGAGATCATGCTGGAGATCCAGCACCCGGAACTCATAGAGCCGGACAAGGCATGGCTGGCCGTGAGCGACCTCATGTACAGCGCCGGACAATTCAACCACGGAGATCTCTCCCGCCAGCTCCCGCCTCTGGTGGCGCGGGCCGTTGAGTCAATCGGCTGGACTTCCCTCTGGGAAATGCACCGCAGCGCATACATAGGCGGCAAGCCCGGCATGGATCGGGTAGCCTTCATGCAACAGTACACGCCAATGTACGAACGGGAAAAGTCTCGCAGCATGACACCGGCACAATTAACCGAGAAGATCGACAACGCGGCCGGATCCCTTCCGGACAAAGGCCAACGCCTGATAGAGTACAGGGAAAGCGAACGCCGCAGGAAAGAGCAGGAAATGGAGGCTATCACCCGCGGTGCCCTCCGACTGGAGAGCCAGATCGTCGAACAAACGAAGCTCGAACTCAGAGGGGAGGCGCTGGGATGATCCTACAAGGTGACGCACTGGAGGAACTCAGAAAGCTGCCGGACAAATGCTGCAGCGTCTGCGTAACTTCACCACCCTACTACAACGCCAGAGACTACGGAGCCGCCGATCAGCTCGGAACCGAAAGCTCTCCGGAGGAATACACCCGCAAGCTGGTGGAAGCCTTCCGGGAAGTCGCCAGAGTCCTGAAAGACGACGGCACCCTCTGGCTGAATATCGGCGACAGCTACGCGAGGCATATCGAGGACGGAGGGATCAAGCGCAAGGATCTGATCGGGATCCCGTGGCTGCTGGCTCTGGCTCTCAGAAGTGACGGCTGGTACCTCCGGGCGGACATTATCTGGAACAAGCCCAACGCCATGCCAGAAAGCGCCAAAGACAGACCGGCAAGATCTCACGAGTATGTTTTTTTACTCAGCAAAGCGGCCACCTATTACTACGACGCCGAGGCCGTCAAGGAGCTGGCCGTCGGGTACGATCCGAAAAAGCCCGGCCGGAAGCGCGGCAACGCGAAAACCTTCCGCGGCGGCACTGCCTACACTCACGATCAGGCCAAAGCCAACAGCGCCGAGGTGGATCGAGGCAGCCACGGGCTCCAGAGAAATGAAACCGGCAAACGAAACCGCCGGGACGTCTGGACGATCGCCACACGGCCATATAAGGGCGCCCACCTCTCCACGTTCCCGGAGGAACTGGCCAAGATCTGCATACTGGCCGGGAGCAAACCGGGCGACACGGTTCTGGATCCATTCTCAGGAAGTGGAACCACAGGAGCCGCAGCCCTCAAAGAAGGGCGGAACTATATCGGGATAGAGATTAGCCCCGACACCTGCAAAATACAAGAGCAGCGACTCGCTGAGGCTGCTCAGGAAGGAGCCAAACCATGAAACGCGGTGAAATTTATTATATCGAAAGCACATACCGGGAAACCGGAAGCGAGCAGAGAGGCGGCCGTCCTGCGGTGATCGTCTCCAATGACAAGAACAACGAAAACAGCGAGGTTGTGGAAGTGGTATACATGACCACCAAACCAAAAAACGACCTCCCAACTCATGTATTTATCCGGAGCGCACTCTCCCCTTCTACCGTCTTATGCGAACAGGTAAACAGCGTAAGCGTGAAAAGGATCGGGACGCTGATCGGAAAATTGACAAAGAGCGAGCTCGCAGCCGTGGACTCTGCTCTGGCAATCTCTCTGGGGATCGACTTCATGGATCCGAAGCCCGCAGCCAAAGAAGCGGAGCATTTACTGGAAGAAATAAGCAAGCAGCCACTCCGGATCGTCCAGCAGGATCCAGACGTTGAAAAGATCAAGCTCGAAACTGAGCGCGATCTCTACCGGAATTTATACAATGAGCTGCTGAGCAAAACCATGAAAGGAGCAAACACATGAGAAAAAAACTGGTTTACATCTGCTCCCCGTGCCGCGGGGACGTTGAAAAGAACATAGAAAAAGCCCAGCGCTACTGTCGCGAAGCCGTCGAGCTCTGGGACGACGTGATCCCGATCGCGCCTCATGTATATTTTACCCAGTTTCTTGACGACACCAAGCAGGAGGAACGCGCCGCGGGCATGGACATGGGCCTCTCACTTCTGGCCATGTGTGACGAGCTCTGGGTTTACGGTATCGAGAATCCGAGCGAGGGCATGAGAAGCGAGATCGAATACGCAAAGCAGCACCAGATCCCGATCCGGGACGCTGCCGAGCTTTACAGAAACCGCGAAGCCGAAACACTTCCGATCGGTGACGCACTGATCGTTCTCCCTTCTCACGTCGGGCACCTGAACGGCGTCGCCGCGATTGAATCCACCACCGTGCGGATCAATGGCGAAATGATCTTAGACCTTGCGATCGAGCTCAGACGACACCCCGGCCACGACATCACACTGGAGGCCGACAAAGGCGCAGACTCGGAGGTAGATCAATGAGCTGGGACACGGTTCCGGGAAGAAATGGCGAAGGCTACCCGGATCCGACAGCCAGCACCGCCCTCGCACGGGTGCAACATAGCCAGAAAGGACTCCAGAGCAAGCGAGCCGGTGAGCACTTCGAGAATATGATCACCGCAAGCCTGAACTGGTACTGTGACAAGGGTGTGGCCTTCGTTGAAAAAACTCCGGAGCCCATGAAGCCACTCAGGAAGCCAGACCGACAGGGCCGTTTCCTTGCTTGCTACACCAAAGCCGGGCAGCCGGACTTCAAGGGAACGCTCACCGGCGGCCGGGCCGTTGTATTTGAGGCAAAGCACACCGACAGCGACAAGATCGACCAGAGCCGCCTCACCCCTGAGCAGGTGGAAAGCCTGACGCTCCACCACAAGCTCGGAGCTGCTGCCTTCATCATGGTGAGCGTGGGGTTGGAAAACTTCTACCGGGTACCGTGGGAAGTATGGCGAGACATGAAGCAAATCTACGGGCGCAAACACATGAAGCTCGAAGATCTGGAACCGTACCGCGTGCAATATATCGCCGGGATCCTCAAACTGCTGGAAGGTGTGGAGATCGACTACACCGAGGAAGGAGGCACGCCATGAAATGCGAATACTGCGAGCTCCGCAGAGTCGGGCCTTTTGTAATTTCAAAAGCCTGCGCCATGCTGAGCGGAAAGCTCATAAACAAACAGACGGGCGAACCGTTAAAAATTTGTATGCACCACATGGCCTCCCCGGATCCGTGCATGAATAACGGTATCAACTGCCCCATAAGAAAAGCAACCACCAAGAAGGTGGCCAGATGATCGAGAACTACACCAGACTATCTTCGAGAATATTCACAGCAACGGTGGTCGGAAAGGATCAGAAGGGGAGAAAAATCACAGAAGGCGTGGAAACGTACAAAACGCCAAGCGGAGTATACGAGATCAAAGACTGGGCCCGGCACGTTGAAAAGGCGGCCGAAGCCGACGGCCTGCTCCCGTTGCTGGAACAAATAAAACAGCATGTGAAAGAATACGCATGGATGAAAAACGC
>ENA-ORLY01002859-ORLY01002859.1-human-gut-metagenome-genome-assembly--contig:-NODE-2859-length-15279-cov-3.284305_pt1 | contig 15279 bp, 15 predicted proteins | sample MGYA00243071_ERZ508832 | MGnify/ENA primary metagenome ERZ508832 (study PRJEB26277, sample SAMN04329777) | human gut metagenome | biome: human-associated habitat | host: Homo sapiens | place: USA...
AGCAATAACATTTAGACAGCCTTTAATGGATTTAATTATGAATCCACAGGTAATATTAGTAGATAGTACGGTAAATGTTGAAGTATATTCAGACTTTGATCCGAAAAAATTTATTTTAGATAACGAAGAATTATTAACTAACATAGACATATCTAATGTAGATACTAGTGATTTAGGTACTTTTGAAGTAATATATTCTTCAAAGAACTCAATTAGCTCAATGGATCAAACTCTAACTGTAAATGTAATAGACAGAACTGTTCCAGTAATTTTATTAAAAACAGATGATAACTCAGAACTTAATATACAACTAAAAGATGGTCAATATACTGCACAAGTAACAGTAAATGATCCAAGAGTTTCAAATTTTGATCCGAGTGAATATATTGATTTAGTTTTAGATAACTATAATAGTTTAGATGAAATCTCATTAGATTGGTCACGTAAACTAGATTTCACTAAAGTAGATAATCTTACAGTTGTATATGGTGCAACTGATAAGTCAGGAAACTTAGGTAATACTACTCTTAATATTCAAGTTGTAGAACAAACAGATGCAGAAAGACTAGAATATGAAAAAAAGATTACTGATATGGAAAATGAGTTAAGTAATCTTTTAAATTCACTAAATAACAATTAAAGAATTGAGGTATATATAAATGAAGTAATTTTTGAAAGGAAGATTAATAAATATGAGTAAAGTAATGAAATGGAATTACAAGGGAAAGGCAGACATAATATATGGTGAAGTCAAGGAAAACAAGACAACTAAAATTATTCTTGCTATTATTATAGTCTTAGCTGCTGCTCTATTTGTTAGTGTCTTCCTTTTCAGAAATTATCTCTATGATATAATTTTTAACCCTCAACTTGTTATCAATTTAGATTCAGAAAATGGAGCTTATATTATAGGTGATATAAACTATGGTGATTCATTTACACCTAATATAGATGATTATATTGACTCATCACGTACAATTAAGTATGATGATTTTATGAATGTAGAAAATAAGAATTATACTTATGAATTAATAGAAAGTAATGTTGACACAAATAATATAGGAACTTACTATTTTAAGTATAATTCATCTAATAGAATAAAATCTACTGAACTTACTTTCAAAGTAAATGTAGTAGATATAAAAGGTCCTACTATTACATTCACTGATGATGTAGTAGATGATACATTAACAGTAAATATTAATGATATCGTGAAAGATGGAACAATTGTATTTGACCCATTAACATATATTAAAAGCATTTCTGATAATTGCTCCTCAGAAGAAGAATGTGGAGAACCTACTTTTGAATACTTTATAGTTGAATTAGATGGATCTGAATCAACAGATCTTACACATATTCAAAAATCAGTTGATCAGTCTTTTGAAACAATTACAGAATCATATTCAATAAATGTAAAAGAAATTATTGACGATGTTCTTAAAGAATATGATGGAGTAAAACTAAAAGACTCTATAGATGTATATGATATTACTTTAGATATATTAAAAGAAAATGGAGTTGAACTTATTGTTGATGATGACACTGATTTAGACTTATTATTAACTAATGTTGAATTTACTAGAGAAATTATAATTACTACATATTCAGGATTTATTAACTATAATGTTACTGATGGTGCTGGTAATTTATCTAGTAAACAGCTTAAATTAAATGTTGTCGTTGAAGATAAAACTACTACTTTAGAAGAAGATGCTCAAAATATGCATGATATTATAGAAAATAGTATTGGTCAGACTATATATAATAAACAATATCCTTCTAATAATACTGGAAGTAATAATAGCGAAAATAATAGTGAAAATGACACTAAACCTGGTAATAATAATTCTAATAATTATGATCAAGATAATGTTATATACTGTGAGGAATGTAAGCAATGGATACGTGGAGCTGACTATAGTGATCATGTAGCTTCTCATTATCCAGACAAATGGTAATAACTAAAAATAAAGTAGAAAGGAAGATGATATATGAGCCAAGTAATGAAATGGAACTATTCTGGTAAAGCAGATATTACTTTAGGTAAAGAGATAAAAACTAATCCTTGGCCAAAAATTTTCCTGGCTTTGATAATATTCTTAATTGTATCTGCAAGTGTATCTGCATTCATATTTAAGGATTATATATATGATATAATAGTAAATCCTCAGATTGTGTTAAAAGCTGTTACTCCTGTAGAAAATGGATATGAAGTTGAAATTCCATATAAATTTGAATTTACTCCAGAAAAGTTTATTGATGAGATAAATACAAAAGAATATGAAGCATTCTTAAATGCAGAAAGAACTGACTATACATATTATGTTGAAGGAACTGTGGATACAAATATAATAGGAAGCTATAATTTAGTATATTATTCAAGTAATAAAATAAATGAGAAACAAATAAATCTTACAGTTAAAGTTGTAGATAAAATTGCTCCAGAGGTAGTTATGTATAATCCTTGTACTAAAAAAGAGTTGCATAAAAATACTGATGGTACTTATAAACCTATTGTAGTAATTAGAAATGAAAATAATTCTGATACATATATAGGTGAAAAAGACTTTAGGGTAGAAGATTTTATTTTAAGTGCTACTGATAATTATACTAAAGAAGATAAGTTATCAATCACTTATCCAGATAAACCGGACTTCTCTGGAAATGATGTAGTATATACAAATATTACATATATTATAGTAGATGAATCTAATAATAAAACTGAAATATGTCTTAATTTAATAATTATTAACATTGAAGATGTAAATGAAATTGATATTAATCAACCAGATAATCCAGGTATATCAGATGATTGGAAAGATAAAATAGATCAAATTGCTCAACAAGAAGCTGATAAACAACATAATGAAAATAATGATAATGAAAATGAAAATGAAAATGACAATGATAATGGAGCTGCTACTAATGATGATGGAAGTAATACTGTTCAAGCTCGTAGTTTGACTGCAAGTTCATTTACATGGTCTATTTCTCAAAATGGAAATTACATGATGATGTTAGTTACTGCACAAGAACATTTACAATATTATGATTACGATAGTCATCAAGTAATGTCTACATCTGGTCCGTTTATTTCATTTCAACCAGATGGTCCAGGTACATACACTATTCACTGGCAATGTAATAAGTGTGATTTGTCATGTGATCAAACTGTAATTATAACTGAATAAGGAGATGAGATAATGAAGAAGACTACTGTTATTATTCTATGTTTATCATTTGTAGTATGTTTAGTACTTACTGGGTTCACTGGTTACTATATTGGAACAAAAAATAGTAAACCAGATTCTACTAAAGTAGCCACTAATCCGCTAGAAGAGGTAAATAATGATGAGACTCAGACTACAGATTCTACAGTTGATGTAGAAGCTATAAAAGAGTCACTTCGTGAAGAAGTAAGAGAAGAAGTTAGAGCAGAAGTTTATGATGATATATATGAACAGGTCATGAATGATGTTGAAGCTAATCTTCAAGCAAGAATTGATGAGTTAGTTGAAGAACAGAAAAAAGCAGATGCAGAAGCTGAAGCTAAAGATGATAATAAAAATAATACTTCAAATGACAATTCAAATCATGCTTCAAATAACAATTCAAATAACAATAATGTAAACAATAATAATGATGATGAAGTAACAACTCAAGCGCCGCCTAAGACAGAGCCATATATTAAGGTACATGATATAACATGTAAAATGAGTGATATTGAGTCAGCTATATATGGAGCAGTAGATGGTAGTTCTGGAACTGTAATGTGTGATTTAAGTACTATCACTGGATATGGAACGTTTACTGTTTATTGGACTTCTACAGATGGTGCTACTGCAACAAGCAAAGTAACTATCATAGAATAAGCTTTGAGAAAGTTTTCAATGTTATACTATAAGATAAGAAGTATTTTGTCTTATTGTAGTTTAAATCTATAAAAAGGAGAATATATAAATGGACTTAAAAAAAGAGCGTCAAGAATTATTTGATGACCATTTTAAACCAAAAACTCAAGACATAAATCGATTAAAAGATTTTTGTAAAGAGTTGAGCAAAATAACTGGTGTTCAAGTATGTAATGATAAAGGTATGATGTATGAATATCTACCACAAATATATCAAAGTGCGGTGAAGAAACGTGAAATGTAAAATTTGCGGACAATCTTGTGGAAAATATGTTGTATGTTTTGATCATATAAATACAAAATATAAAGATGTTTGCAAAATACATGGAAAAACTTGGTTTATAAACAATCAATGTCAAAAATGTAAAGATCTTAAAAAAGCTATATATATTATAGTAGACGGTAAAGATCGCTTTGGAAATAAAATAGATAAAAATCATTTTTTATATCCATATAAAAACAGATTGACTCATCTTAACCGTAAATATCAGAATAAATATATGCAAAGAATTTCTAAAACATCTGGTATTTACGGTATTTTTTGCAATAATATATGTTTATATGTTGGACAAAGCATCAATATAACTAATCGTATAAAACAACATAAAGAAAATTTTAAAACTGCTAAATTTCATATGAAAGGTCTTAAATTACATAAACAACGTTTATCTATAAGTAAGATCGATCATAAAGTTGAGTATAAATACTATGAAATGGCAGCTAATTATAATTTAAATGAATTATCGTATAAAACATTATTTGTAGTACCTAAAAATGATGATGAATTTATTTATAATGAATTACTTACTTATGCAGAACAAGCTATGATTGAAACTTATAAACCTAAGTATAATCATATTGCAGCTAGACCTACTAGAAAAGAAAATTTAAAAACTATTAAATAATAACTATTTACAAAATTTTCGATTAATGTTATAATTAACTCATAATATATATAGAGGTGAAATTTATGACAAACATGATTGAAAATGGAATTAAAGTTTGTGAAATCATAAAAAATAATGGATTTGAAGCATATTTTGTTGGTGGATGTATTCGAGATATGAAGATGAATACTGAAATGAAAGATGTAGACATTACAACTAATGCTACTCCAGATGATATACATAATATGTTTAATTCTTATATAGATACTGGAATAGATCATGGTACAGTATCTGTTAGAGTTGATAAAGATTCTGATTTTTATGAAGTAACTACATATAGAATTGATGGAAAATATGATGATGGACGTCATCCAAATGAAGTAATTTTTACACCATCTCTTACTGAAGATCTTGCGAGAAGAGACTTCACAATGAATGCTATTGCATATGATCCTATCACTAAAGTTACTGTAGATCCGTTCTTTGGAGAAAATGATATTAAAAATAAAATCATTAATTGTGTTGGAGATGCAAAAACCAGATTTATGGAAGATCCGTTAAGAGTTCTTAGAGCAATGAGATTTGCAATTAAGTACGGATTTAATATTTCTTCTAGCACAAAAGAAGCAATGCATGATAAAGAAGTTCTTAATCGTCTATCAGAATGTATTTCTAAAGAAAGAATTACTGATGAACTTAGAAAAATGCTTACATGTGGAAAACCTATACATGATATATTTATGGAATTTACAGATGTTATTGGAGTAATTATTCCAGAAATGATTCTTTGCTTTAATGCTCCACATAATAATGTATGGCATAAACATGATATTTATGAGCATATTCTTTATGTAGTAGATGGATGTAATACTACTAAGTTTGAAATTAAACTTGCAGCTTTATTACATGATATTGGAAAACCTGCATGTAGAACAAGTGAAGATGGAAAAGATCATTTTTATGGACATCCAAAAGTAAGTGTTGAAATTGCTAAAGATATTTTTAATAGAGATCTTGTTATTTCAAATAAAGAAAAAGCACATATTTTAACACTTATCGAAAAACATGATATATTTATAAATGATACGCATAAAGGAATGATTAGACTTCTTTCAGAAACTAGTGAAGAATTTATTAGAGATTGGTTAATTTTAAAATGGGCAGATTTAGACGATCATAAGGCTCCAGAAGGTAAAGAAAATGTACTCGAAGATACTATTAGAAGATATAATAATTTTAAGAATAATCTTGATAGTATTATTGCTGAAGCTAATGCTCTTAAAATAACTGATTTGAAAATTAATGGTCGAGACATAATAGAATTGTTTAATATTAAGCCTGGTCCTGAAATTGGCAGAATACTTAAACAACTTTTTGAAGATGTACTTGATGAAAATTGTGCAAATGAAAGAGAAGCACTTCTTGAACGAGTAAAAACACTTGTTTAAGAAGTATTTTTGTGTCAAAGACTATTTAATTATACATATATACAAATGAAGTATGTTTAAGAAAGGAAATTAGAAAAATATGGAACTTGGAACAATAATGTTATTATCTTTTATATGTGCTATATGTAGAAGTATTATATTTAAGAAACGAGATATTAAATGGTGGAAATCTTTTGTACCTGGATATAATAAGTATTTACTTGGAAAACTTGTGCAAGATAAGAAATTGGCTATTGCTAATGCAATTGCACATACATTTTTCTGGTTATATTTTTGGGCATGTTTTGGATATGAACTTTGGATAATTTCAAATTATGCTGTAGGTATTCAAAATCCTATTAATGGAGTTGAACAGAGTGTAGTACAAGTAGCTGTACCAGAAAATGTAGCAACTATTGCAATATGGTCTAAATATATTTTAATTGCTGTGGCATTAGTGACACTTATTTTATGGTGTATGATGATGTGGAAGTTTACAATTAAACATAAGAGAAATCCTTGGTGGATTGTACTATGGGCAGCAGCTCCAGTAATTCCTTATATTTATTTTGCAAATATTTCTGATGTAGTATCTATTGATGGTAAAAGATATTCTATACAGAAAGTTGAGATTAAACAATGAAAAGTCAATTAGAATTATTAGAAATTCAAGATCAAGAGGCTGTAAAAAATACTTATTATAGATATCCAAGAGTAACACCTCATATAAATATGTATCAAGATCATTTAGAAGTTAAAACTATTGATAATATAGCAGAAATTCATAAAATAGACGAGGTTATTTTATATATAGTAGCAAGATTTAGATGGGTACCGGCTTGGTTAGCTCAACAATGGTTTGAAGTATATAAAATAAATGGATACGATAGAATAGAAAACTGGATAAAGGTTGGGCTTGTTTGGGCACAGACTGGTTCAACCGGTGTTTTCATTAGACCTACATATTTTTTATTCAGTCTTATGGATATTAAAGAAACTAATTATACTGACATACCATTTAATTTATTAAATCATACATGTGCAGAAATGCAAATTGTATTTGATGTAATGATTGGTAATCCAAAATCAGAAATTTGGTATTTTATTCAAAATAGTCAATGTTTGCCAACTTATCATCCATTAAATATTAAACCTATAGATGATGGAGGAGTTCCTATACTTATTGAAGATGAGTATAAAAGTTCAATAGATCCAACTAAAGTGAGAGAAGGCCAAGATAAGCTAATTCAATCAATTAGAAGTGGAAGTAAATTTACAGCTGAATTTCAAGATTATTCATTATTTACATTAGCTACAGAAGATAATTCTAAAAATGGAATATATACACAACGTCCTGATATGGTTATTCCAGCATTTAGAACTAATGATGGTAAACCACAAAGTTGGGCAATTGAAATGGAATTATCTGCAAAAATGGGTTATCGTTATGATAAGATTATGCAGAGCTATAAAAACAATTTAATCTATGGATTCGTGTTATATTTATGCGGCAATAATTATATTGTAGAACAAGTAAAAAAAGCATATAAAGAAGCTGGTGGATTAGGTACTTGTAGATTATTTGTGGCACCTTGGACAGCTCCAGCTCAAAGAATTACTAATTATTCAGCTAAAGAAGAATCTGCGTATAGACAATTACTAGATTCTACATATAATAGTACTAAAAGTAATGAGGAGTAAAAATGTCAAGAATTATTAAAAAAGAAATTACTGATGAAAAAAATGAAAAAATTAAAACTGATGATAAACCTTGGTATAAACGATGGTATATCATAATGACAATATGTATTGTTGTTTTTATGTCTATTTTTAATTATAATTTTACAATAGTTATGATTAGTGGAGATTCTATGGAACCTAATTTTCATGATGGAAATATTTTATTAGGTGATAGACAATATAATTATATAGATAGAAATGACGTAGTTGTAATTAATTCTAAAGATGCTGGTAAAGTTCTTATAAAAAGAGTTATTGGTTTACCAGGAGATCATATTGAGTATAAAGATAATCAGTTATGGGTAAATGGTGAATACGCAACAGATATTTATTCAAATGGTTATACAAATAATTTTATAATTGATGTACCAGAAGATTCATATTTTTGCTTAGGCGATAATAGAGAAAATTCTTGGGATTCTAGAAAATACGGATCATTTGAATCTAAAGATATTTTAGCAAAATTAAAAGTAAAACAATATACTAAATTTACATTTAATAAATAATTAAGTCGTTAAATATAAAATTAAACTGAAAAGAGGTGGATTAGAATGGCAGAAAAGAAAAAGAAAAAGAAAGAAAAAACTAGTGTTGTTTTACCATCTGCTTGGAAAAGTCTTAAACATAGGAACGAAACTGCACAAGCTAGAACAAATTATGATGATACTTGGAAAGCAATTACTACTATACTATTAATTTTAGCAGTTTTATTCGTTCTTTTAGGCGGTATTAGCCAAACTGGAGTGCTTAAGTTTGTTTTTAATTGGGCTCATAATGTTGGAGAAACAGTGTCTGGTTGGATTGAAGGTGGCAGTATTGTAACTAATGAAGATGGCATTTATTTTGATCCTACTGGACAAAATGGAGATAAAATTAAAGATGAAGATGCTCAAGAAGTAGTAAATCCAATAGAAGAATTAGAAAATGCTAATTCTGAAGCAGAAAATCAAAATGAGCAATCTACTGATGAATCAAATAATCAGAACAGTGAGGTGCAAACTGAATGATTTCAATGCAAGCTTTATTAACAAAATCTTTAATAGGTTTATGTGTATTGCTTGTGATTACTATAGAAAATTTAATACTATGTAGAAAGAAAACAATTCCAGTATTAATATTAGATCAAGTATTTTTTAGTGTAGTTGTATATATAGTATTTGGATGGTTTACACTTATTTATTCATTTTTATTATTGTTATTTTTAATGTTTATTAAATATCGTAATCATGTAAATGACGGAGCAGATTTAGATTATTCAGGTAGAATACTAAGTATTAGCGCCGTCATTAATAAATTACATAGACCAAAAGAATTAGTTATAGGTAGAGTATTACCAGTTAATCATAATGAAATTAAATATAATATGAAAGCAATTGAATTAGATAATACTATATTATCAGGAGAAACACTTATTACTGGTTCAACTGGTTCAGGTAAAACAACTACTATGAAAACTATTCTTAAACAAAGAATAAATGAAGGCAAACCAGTAGTATTTTTTGATTATAAAGGTGAAGAAGATATTCTTGATGAAATAAAATCATTTGCTAAAGAAGTACATCTTCCGTATTATGAATTTAGTGCTAGAGATTGTAATTTTACATATGATCCATTTATTAACTTAGATGAGACTGGTAAAGTTGAAGCTCTTATGAATACTAGACGTTGGTCAACTGATGGTGCAGATGAACATTATAAAACATCAATGCAATTAGCTATTCAAAATTTAATTAGAGAATACGATAATTATAGAACTGACAAGCAAGAAACAATAAATTATATTGCAGGATTATATGAATTTGCTAAAACATATCATCCTCAAAGTAATGAACGAGATGGTTTTAATAATTTAATGAAATCACTTGAAATTTTATTATCGTCTAAAGCAAAACTTTTATTTGGAAATGATCCTGATTTTACGTTTGAAAATGATGAACCTTATGTTGCATGCTTTAGTTTTACAAGTTCTACTAAAGCTCTAGCTAATAATATTAGTTCATTTGTTTTTACTGATATAATGGATAGAGGAACGAGAAGAAAATATCCAAATAAATTGCTTTTATGTGTAGATGAATTTGGCACATTAGATTCATCTATTTTAATTAAAGATCTTCTTGAAAAAGGTCGAAGTGGTGGTGTTCAAACAGTATTTTCTATATTGGACGTAAATCAAATTGCTATGAATGCTGGTGAACACTTTGTACAAGCAATTTTAGGTACAATTAATAATTATATAATTCATGCAGGAGCAACTCAACAAACTGCAGAATTATTAGCAGGTGTACAAAAATTTGATAAGAGCTATGATATTATGAGTTTAAGAAAACCATATAAAGGTGCTATAGGTACTTTTAAACCTACTGCATTATTTATATCAAAATATCCAATTCTTAATAAAAAAGGTACACAAGAAGTTTATCGTATAGTTCCATACTCAGAAATATTAAAGAAAACTAAAACTATTACAATTGAGAATCATTCTTCTAATGTAACTGAAATTGAAGAAGAATTTCCAGCAGTAGTGCCAATAGAAGAATTAGATTTAAGTATGCCTATAGATAATATAGATCAATATTTATAGAAAGGAATAAGGTTATGAGAGTAAGAAAATATAATAGAAAATTGGAAGACTTTGATAAAGAAAAGATCGTTAATTCAATTAAGATGGCATCTAATAATACTGAATCTGAATCTATTCCAGAATTTATGATGACTAGAATAGCAGATAAAATTGAAGATACATTAGTTAATAAAAATGTTAAAACAGTTACTACTGTAGAATTATCTAATTTAGTAGAAAATGCTCTTATGCAAACTGCTTATAAAGAAGTTGCTAAAAGCTATATTACATATCATTTTGAAAGAGAAAAAGAACATGTATATAATTCTGAATTAATTCAAGCTTTTGAAAAGAAATTGAACGGATCAAATATTGAAAATTCAAATGCTAACTGTGATGAACGATCTTTTTCAGGTAGAATGAATGAAGCAGCTAGAGTACTTCTTAAAGATAATGCTCTTAAAACAATGAGTAAAAAATTTAAAGATAATCATAATAATAATGAAGTTTATACTCATGATTTAGATTCATACTCATCGGGACAACATAATTGTCTGTCAATTCCATTTGATCCGATGTTTAAATATGGAATTCATATTAAACAAACAGATATTAGAATGCCAAAATCAGTTGGAACTGCTTTTCAACAGTTAGCTGTTTATATTCAAGTACAATCATTACAACAATTTGGTGGTGTTTCATCCACTCATCTTGATTGGACAATGGTTCCATATGTTAGATGGTCATTCCATAAACATCTTAGAGATGGTAAGAAATATTTACAAAATGAAGACTGGAAAATTCCAGCAGATTGTGATAAAATTTCAATTGATACATATAAAGATGATCCATGTTATAAATATGCATTAGATATGACTATAAGAGAAACACTTCAAGGTGCTGAAGCTCTTATTCATAATCTCAATTCTCTTCAGTCTAGATCTGGTCAACAGTTACCATTTAGTTCAATTAATTATGGTACTTGTACATTAACTGAAGGTCGTATGGTTATTAATGCTATTCTTGATGCAACATTAGATGGAACAGGTCCTTTACATAAAACTCCTATTTTCCCTTGTGGTATTTTCCAGTGGGATAAAGATTTAAATGGTTATCCTGGAACACCTAATTATGACTTGTTTAGAAAAGCTCTTTATTGTACATCAAAGCGTTTTTATCCTAATTACTGTAATTGTGGCTGGTCAGTAAATAAAGCAGGTATGGATAAAGATGTTTCTCATAAAACAGCATGTTTAAATAAATTATCTGATGAAAAAATGGTAATTTTAGCTAAATGGGTTAAAGAAAATGAAGAAGAAGCTAGATTATATAAGATGGTACTTAAAAACGATAAAGTAGAAATTGATCCAACTATTATTAATCCAGTAGAAATTATGAGCACGATGGGTAAGTGTAAACTACAGCTCATCTAAAATCTTTTGAACCACGCTCGTGGGTGTCGCTTAGTGGCGGCTAACGGTTAGGTCCTTATTTATTTTGTATGTGTAAATATGTTGATGAGACCGTGCTAAACCTAGAAATAGGAAAGTGTATCGACTATCCCTGATGAATGTATGGGAGTAGGGACGGAGATAAGCACCGTCGACATTTTAGGAAACGAAGTGTCTGAGAACCGAAGCGGAAGACTATGGAGAAATCCTCTCTAGTGCGAATTGAGACTAAATGAATATACATTTAGATAGAAGATATAGTCAGTGCTAATGGTAACATTAGATAAAATGTGTAGAACGTACAACGGCTATGATGCAAATTTTGATTTTAATGTTGTTTTAAATAGTATTATAAAAAATGGAAAACCACCTAAATATTATTTTTATTCTGGAAATCAGAAAGATGGTAGAGGTAATATTGCACCTGCAACTATTATTCTTCCTACTATTGCCATGAAAGCTAAAGGTAAAATTGGAAATAAGAATATTGAAGACTTCTTTGAAGTATTAAATACTAAGATTGAAGAATGTAAAGATAGTTTAATTGAGAGATTTACTCTTATTGCTAGTCAATCTCCAGCATCTGCAACATTTATGTATCATAATAGAACTATGCTTGGATATGTACCTAAACAAGGAATTGTATCTGCACTTAAGCATGGTACACTTGCAATTGGTCAGTTAGGTGTAGCAGAATGTTTACAGATTCTTATTGGAAAAGATCAAACTACTCCAGAAGGTATGGAAATTGCTAAGAGAATTGAAAAATTATTTAATACTAAATGTGCAGAATATAAATCTCAGAAATATACTATTTTAGATCAAGAAATGTATTTGAATTTTGGAGTATACTATACTCCTGCAGAATCATTATGTCATACTGCTCTTAAGAAATTTAGAGATAAGTATGGTGTTATTCCTAATGTATCTGATAAAGAATTCTTCACAAATAGTATTCATATTCCAGTATGGTATGATATAACTCCATTTGAGAAAATTGATCTTGAATCTCAATTGACTGGATATTCAAATGCAGGTTGTATCACCTATGTAGAAATTGATACAGCTGCTAGTCATAATATAAATGCTATGGAGACTTTAGTAGTATATGCTATGGAACATGATATTCCATATCTTGGAATTAATCTTAGTCTTGATACATGTAGAGATTGCGGCTGGTCTGGTGAAATTAATGATAGTTGTCCTGCATGTAAGAGTAAAAATATTCAGAGACTTAGAAGAGTTACTGGATATATTACTGAAGATTATGAAACTGCTTTTAATGATGGTAAGATTGATGAAGTTTACCATAGAGTAAAACATTATGGAACAGTGACTAAATTACCAAAAAATATTTAATTTATAAATAAGGCATGCTAGTATATAAATATTAGCATGCTTATTTTAAAGGAGATATAAAATGAGTAATAAACATTTTTATACAAATGGTATTATAGATAGAAAGTTTAGCGATGATGAAATTATACCAGAAGGTTGGTATAGAGGACGAACTAATTGTGGAAAAAGTACTAAAGGGTATATTTGGATTAATGATGGTGTAAATAGAAAATTCATTTTAGAAACTTCAGAAATTCCTGAAGGTTGGAAAAAGGGTAATATAAAATTTACCGATGAACATAAACAAAACTTATCTAAATCTTTAAAAGGTAAAAAACGTACAGAAGAACAGCGTAAAAGAATAAGTGAATCTCACAAAACTGAAGAATATAAAACAAAAATTAATGAATCTAGATTTCAGAAATATGGAGTAGAAAACTTTTTTCAAGATAAATCAATACACGATAAAGCTATAGAAAAAGCTAAATCAAAAGAATCTAGAGAAAAAGCTAGACAAACTAATAATAATAAATTAGGTGTAGATTATCCAACTCAATCAGAAAAAGTTAGACAAAAAGTTAAACAGTCAATGATTAATAATTATGGAGTAGACAATAATTTTAAAAGACCTGAAATACGAGAACAAGCTATAAAAGCATCTCATTCTAATGAAGCTAATCATAAGAGAAAATTAACTAATATAGATAGATATGGCTATGAAAATCCAGCTCAGTCTGAATTAGTTAAAGATAAAATGAGAAATACTAATATAGCTCGTAGAGGAGTTCCATATCCAGTATCAAATGAAGAAGTATTTAATAAACAAATACAAACTAATATGGAAAGATATGGAGTAAAATATAATATACAACTTCCTCAAAGTATGATTGGATCTAGAGATTCTATGCCAAATAAAGCATTTGCAGATTTATTAGATAAAAATAATATTCAATATAGTAGAGAGTTTAGTTTAGGAAAATATATTTACGATTTTAAGATTGAAAATATACTTATTGAAATTAATCCTACCGTCACTCATAATAGTTTATGGAATCCATTTGGCAATCATGATGGAATAGATAAAAACTATCATATAAACAAATCTAATAATGCTAAAGAACATGGATATAGAGTAATTCATGTATTTGATTGGGATGATAAACAACAAATAATCAATTTATTAAAATATAAATCATGTATATATGGTAGAAATACTATTATTAAAGAAGTTAGTAAGAAAGATGCAGACTTATTTTTAAAACAACATCACTTGCAAGGAAGTTGTAGAAATCAAAGCATAAGAATAGGTTTATATTATAATGATGAATTAATTTCTATTATGACATTTGGAAAACCTAGATATAATAAAAATTATCAATATGAACTTTTAAGATATTGTTCTAGTAAAATGGTTATAGGCGGAGCTAATAAATTATTTAAGTATTTTATAAAAAATTATAATCCAATTAATATTATATCTTATTGTGATTTAAGTAAATTTTCTGGTAATGTATATAATAAATTAGGATTTACATTAAAAACTTGTAGCTCACCAAATAAACATTGGTATAAATCTAATAGTAAAATTCCGCATATAACTAATAATATGCTTTTACAAATGGGATTTGATAAGATATTCAAGACTAATTACGGACGCGGTACTTCTAATGAAGATCTAATTATTAATGAAGGTTATTTACCAGTATATGATTGTGGACAAGCTACTTTTATTTATGAATGAAGTTCACCATAGAGTAAAACATTATGGTACAGTTAAGACAGTTAAATATGAACCATCTATTAAAGACATTCATGGAGAACATCCTAAATTAAAGTCTAAGTATAAAAAAAATGCTAAACCAGAAGTTAAAGTAGATAAATAATAATGTAAAACAAAGACACTAGGCTAATTAAATTTAGTCTAGTGTTTTTCACGAAAAGCTATTTATCTATATAAGAAAT
>ENA-ORLY01002860-ORLY01002860.1-human-gut-metagenome-genome-assembly--contig:-NODE-2860-length-15277-cov-3.931513_pt1 | contig 15277 bp, 13 predicted proteins | sample MGYA00243071_ERZ508832 | MGnify/ENA primary metagenome ERZ508832 (study PRJEB26277, sample SAMN04329777) | human gut metagenome | biome: human-associated habitat | host: Homo sapiens | place: USA...
ACTAATTTTATCTTTGATCTGATATAAATTAGCAACATTTACTGCTATATTACTGCGGTATTGTTCTGGAATTTCACTTAATATATTTGTTGCGGTGTCTACATTTTTTTCGTCAATATTAATTCTTAATATAACAAATATATTTTGCTCTGATACTTTTATTAAATTTTCTTTGATTTTATCATATGTCTCACCTGCTCCTGCAAGATAACGTCTTTTGTTATGTAATTCACGATCTCCATCTATTGTTATCTGTATTGATTTTACATTTAACTGTTTCATTTCCCGTATATTTTGTTCATTTAACAAATATCCATTTGTCGTAATATCTGATGTTATTTTGCAACCATACTCATCTCCATATTGACATGCTTTATGTAACATTCTTTTTATATCTGCAAATTTCAATAAAGGTTCTCCACCAAACCATGAAATTGTTATGTTCCTCTTTATTTTTGCGTTATTTTTTATAAACTCTAAAATATTATGTTCTGCATTAGAAGATAAATTTTTTATTTCATGTTCCTGAACACAATATTCGCATCTAAAATTACATGCATTCGTAACCACTACCATCATATTAAGTTGATCAGTCTGATATTTCGTTTTATTTTCTAAAAATTCCAGTTCTGCAAGTTCATCTTGATTATCTGATATCAAAATACCTTTTTTCATTAATTTTTCTATACATTGTATCTCTTCTAATGTATATTCCCCCTTATTAAGCTCATCAAGCAATTTTTCTAACTGCTCCTGTGCTTCTTTTTTATAGGGATAATATTGTCTGGTTTTTAAACTATATAACATATAGTCGTCTTCATCTATTTTTATATTTGTCGCAAATCTAGATAACTGCATAATAACCTCTTTCTTATTAAAATAAGAATTACAATATACAGATTTACAATAAATTTTTTACTGCAAATCTGTATACCTTTTTATATTTTAATTTTTCTTACTTACAATGTACTCCCCTAATGCTAATATCAATGTTAGCTTCTTCCTCTGCCCCTAAATCAATCTGCTGTGTCTGGATTGCAGCAGCTAACTCTTCAGATGAAATCACAACCTTTCCATCCACAACTTCCATTTCGGTTCCTTTTACTACTAATTTTTTGTTTTCCATTTCTTTTTCCTCTTTCCTTAAAATATTGTTTTTATTTATATCAATCCACATTACTATGGACCAATAACAACTTCATATGCGATACCTGGATTTTCTTCTTCCTTATTAATGTCAATGTTCGCATTTTCAATTTGTAACTCTGTTTCCTCTGGTAAATTTTTTACCTGTTTTTTCTCATCCATTTTTAATCCTCCATTTCATATGGTGCGAGCACCGTAAATAAACTATATGTATCTGCTGATTCCAGATTTTCTTTTTCCTGATATTTTTGAAAAAGCAAATCAATTTCCTTACGAAATTCCCTCATATCCTCTTCTTGTGCTTTCATAAAATATGCCTTGATTTTATTAGGCTTTTCTGGTGTTATGTTCACATTTTTGATTGCATTTCTGGTCATCGACGCAAAGTGTTGTGCTGAAAGTAATGCCTTTCTCCTTCTCTCATCATCTTCCATTGCGCTACTCTGAATCCGGTTCATAATCTCTATTTCATCTGATATGAGATAATAATTTTTTTCAACTTCACCATTAATGGCAACTTCGTTTTCTTCCTTTACAAGTCCCGCATTTACCAGACGTTGTAAATATAATTGTACAGAATACACTGGCATTCCTAATCTTCTTGCAATTTCCTTCCTTGTTTTCAACTGATCCATGAGACAAAATAAAATGTCCATTCCTCTCCCTGCTAACAAATCATCTTCTAATTGCTCATTTTCTTCTACCATATTCATGTTATAGATACATGCAATGTCACTCACAAAAATCACCTCTCTTTTAAATTTCTACAGCATCCACCAATTTTTCAGCATCATCTGCGCCAATTGCTGCAAAACCCATATTATTTTCTACCAACAATTGTTGGGCTGCTCTGTCTACATCTTCCTTACTTATCTTTTGAATTGCCCGTATCTCATTTTCAATGTAAAAATTAATATCCATTGCTCCACACTTGCCAATGTAGCGAAGATGTTCCGTCATATTATCAACAGATAAAAGCATATTCGTTTCCATGACCTTTTTTTCCCGAATAATTTCCTCTTCTAAAAAGCCATTTATCCTTACCTCAGCAAGTACTTGTGACATTGCTTTTGCTGCCTCAATGCTTTTTTGTTTGTCACAAACAACAGTAAAACCAAGTGTTCCTCTTCTCCTGTAAAAACTCGCAAATCCTCCAACTGTATATGCCAAACCACGTTTTGTCCTAATTTCTTTCACTATCCTTGATTGAAATCCCCCACCGCCCCAAATACGAACCATCATTTCTGTTGGCAATCTTCTCTGATCATCATATCCCGGTGAACGAAATCCTATAGACAAAACTGTACTTACACCACTTCCCTTATTAATGTATATCCCTGGAGTATTGTCCACTGCCTCTTCTTCCGTTTCTTTCTTTATATCCTCCCAACAACTGAACTCACGTTCAATCAATTCGAGTACATGCATATATTCTATGTTTCCTATTACCACGATGGATGAATTTTCTGGTACATATGCTCGTCTGACGAGTTCCTTTATCTGATCCGGTTCTGCTTCTCTGATATTATTCATATTTCCCATAATAATTTTACCAATTCCCATATTGCCCCATAGTGCCTGACTCGTCCGCTCTTTAATTTGTTGAAAGGAAGAATAAAAACCTGTTGCTTCCTGCAATACCACTTTCTTTTCATTCTCAAAATTTGTTGTTTCAAAATTTCTGTTTTTCATTGCAATATGCGATAATGCACAAATACAAGTTTCTAATGTATTGGCAAGCCCTGTAAAATGAAAACAAGTGTACTCTTTCGTTGTGGCAGCATTATACATAACTCCATTATCTGTTATTTCTGCTATCAGATATTTATATTGTTCATTTATCACATCCTCTGCATTCATAAGCAAATGCTCTGCTAAGTGTGAAAGTCCATTAAATTCATCTGATTCATACGAACTTCCCTGTTTTACCCATAATCCACAAGAAACCGTTTTCACTTCTGGAATTTTATGCAAAATAATTTTTAATCCATTCTCTAAATAAGCATTTAAAACATCATACACACTTTTCTTTTCCTTTCCTATTCTCCTGTTGTTTTTTATTATATAGAATCCATCTAAATTTGTAATATAAGTAACCAGAAACAAAAAAAGTTTCCATTTATGTATATACCAAATTTATTAACATGCATTGTCTTTTTCTTTTTTCCGCTATATAATTTATTTCAAAATATATGTTGATTAGAGGTTATTATAAATGGGTGTCAGAAACGCAGGAAAAGCAATCCGTGAAGCACGATTAAAGGCTGGTTTAACGCAGGAACAGTTATCCGAAGGGGTATGTTCTGTTCTCTCGCTTTCAAGAATCGAAAATGGTTCCGCCGGTGTCAGTCCTGTCACTTTTCAGGCACTTATGGCTCATGCGGGTGCTCCCTGCGAAGTTTACCCGATCTTTGCAGGCAGAACAGACTTTGACTGTTTCTATACCCTCAATCGTGCACGCTTCTATCTGGGTTCCTGGCAGTTAAGTCAGGCATATGAGGAATTAAATAAGATCGAAGAATGGAACTTTGCAGATAACAAACTCTATTATCAGGAATACCTTTACTTAATCGGTCAGATTCAGGTGCGCTCTGGCTGTGCAGACCATCATGCCCTTTATGACCTTTTTTCTTCTGCACTCCATATAACACGTCCTGAAATTGACTATTCAGATTTTCATCATCTTTTATTATCGATTGTTGAAATCGAACTGCTTATTGGTGTTGCACAGGAATTACTTTATCTGGGGAAATGCGATCTTTGTTATAGCATCTGTTCACAGGTTACTTCTTATCTAGCAAACGCTGAAATTGATTATCTGAAAAAAGATTATTTGTACGCAGAATATGCGATTGTCTACACAAAGTATTTATTAGAAATAAAAGATTATAAAAAGGCTCTTGCCATAGCAGACCATCACCGCCATAAAATGGTACAAAATTCCGAGGATTCCCCTTTATTGGAATTAACATTTCTGACTTCGCTTGGCTATTATCATACCGGTGAAACGAAAACTGCCTATATTTATTTTAAGAATACTTTTTACGCCGCACACTCCATCGAAAGCTGCTACGCTTCTATTTGCAGAAATTACGTTTCAAACGAACGTATGTTTGCATTAGATGATTATCTCTCACAAATGGACGATATTCCACAAATTACATTTCCAATAAAAAAAACCATAAATACATCCGATCTAACAGATGGTACTTATGACTTTTTTTCCACGGATGTTTTGACGATTGGCAGATTAATCCATGAACTTCGAACGGAACAGGGACTTTCTCTGACTTCATTATGTCAGGGATTATGTTCAAAATCCAAGCTTTCAAAAATTGAAAATGACGCCCTGCAGCCGGATGTCTTTCTGACCGAAGCCTTATTACAGCGTCTTGGCATATCCGAATGCGGTTTTACTTTCTGGGGAAGTGAACGTGAAAGCAGACTTTATGAATTAAAATTCAAATTAACACATACACGTCTGCTGACCAACGAACAAATAGAAAACTATCTGCACCAGTTTCACTCATTGATTACGAAAAAAGATAACATCTTAATGCAGCGTTATACTTTTGACTGTAACTTATTGTCATCTTCTCCCGAAGAATGTATCCAGAACCTGCACACCGCACTCGCTTATACTCTGCCGGATTTTGACATTCGCTTTATTTATAATTACCACCTGTCACACAGCGAACTTTCCATTTTAAATAACATTGGATTCCAATATCGAAACATTGATGGAAATAAAAGCAAGTTATATTTTGCAAAATTACTTGACTACCTCTCCGTTCATTCTCTCGATATACTTTTTATAAATAGTGTTTTTCTACTGACATTATATAAGTATGAACACAGTTTATATACACAACATCATTATCACGAGGCGGCTGATTTGTTTACAAGTTCGAATCACCAGCTGCTCAAGGGAAATTTAGCCACCTTTGGATATTTTCTTTTTTATTATTGCCAGTGTCTAGCAGAATGCCAGCAGTATGAATCGGCAACAAAATTTGCACATTACGCATGCAGCATTCAGGAACTATATGAATTAAATGCTAATTCTGAAGTTCTCAAAAAAGATTTCCTTAAAGATTTTTCTATCAACATCATCTAATTTACATTTCATTCTCAATTACAACCTCAGTACACGTTGCAATCCCTTCACTGCTTACTCCATCAAACAGTGTAAGCAGTGAACAGACAAGCATCATTCCTGCAACCATCTTTTTCATTTTGTTTTTCAGATTTTTCTTCATGTTTTTCTCTCCTCTTCATTTGTTTTTCATCTCCATTTTATCTGCCTCCACCAAAAAAGAACATTACATAGATGGAAACTTTTTCTGTTCCATTTATGTAATGTTCCTTTCACACTTATCATATTAATTTGCTTTACATCCCGTTTTCACCACCATGAAAACCTTATTTTCCTGCGACCGCTACCCCATGAAATTCGACCGCAAATGGTCCGTCATAATCTTTATCTTTATAACGCTCGGTGGAAAATGCCATATCTTTCTGTAATTCCAATAGATTGCCGCTGACGGAACCTCCGGTTACCGGCGTCACTTTCTCACCGTCGAAAAGATAGGCAAGACGAATTTCACCGCCAAAATATCCGCTTAAGCTATCCATGGAGAAGTCAGAAAAACTTACCACATAAAGGTATGGTTCTTTTTTCATCTCCTCAAGAGTTTTAGTGCCGTTATCCAGTTTTACCGCACTGTAGATTCCGGTCGGCTCGACACCTAAATAGTATGCAAACCGGGCATTTCCATGAATTGCCTTCAGTTCTCCCTCTTTTAATAGTGTAAGATCTTTCATCGGGATTCCCTCACTTGAATAAGGATTGGATGCATGGAGCGTGATATTTAATTTTTCTCCCTGCACTTTTTCTCCCTGCACATCCATTCCTGCCTGATAGTTAGAATAACCCGGATAGACCATGCCAGAGGATGACCGATCCATGTAAAAATCTATCAGTGTACGCACATTTTTTCCGGAAAGAAGCAGCTTATAGTTTCCTTTTTCCGGTGCTTCTGTCGCCCTTGCCCTGTCGCATACCCGTTCCAATGCTTCTTTTGCCTGTGCCGTCAGAGCCTCTGTGTCAAGATCATCATATGCGAACTCCTGATACTGCTCGACATCCTGTGGTGTGATACACTGTACGACAAACTCTCCGTTCACACTGCTTTTTTCATAAGAAACATCAATGCCCTCTGAATTGTAAATCGCAGTCGTTGTTTTTTCCATGAAAAACTCAGCCGTATTGATGAATGCATCTTCCTGCACATCCACACAGTAAAGCGCTTTTACAAATGCATCTCCGATCTCCTCAAGGCTTTTTCCACAAAGTGTGCTTTTTACCTGCACTTTATCCTCTTTTTTCCCTTTTGGAAGTTCAAAAAATGGATTGTTTACAAAGGAAGCTGCGTAATAAGCACCTTTTACCGCCTCATCTACTTCCTCCTGTGTCATCTCCGGAAAAATGTTGATATTTGCGGAACCACGCATTTTCTTTCCGTCTGTCTCAAAATCACGGTAAATGGTAACCGCAGACACCGCATCCTGTTTCATCCTGCGCATATCAAGTTCTTTTTTTATAAAATAAAGTTCTGCACCCTCGACTGTTTTCTCTGTCACAAGGTAGGTTTCTATCTGAAATTTCCGAATTGCCTGTAATATTTTTTCACGCATCTGTCTCTCTCCTTTTTATCCCAATCTGATTCTGGCTTTGATATATGGGCCGCCGTCCGATACTTTTACCCATTCTTTGTATCCTTTTCCACAGTAGCCGGTTCCTGCAAGTTCACATTTATCGGACATCATGGAAATGGATTTTAACAAGTCCGGGACATATCCGGTCAAAACGATCGGAGAAAATACTTTTCCGGTAAATTTACCGTCTTTGATTTCTCTTGCAATGTCAACTAAGCACTGGATTCCCCAGTTTTTCGGATCTTCCATGCCGCTGCTCGCATTTTCCAGATAAAACCCATAGGAAATAGAGGAAATCATATCTTCCACTTTATCGGTGCCTGGTTCAAAGAAAGTATTGGTCATCCGCGTGTACGCTTTGTGGCTGTTCTTTTCCCTTCTTCCGTTTCCGGTCGGTTTTGTGCCAAGTGCCATAGCAGCCTGTGCATCACAGATTCCGGTCTTTAAGATTCCTTTATCAATGATGACGGTATCCTGCGCAAGTGTTCCCTCATCATCAAAAAAGAAAGTTGCGGTCTCAGACGCAGCCGATGCGCCATCATGCATGGTAACTAACGGGGAAGCCACATATTCACCGATATATTTTTCAGCCAGAGCACGTTTTTTCACAAACATATCCATCTCAACGCCGTGTCCGAATGCTTCATGCACGATCATGCCTGTGACATCCGGTGCACAGATGCAGTCATACTCGCCCGGTGTGATTGGTTCACTTGTGGCAAGATCATTGAGTTTCTGCACTAATGGTGGGATTTTTGTTTCCATGTCATCTAAAATTTCCATTCCGCCACAGCCGGAGCAGCTGTCAAATGCCATCTTCATCTCCTCGCCCTTCGGGATCAGTCCCATGATCATGCCGTTTGTCCACATGACGTTCTGCGTCATGTCTTTGTTTGGAGATAAAAATAATTTGTGATAAATCTGGTAAACGCATGCTGTCTTGATCTCAACGATTTTTTCATCCTGTGCCATTGCTTTTTCACGCACTGCGCCAAGGCGTTTTACGATCTCCTCATCGCCTAATTCTTCCGGCAAAACTTCATAGTCAGTGCTTTTTTCAAAATGATATGCTTCGTCCGGAATTTCTGGATACTGTTTCACTTTCATGTCATCCGGAAGCTTTTTTGCCCACGGCATCACATGATTTTTTACTTCCTCTGCAATGGTGTCAATCTCATTCTCATCAATGTGGCTGAACGCATATTCTCCATAGCTCTCGCCATCGTATACTTTTACCACATATCCTAACTCCACAAACATGTTCTCCGTAATGCTGATTCCCTGTTTTGAAATGGTGTACTGTTTGCCTTTTGAATCTGTCATCAGAATGGATGCATACGAATATGTCTGCAGCAATCTATCTAATAATTGTTTCAGGATCGGTTTCTTCTGATCGATCAGTCTGCTGGATGTAACCTTCATTCCTTTTCCCTTTACCTTTCACGTTTTCGTTGTCCTTATCGACTATCTCAGTATAGAAAATGGTGTTATATTTGTAAATAGCTTTCATGTAAGTGGTAAAGTTTGTACCGTAAGACGTAAAAAAAGACCTTGCAGAGTTTATACACTCCACAAAGTCTTTTTCATCTTTTATAAATAATATTGCCTGTTTTATTTGAAGTAAGCCACACCGGATTCAAAGATCTTAATATCCTGCTCTCCGTAAATATTCATCGCAACACTTCTGTCACGTCTCTCGGAGTGAGCCATCTTGCCAAGTACACGTCCATCCGGGCTTGTGATACCTTCTATCGCCATGTAGGAACCGTTGACATTCCATTCTTCATCCATGGTCGGAACACCGGCTTCATTCACATACTGGGTAGCAACCTGTCCGTTTGCAAAGAGCTTGTCTAACCACTCCTGTGGTGCTACGAAACGACCTTCACCATGGGAAGCCGGATTGCAATATACTTTTCCAAGCTCCGCACCCTGTAACCATGGGGATTTGTTGGAAACAACCTTTGTGTAAACCATTTTGCTCACATGGCGTCCGATCGTGTTGTAGGTCAGAGTCGGTGACTCAGCTGACTGTGGACAGATCTCTCCGTGTGGAACTAATCCTAATTTGATCAGTGCCTGGAATCCGTTACAGATACCAAGTGCAAGTCCGTCTCTCTCATTTAACAGCTTCATGACTGCCTCTGTCATCTTCGCATTGCGGAATGCAGTCGCAAAGAATTTTGCAGAGCCGTCCGGTTCGTCACCGGCGGAGAATCCGCCTGGGAACATAATGATCTGGGACTGTTCGATTGCTTTTACAAACTCATCTACAGATTCACGGATGTCATTTGCATTCATGTTTTTGAATACCTTAACGATGGTATTGGCACCTGCACGCTCAAACGCATCTGCACTGTCGTACTCGCAGTTAGTTCCCGGGAATACAGGGATGAATACAGTTGGTTTTGCCACTTTGTTTTTGCATACATAAATGTTGTCCGCTTTGTATAATCCTGTTTTAACTTCATCCTTATTCTCTGTTGCACGGGTTGGGAAAACTTTTTCCAACGTAGCTGTCCATGCGTGTAATGCTTCCTCCATGGAAATTCTCATGTCACCGTAAATAAAGCTTTCTTCTTCATTTACCCATCCGACAAGTGCTTCGTATCCTGCAAGTCCTGCTGCATCGAATGCTGCTTTTACCTCTGCAACTTTTTCAGCCGGAACTTCTGCCACAATGTTACCGAATCCCGGAGCGAATAATGTTTCTTTGGAAACATCTTCATTTACTGTAACACCAAGCTTGTTACCGAATGCCATTTTGCTGACTGCTGCTACAAGTCCTTTTCCGTCAAGTGCATAAGCGGATACGATCACGCCAGCCTGGATCAGTGCATGGATGGTATCGTATAATTTCATGACCTGTGCGTAATCCGGAAGGTCAAATTCATCTTTTTTAATTGTAAACAGTACTAACTGGTCTCCCACTGCTTTTAATTCCGGTGTGATGATATCTTTTTCTTTTGCGATATCCACAGCGAAGGAAACAAGTGTTGGTGGAACATCAATATCATTGAATGTTCCGGACATGGAATCTTTTCCACCGATGGATGGAAGCCCGAAGCCGATCTGTGCATTGTAAGCACCAAGTAATGCTGCAAATGGCTGGCTCCAGCGTTTTGGATCCTCGCTCATTCTGCGGAAGTACTCCTGGAAAGTGAAACGTACTTTCTTGTAATCACCGCCTGCTGTTACAATTCTGGACAAGGATTCTAATACTGCGTAAACAGATCCGTGGTATGGGCTCCAGCTTGATAAGTATGGATCAAAACCATAAGACATCATGGTCACGGTATCGCAGTCTCCCTTTGCAACCGGAAGCTTTGCAACCATGGACTGTGTCTCTGTAAGCTGGTATTTTCCACCGAATGGCATGTAAACGCTGTTCACACCGATGGAACCGTCGAACATCTCCACAAGACCTTTCTGGGAGCAGACATTTAAATCAGCCATTTCTGTCATCCATGCAGCTTTCATATCATTTGCCGCAACTGCCTCTGCTACCTTTGGTGCTGCGATCTTTTTGAAATAATTTTCTTTTTCCTCAGGCATCTCAACTTCTACGTTGGTCTCCTGATGTGCACCGTTTGTATCTAAGAATGCTCTGGAAAGATTTACGATCTCTTTTCCTCTCCACTCTAATACAAGTCTTGGATCTTCCGTTACAACTGCAACTTCCACTGCTTCTAAGTTCTCCTCAGCTGCGTAGCCTAAGAAGGTCTGTACATCCTCCGGAGCTACAACAACTGCCATACGCTCCTGGGACTCGGAGATTGCAAGCTCTGTTCCGTCAAGTCCGGCGTATTTTTTCGGAACTTTATCTAAATTAATGCGAAGTCCGTCTGCTAATTCACCGATTGCTACAGACACACCGCCTGCACCAAAATCGTTACATTTTTTGATGATGTGGGCAACTTCCTCACGGCGGAATAATCTCTGGATCTTACGCTCGGTCGGAGCATTACCTTTCTGGACTTCTGCACCACAAACGGAAGTAGACTGCGTATTGTGCGCTTTAGACGAACCGGTTGCACCACCGATACCGTCACGTCCGGTACGTCCTCCGAGTAAGATAATGATATCGCCCGGATCAGAAGTCAGTCTCTGAACTGCACGTCTTGGAGCAGCACCCATAACAGCACCGATCTCCATACGTTTTGCGACATAATCTGGATGGTATACTTCTTTTACATAACCGGTTGCAAGTCCGATCTGGTTACCATAGGAACTGTAACCGTGAGCTGCCTCGCGGACAATTTTCTTCTGTGGAAGTTTTCCCGGCAACGTGTCTTTCACAGATACAGTCGGGTCTGCTGCTCCTGTCACACGCATTGCCTGATATACATAGGTACGTCCTGACAACGGATCACGGATTGCACCGCCGAGACAGGTAGCTGCACCACCGAATGGTTCGATCTCTGTCGGGTGGTTATGTGTCTCATTTTTAAAGTTTACAAGCCATTCTTCTGTCTGTCCGTCAACTTCTACAGGAACTACGATAGAGCATGCGTTGATCTCATCGGATTCTTCCTGATCCTGTAATTTTCCTTCTTTTTTCAGGCGCTTCATGGCAAGTAATGCGATATCCATTAAGCAGACAAACTTGTCGGAACGTCCTTCGTAAAGATTTTTGAATGTATTCAGATAGTCATTGTAAGTCTCTTCGATCGGTTTTTTGTAAAATCCATCATCAAACTTCACGTCCTTTAACTCTGTGGAAAAGGTCGTATGACGACAATGGTCAGACCAGTAGGTATCAAGAACACGGATCTCTGTTACGGATGGATCTCTGTGCTCCTCATTCTTGAAATACTTCTGGATATGTAAAAAATCTTTGAATGTCATTGCAAGATTTAAAGAACTGTAAAGCTCTTTTAACTCTGCTTCCTGCATCGTCTGGAATCCATCAAAAGATGCCACATCTGCTGGCTCTTCAAAGTCCTGTACTAAAGTTTCCGGCTTCTCAAGACCTGTCTCGCGGGAATCAACCGGGTTGATGCAGTGATGCTTGATCGCCTCTAACTGCTCCTCTGTGATATCGCCTTCGATCACATAAGTAGTTGCGGTACGGATAACCGGTTCTTCCTCTTCGTTTAATAATTTTACACACTGTTCTGCGGAATCTGCTCTCTGATCAAACTGTCCCGGTAAATATTCTACAGAAAAAGTTTTTGCATTGCCAAGTTCGAAGGTTTCCTCGAAAACCGTATCTACCGGCGGTTCTGAAAAAACAGTGACCAGTGCCTTCTTGTAGGTCTCCTCTGAAATATTTTCTATATCATAACGAATCAGTTCACGTACACCTGTCACGGAAGAAATTCCAAGATAGCTCTTAATCTCAGCCTGTAACTCTTTTGCCTTGACTGCAAAAGCCGGTTTCTTTTCTACATAAACTCTTCTTACCTTGCTCATAAATGTTCCCTTTTCCTTTCGCGATATGTTTTCTTTTATTCTGCTTCTGGCATGATTTTTTCTGCCACGCCAGATATTACGCTTCGCAATTATGACGTACTGAGTCATTGCGATTCAATCTTAGGATAGTATAACATATGGTATTAGATTAGCATAATTAATATATTTAATTTGTTTTATAAGTTTATTTAATATTTAATCCACTATTTATCACGCACACTTCACACTCATTTAATCATAAGAATCGATTGACACAATTATAAGTACGTCTTATAATTATATCTATTCAGGCACATCAGTCTGTATATACGCTCATTATAATCTGAGGTTTTCTCTAACATGGAAACCTTATTGGAAAGGTACACGCATTTTTATGGATATCAACTACGAGTTATATAAAGTTTTTTATTATGTTGCAACCTCTTTGAGTTTTTCCGAGGCAAGTAAACAGTTATACATTTCACAGTCGGCTGTCAGCCAGTCGATCAAGACATTGGAGAAAAAATTAGAGCAGCCTCTTTTCATCCGGAGCACGAAAAAAGTACAGCTCACCCCTGCCGGAAAAGTACTCTTAAAGCACATTGAGCCTGCCATGAACTTAATCCAGCGCGGTGAGAGCCAGCTTCTCGATTCTGGCAGCCTTGGACTTGGACAGCTCCACATCGGTGCCAGCGATACGATCTGCCGTTACTTTTTAGTTCCTTATTTAAAGCAGTTCCACAAGAAGTTTCCAAATGTGCCAATCAAAGTAACCAATGCAACTTCTGTAAGCTGTGTGGATCTCTTAGAGCAGGGAAAAGTGGATCTGATCGTGACGAACTTCCCAAATGCACATTTGAATCATTCCTATATTCAGAAAACAGTCTGCAATTTTACCGATGTTTTCATTGCGAACCCTGCCTACTTCAATCTGAAACAGCAGGAGATTCCGTTTGAAGAACTGAAACAGTATCCGATCCTCATGCTTGACCGCAAGAGTACCACAAGTGAATTTCTGCACAACCTGTTTTTGCAGCATCAGTTAGAGTTAATCCCGGAAGTGGAATTAAGCAGTAATGACCTGTTAATTGACCTTGCCCGCATCGGACTTGGAATTGCCTTTATCCCAGACTACTGCTTAAGCCGGGAATCCAAAGACCTGTATGTTGTGAAAACAAAAGAAAAACTACCATCCCGTCAGATGGTAGCTTCGATAAATCCAACTTTGCCAGTGTCACAATCTACGGAAGAATTTTTAAAACTCCTGCCGGAGTTATAAACCGGAGTTTAACTGGCGTAGTGTCGCAGATTCTGTGGTGCGGTTATAGGTTGTGAAGGGCAGATATAAGCGTCCTCTCACAAGTCGTGATTTTATAGGTTTATGAAAAGAAAAACGGTACAGACAAAATATGATGTTCCTGTTCGCCGGGCATTCCGATAAGCCTCTGAAGAGTCTTATCTCCATGGCTCACAAAGGAAATCATATTTGTCTGCACCGTTTTTCTTTCATTTACGTTATGGATGACTTGTGAGAGGACGTTTATACATGCCCAATCAACGTTATGGATTGCACCACAGAATCTGCAATTTACGTTATGGGACTCACGGTTGTGGAATTAAGGATGTTTTTCTCTAAACTCACTACTAATTCTTCAGCATTCATTGTATCTAACTGATATATGCCTTTATTTGTTTCATTTAAAAATCTGCCTGTAATATCACATTCATTATTCTTAGGATACTGTAAATCATTATGAATATCTTTCACATAAAATCCATAATTAATATAATAGCTATTATCAAAATTTGATTTCTGTAAATTAATTACTACAATTATTTTATCTGAATTATAATAATAATTTTTCTTACAATACATAAATCCATATTTACTCGTAATCTCTTGTACTATCTTTTTAAATTCTGTGTTATTCATAACTCTCACTCCAATTTCAAAAACTCGTGCTTCAATGTCGTAAAACAACGTTTCTCGTATTCTGCGAGATATTCGTCACGAATTTTACCCAGGCGTTCCCAAATTTCATCAGCAGTTGCGCCAGACGTGTGAAGTTCGTATAATGCGTGCGAAATTATGCCTGAATAACGTGCTTCTAGTTCATCAAATTCATCAAACGTTTTCATGCGTCTACTCCAAACTCAAAACGTTGTCTTCTACATGTACGCGATAAAGTCTATCGAGGGCAGCAGCCTTGCACGCGTTTATGGCGTCGCCGATATCCTCAAACCCAAAATCGAATGAAATCAAAATGCCCTCTTCGCCCTTAGTTAGAACGTAACCATACATCCGAGCGTATGTGCGTGCAAGGCAGGGGTCTAGTTCAGAATTTTCTTGCGTTACCTCTCCAGTTTTGACCGAAATAATTTGGCCTGAAAAAGCGTTTTCTACGCGCAGCTCGCGTTCTACCATCATTTTCATATTAGCGTTTCCTTTCTATCGCCACCACCTGGTTCGGGTGTATCATCCTGATATGGCCCTTGCTTCTAACCACATATTTATCTTTAACGAACCCAATTATCGTGCCTTTAGCTATCTCATACCACGTCATACGATATGAATGCTTGGGTATGAGCCAGTATATTAGACCACCAATTATTCGGTCATCGCACGTTTGAATAAACGAGCAAGTGCGAAACTAATGAATCAGTTTCATCCATAGAATCGAGCGTTCTACGGGGGTCGTTGCCGTATCGAAATCTGCCCGGTATTTGTTCACGATTGCCGAGCGTTCGACTGGGAGAATTATCCGATGGACCATAGTAACACATTTCTATTCGAGCATATCTTTAATAAGCATGAGCAGTACCACAGCTGCAGCGGCTAGCGCTATCGTAGCGGCTAGCATAAACGCGCAAACGAATATGCAATAAAGAACTTCCATTGGCTTTCCTTTCTAAACAACGCCCATACAGAGGAAGAAAAACGCTAGAACTACGAGTTTTGTGTTTTCGGTTTTCCAAAACCTAGCGACAAACGCCAGGCAGAGAATAAGAAAAAGGGTTT
>ENA-ORLY01002866-ORLY01002866.1-human-gut-metagenome-genome-assembly--contig:-NODE-2866-length-15262-cov-8.482186_pt1 | contig 15262 bp, 13 predicted proteins | sample MGYA00243071_ERZ508832 | MGnify/ENA primary metagenome ERZ508832 (study PRJEB26277, sample SAMN04329777) | human gut metagenome | biome: human-associated habitat | host: Homo sapiens | place: USA...
TTATCTGCGCTTTTGGCCTAGCAGCTGCCGCACCTCGCTCGCCGTATCGGCACTTAGAATTATGCGGTATTGCCTTATATAATATCATAGAATAGATTGCTGAAAAATGCAAGCCACCTTTGGTTAAACCACCCGCTAACCCCGAAAAAGCGTGCAGTGTTACCAAAAAACTTTATACGATTTTGGCAAAACCGCTTTGTGCGAATGTGCTATAATATGTACAATAAATACATAACCTGTAAGGCACCAAAAGCGCCGCACAGGCAAAGGAGGAAAAACGCTATGAAAAAATCCGCACAGACCGTCATTCGGGAAGGCGCCTGCTATACTATCGCTGCCGCCAATGGCCGCGTGCTGGAAGTTGCCGATTTCAACACCGAGAACGGCGCATCCATCCGCCTGTGGAGCTATGAGGGTCAGCCCTGGCAGCAATGGATTTTTGAGGAAGCCGCCGAAGGCCAGTACCGCATCAAAAACCGCTTTACCGGCAAGGTGATGGACCTGGCCATGAGTGGTGTTGTGAACGGAACCTGGGTGCACCAGTGGGAGAAAACCACCGGCAAGGGCCAGCGGTGGGAGATTGTTCCCGCCGATGGCGGCAAGGCCAAGATCCGCAATGTGCTGGCTGATAAGGTCATTGACCTGGTAGGCATGCGGGTCGATAACGGTACCCAGGCCCAGATCTGGCAGGATGTGTTTGGCGAAAACCAGCTGTGGAGCATCCAGCCCGTGCCGGATAAGCTGCTGCAAAAGGATATGCCAAAGCCGGAACCCAAGAAAACGGCCCCCAAGTCCACCCGCACCCAGACCGGCACCGGCCGCGCCAAAAAGACCGGCGGCAAAGGCGGACGCCGCGCAGCCAAGTAAAGCAGAGAAAACCGAATAAATAAAATTGAAACAGCCCGCTCATCCGGCAACAAACGGATGGACGGGCTGTTGCGGTTACATTTTGAAAGCCAAACTTTACTGGCGGATCATGCGGTAGCCAACGCCGATGTGAGTCTGGATATAGCGGGGGTGGCTGGGGTCTTCCTCAATTTTTTTGCGCAGCGTTGCCATAAATACGCGCAGGGACGGCGTATCCGATGCGGCCGGGCTGCCCCAGACTTCGTTCAGCAGATAGTTGTGGGTCAGCACTTTGCCGGTGTTCTTGGCCAGCACGCAGATCAGCTTGTACTCAATGGGGGTCAGGTGAATCTCCGTTCCGCCGCGGTACACACAGCCTGCGGCATAGTCAATGCGCAGTTCTCCGTTCTCGTATATGCTGGCCTGGTCACCTGCGCGGGAAGTATCATACCGCACACGGCGCAGCGCCACGCGCAGCCGGGCCAAAAGCTCCTCTACGCTGAACGGCTTGGTCAGGTAATCATCTGCACCGGCATCCAGGGCGGATACTTTGTCGGTATCATCACTGCGGGCCGAAACCACCAGAATGGGCACGTTGCTCCACCCGCGAATCTTGCGGATCACATCAATACCGTCCATATCCGGCAGGCCAAGGTCCAGCAAAATTACATCCGGCCGTGCCGAAGCAGCTTCCAACAGGGCACCGGCTCCGTTCTGTACACGGTGGTACTGATAATTACGGGTTTCCAGTGTGGTGGAGATCAGCCGTGCAACAGCCGGGTCATCCTCCACCACAAGGATCAGCGGTTTATTCATACAGGGTCACCTCAGTTCGCGGGAGTGTAAAACGGAAGCAGGCACCGTGCGGTGCAGCGTTCTGTACATCGATCACACCGCCATGGGCGGCAACAATGGAACGGCACAAGGCCAGCCCAAGACCCAGCCCGCGGCGGCCATCGCTGCGGGTTTTGCCAAGGGTATAAAACATATCAAACAGCTTGTCCCGGCTTTCTTCCGGGATGCCGGGGCCGTCATCCGTTACGCAGATGCGGACAAATTTACCCTCCGGCGCGGCGAAAAGCTCGATGCGGGAATGTTCGGGGGTATATTTGATGGCGTTGTTGATGAGGTTCACCAGCACCTGCTCGATCAGCTGGGCGTCCATATCGGCCATCAGCAGGTCATCCGCCACGTTGGTCACAATGGTGTGGCGGGCGGCGTCATGGTCTAAATGAGCCAGTACATCGTCAAAAATGTCTTGAATCAGCTCCGGTTGAATGCGCAGGTTTACCTGGCCGTTCTCCATCCGGGTGATGGAAAGCAGATTTTCCACCAGATGGTTCAGCCAGTTGGCGTCCTCATAAATTGCGGCAGAAAGCTCCCGGCGCTTTTCCTCGGTCAGCAGGGGATTTTTCTCGGTCAAAATCAGCGCGTTGCCGGAAATGCTTGTCAGCGGGGTGCGCAGGTCATGGCTGATGCTGCGCAGCAGGTTGGCGCGCAGCTGTTCCTGGCGGGCGGCTTCCTCAATTTCGCGCCGGGCGCGGTTGGAGGTTTCTTTTTCCAGCGCCAGGGAACACACATCCAGGATGGATAATGCCAGATTGTGCTCATAGGTGCTGAACTCATGCAGCGCCGGGCAACTGCGGTAATCCGTCTGGGCGGGAGGGGGCAGAATCAGGGTTCCCGGTGCAATGTGCTCCGGTGCGGGGGCAAAGCAGACCGGGCGCTCCAACAGCTTGCCCAGCTGGGTGGCCGTTATCCGCAGAATGGTGTCAGGGTCCTCGGCCCCCAACAGGCTGCGGCTGGCTTCCAGCAGCACCTGCGAAGCATAGGCCTTGCGCTCGCTTTGGGCGGCCTGTACCTTGATACGCCCCGTCAGCGAGGAGCAGAGCAGCGAAACGCAGAGCATGACCACTGCCGTTACCATGTCGTCTGACCGGATGCGGAACTGCATAAAGGGGTCAATGAACATATAGTTGACCAGCATCACCGAGAACAGCGAAGCCACGACGCCGTACACCAACCCCGATGTAAAGACGTTGATATACATGACGCCCAGGATATAGGTCAGGATATAGTTGGAAGAAACAAAATCCAGCCGGAAAAATACCCAGCTTGTCAGCGTACACAGCGCAAGAACCAATGCGGTCAGGGCGCAGTCCCGCAGCCAAAGCAGGGCAGGTTCGCGTTGCGGCATGGGTGCAGGCTCCTTTCCACTACAGGGCAGGGAATGCGGCAAGGCGGCCCAGCACTGTATTTATCCTATGGCAACACCGCACAATTCCCGCCTTGCGGCTTAAGCACCGCTCCGGCAGCTGCGGCACGGCATCTGCGTTGCCAAAATGCTCGATAAGACATCCAGTATTATCTGCGCTTTTGGCTTGGCATCTGCCGCACCTCGCTCGCCGTATCGGCACTTAGAATTATGCGGTATTGCCCTATTATAACATATTGCCGAACTCTTTGATACAAACGGAATAATCTTTATATAAATTTAATGTAGGCCTACCCTATCCGCGGCAGCCCCGGCACTTTTTTGCACGCTGGGCGGGGCATTGGTTGAAATCAGGCCGCAAATCGGTTATACTATTTTGTAATAATTGGATTGTTCTGCCCTGCGGGCGGTATTGCCATATAAAAAGGAGTGTTTTTACAATGTCCCATACCGTTATGGTGACCGGTGCCGATGGCTTTATCGGCAGCCATCTGGCCGAAGAGCTGGTAAAAAGCGGCGAGAAAGTGCGTGCTTTCTGCCTGTATAACTCGTTTGGTTCCCTGGGCTGGATCGATACCCTGCCCCCGGAGATCCGCAATGAAATGGATATCTTTATGGGCGATGTACGTGACCCCAACGGCGTGCGTACTGCCATGCGCGGGCAGGAGCGCGTGTTCCATCTGGCTGCCCTGATTGCCATTCCGTTCAGCTACCACAGCCCGGACAGCTATGTGGATACCAACATCAAGGGCACCCTGAACGTGCTGAACGCCGCCCGCGAGCTGGGCACCCAGCGCGTGATGGTTACTTCCACCAGTGAAGTATACGGCACCGCCCAGTATGTGCCCATTGACGAGCACCACCCGTTCCAGGGCCAGAGCCCCTACTCTGCCACCAAGATCGGCGCGGACCGCCTGGCCGAAAGCTTTTACCGCAGTTTTGACCTGCCGGTTTCCATTGTGCGTCCCTTCAACACCTATGGCCCGCGCCAGAGCGGCCGCGCCATCATCCCCACCATCATCACCCAGCTGCTGGCCGGCCAGCAGGAAATCAAGCTGGGCAGCCTGACCCCCACCCGCGACTTTAACTATGTCAAGGACACCGCCCACGGCTTTATGGCCATTGCGGACTGCGATGCCGCCATTGGCCAGGAAATCAACATTGCCACCGGCGTGGAACATTCCATCGGCGATTTGGCCAATGAGCTGATTGCCCAGATCAACCCCAGCGCCAGGATCGTCTGCGAAGCCGAGCGCCTGCGCCCCGAAAAGAGCGAGGTCAACCGCCTGCTGGGCGATGCCACCAAGCTGCGCACCCTGACCGATTGGAAACCGCAGTATACCTTTGAACAGGGCCTTGCCGAAACCATTGAGTTCCTGCGCGGCAACCTGGACCAGTACAAGGTCGGCCAGTACATTCTGTAAGGGCGGTTGTAAGGAAGTTTTATGCCAATAAAATTACAAAAGCTGCCCGCCGCTGTGCGGTGGGGGCTGGCTGTGCTGTGCGCCGCCGTGTGCGGCGTGCTGTGGGCCTATTACTGGCGGGTGTTCTTTGGGCTGGATAACCGTGTGTCCCCCCTGGTGGTTACACTGGGGTGTGCGGCCTTTCTGGAAGTATGTCTGCTGGCCGGGTATTGTGTGCGGCAGTTTACAAAAGGATTTGCGGCAAAAGGGGCCGTGTGCATCTTTTTGTGCGGGCTGCTGTTTGCATTTGCCAACCCGCCGCTGCAAACGCCGGACGAAGCCGACCATTACCTGCGCACCTATGCCATCTCCACCGGGCACTTTGATTTTGATGCTTCCCGCACCTACCCGGACGATGTGGCCTACCTGCTGGAAGCGTTCCCCGGTGCATGGGTGAATGCGCATACCTCTGCCGGTGTGGGCACTGACCCCGATACCGGGGCGAAAAAAGCCTATAACACCGCGGGCTATGCCCTGAAGCAATACGGCAAGGACGGCGCAGTGCAGAGCATGACGGATAGCTTTGCCCTGTACCTGGCGCACGATGTGCGGGATTCTGTGCCGGACCCGGTCAGCGAGCCGGTCAGCTTTCTGGTCATTCCATTCCTGCCGGGCGCGGTCGGTATGGCGCTGGCACGCCTGCTGGGCTTTGGCGCGCTGGGCTGCCTGTATGGCGGGCGCATCGTCAACCTGCTGGCCTACACGCTGTTGTGCGCGTTGGCGCTGGCCAAAGCGGAGCGTTACCGCCCGGCCTTTGCGGCCATTATGCTGCTGCCGATGTCGCTTTTTATGGGGGCATCACTGAGCTATGATGCAACCCTGCTGGGCTGCTATTACCTGATGCTTGCCCTGCTGACCCGCAAGGAGTGGAACACCCAAACGGCGGGCATTTACACCGCCGCCTGCATCTTTGTCAATATCGCTAAACCGTACCTGAACCTTTTGTGGGTGCTGCCTATCTTTTTGGTGGCAAAGCGGGAATGGCACGCCAAGGGACGCCGCCCGCTGTGGGCGCTGGGCAGCTTTGGCGGTGCTATGGCCGTTACCCTGCTGACGGAATGGTACGGAACGGCGTTCCGCTATAACTATCCCATGATTGAGCGCCAGGGCGGCAGCACGGTAAACGGCGGTGAACAGCTGGCCTTTGTGCTGCGCAACCCTCTGCGGACCATTGCTGCGTACTGGGGAACCCTGGGAGAGAATGATTTCTTTATTGGGCAGCTCGGCCTGTTCGGCTGGAAGGACCTGCCCATCAGCTTTTTGAACCTGACCGGCCTGCTGGTGCTGCTGTTGGCCGCCCTGCTGGCTGCTGCGCAGCCAAAACGCGCCGATGCGTTCCCCACCCGCCGCCGCGTGGGCGGGGCGGCACTGCTGGCGCTGGTGTACGCCGCCGGTGCCATGGCAGCCATGTATATCACCTATACCCCGGTGGGCATGGTGCGCATTGTGGGGCTGCAGGCGCGGTATTTCCTCTGCGTCTGGCTGGCATTGCTGCCCGCCCTGGCCGTGCTGCTGCGCAAAACCATCCGCCCCGCCATCACGGAAGAAAAGGCCGAAGCGGTCATCACCCCGCTGTGCGCCTGCTATGCCGTTTTGGGCGCTGTGCTGCTCTTCCAGCACTACTTTGTGGGGCCGGTGTACGTCGTATACGCGTGAGCTGGCTTACGCGTATATGAGAGAATAGTTAAAAATAATGGCGGTGTGCCCGTGGCACGATCAAATCTGCGGTTTTTCGCGGCTTTTGCGTGATAGTCTGCGAATATAGAATCAGCCTTTATATGCTACCTTGCCCCAATTTTCTAAGCCGCCCACCGGGCGGCGGTCCACCAACATTATTCTCTATTATTTATAAATTTCAATCCGGGAGGTGCTGTACCGTGCAGATTGTATTCGGCCTGCTGTTTTTGCTGTTCTTCTCCGCATGCTGTCTGTGTGTGGCGGCATGTACCCGGTTCGATGCCGCCCTGCTGCCGCTGCCCGCCTTGTGCGGGTCGGCCGTGGTGCTGTATCTGCTTTCCCTGCTGGGGCTTTTGCAGTTCGGCCATTTTATCATCATGGCGGTCTGGCTGGCCGGCGGGGTCTATTTTGGGGTGCGTGCCGGGTGGCGGGCTATCCGGCAGGCGCTGTTCAGCCCCGGCTTTTTGCTGTTTGTGGGCGGCAGCTGTTTTTTGTGGGTGCTGTTTGCTTTGCAGCAGCCCATGTTTACCCAGTGGGATGAATTTACCGCCTGGGGCCTTGCCCCCAAGATGGTGGCGGAGCGCGCTGCGCTGTATGTGGCGGATCCCATCAACCTGACGGCGAGCTTTACCTACCCGGCAACCAGCCTGGTTTCCTATCTCTTCCAGCGCGTACCGGGCCAGTTTTATGAATGGCAGTGCCTGGCCGGGCTGGATATTTTGTTCCTGGCCTGCATTGCCCCGGCGGCAGCCATGCCGCGCAAAAACTGGGCGGGTGCTGTGTTGGTGTTTGCTGCGGGCTTTCTTCTGCCGTTCTTTTTCAGCGTGGTTCCGGCAGGCACCCCATCCACCATGTACGCCAACGCCATGGCGGATACCCCCCTGGCGCTGCTGTTTGGCGGAACCCTGTGCCTGTATGCCGCGGCGGGCGGGCGCAAAACCGGATTTTTTGCCTGTGCCATGCCACTTGCCGTGCTGACCATGACCAAAGATATCGGTTTTGCCTATGCCTTGATCGTTACGTTCCTGATCGGGCTGGATCAGCTGTTCGGTACGCCGCACCCGGATACAAAGCCTGCCCGCATTTTCGGCGTATCGCTGGCAAAATGCAGCATTCTGGCGGCGGTGGTGCTGGCGGTGTTTATCAGCTGGAACCGCTATACCGCCGCCGTGACCCCAACCGAAACCACTGGGGCCAGCGTGGGCAGCGCGGGCCTGAGCTATGGTGCTGTGCTGACCGGCGGCATCAGGCAGCTGCTGGGCATTGGGCGCGAAGAACGCTTTGCCCAGATCATGCAGAGCATGGGCCAGGCATTTTTGTACCGCCGCGTCTGTTTGGTGGGCGCGCCCATCATGGCCGTCAGCTGCATTCTGCTGCTGTTCACGGCGGCCTTTGTGGCAGCGCCTGCCGGTGCCGCACGCCGCCGCACCGTGGTTGGCTTTGTGGGCGGGGTGTTCTGCTTTGCCGCGCTGTATCTCTTCCACCTGATTTTGTACTTCTACAATTTCTCCGAGGCCGAAGGCTCCGCCTTGAAGGACTATGAGCGTTATATCGCGCCCTACCTGCAGGGGTGGATGCTGTACGGCTTCTGTGTGCTGGGCTTTGCGGTGGGGCAGGGCAGCGGCGCGGCGCAGCGGCTGGGCCGTGCGGCGCTGGGGCTGGCCGCTGCGGCAGTGCTGGGTATTTTTGCCTGGCGCGGTGTGCCCGCAGCCGGGTTCTGGACCAACGCCGACAGCCTGTACACCCTGCGCCGCGATGTAAAGAACCGCGCTGAAGCAATGAACACCGTGCTGGACTGGCCGGACCGCGTGCTGGTCATCAGTCAGGGCGATGATGCCACCCGCTGGTACTACTACAAGTATGAGCTGACCGCCAAGGTGGTCAACGGCTATGGCGGTACCTGGTGGGGCAACGATGATTATTCCAGCCGGTGGGACTCCGACTTTATGAACCTGGTGGAAAGCCTGAACTGGACCTTGTATGACTTTGAGGCGGTCTGCACCGCAGACTCTCTGACCGCCTATATGGAGGAAAAGCAGATCGACTACCTGCTGATCGACCGTGCGGACGACTATCTGGAGCGGGAGTTCAGCAGCCGGTTCGAAGGCGGGCTGAAAGCGAATATGCCCGCAACCCTCTACCGGTTTGAAGGCCGTAGCAAGCCGATCGCCTTTACCCCGGTGGCTGTGGCAGAAAGCGGGGTGGTACAATGAAAGATAAACGCCCAACCAAGCGTTTTGCCGCCCCCGCCCGTGCGGGCCGCCCGCTGCGCCCCCAGCAGCTGCTGATATTGGCATATGCCGCCGCTGTTATTGTGTGGCTGGTGTACGTGCTGGTGGGCAGCGCTGTGATGCTGAACCATAAAGCAGACGGCACTATGGTGACCCGCACCCTGACGGCGGATGACCTGGAATTTGAAAGCTTTGTCAATTATGATGACGATGAATGGCATACCGCGCCGGTGGATGAACCCGGCTGGTATCTTTCCACCGACAACGACCCGCACATCATCTGGCGGGGCGAAGCCTGGCTGGAAACGGTGGAGCTGGACGCCGTGCACTACCTGCCGCCCGGCAGCATAGCATTGTATTACCTGCGCCCCGGCCAGACCGAGTACAGCGAGACCCAGAAAGTTTTTGCCCGCGTGAGCGGCGAAAACCAGTATACCTTTGACCTGGGCGGCCTTACCGTGACCGGGCTGCGCATTGACCCGGACAGTGTGGGCGGCGTGCCTACCCGGCTGGACGGCGTGGTGCTCAACCCGGTGCAGCCGTGGTACCTTCGCTTTGTGCCAAACGGCGGCCAATGGCTGCTGCTGTTGTTTGCCCCGGCTGTGGGGGCTGCGTTTGCCTGCCTTGCCGTTGATGTTTTCCGCAAAAAGTAAAAAAGAGCCCTGTGGGGCGGTGCGCCCATGGCTTGGGGGCACACCCGCAGGGCTTTTATGTTGTATAAAATGGTGATTCTATGGAGCTGCTTTGCATCTTTGCCGCGCTGGCGGTGCTGTTTTTGTTCTGCGCGTTCCTAACGCTCAAATGTAACCTGCATGCTGCGCTGGCCCCGCTGAGCGCGCTGGGCATTGCCGTTGCCTGGCTGACGGTTGCGGGCATGGCAAACCTGCTGCTGCCCGGCACTGTGCTGCTGTGGGCGGTGTTTGCGGGCAGCGGCGTGTGGGCGCTGGTGCCCCACAAAGGCCAGCGCCCGGCCTACCGCCGCCTGGTTGCACCGGGGGCGGTGCTGTTTTGGGGCATGGCGCTGGCATTTGCGGTGTACTTTTTTATCCGCCAGCCGCTGGCAACCAAGTATGATGAACTCAGCCTGTGGGCTACCGCCGTAAAGGTGACCAAGGCGGATAACCGCCTGTATGCCCTGGCTACCCTTGGAACCCCCTGGCCCCAGACCCAGAACCCCGGCCTGCCGCTGCTCTCCTACTTCTTCCAGTTTTTGGGCCATTATGCAGACTGGAAGATCTATGTGGCGTATGATGTGCTGGCCGCCGCCGTGTTTGCCGCAGTGCTGGGCGGGCTGAACTTCCGCCAGTACCGCATTGCGGTGCCGCTGGCAGCAATCTGCTGGTTTGCCCCCTGGTTTTTGACGGTGTATAACCATACGATCTATCTGGATACCACTTATATGACCGCCTATGGCGATGTGCCCGCGGGCCTTGCACTGGGCGGCGCTGTGGCGCTGTGGCTGGCGCTGCGCAAAACCGGCGGCCCCAAGTGGGCCGTACTGCCGGTACTGGCGCTGGCGGCCAACATCAAGGCCAACACCTTTGTGCTGTCCCTGGTGGCGGCGGGGCTGATGGCTGTGGATGCCTGGCTGTTTGCGGAGCACCCCTTCAAAAAGGGCCTTGCCCGCCGCACCGGCTTTGCCATTGCCTGCTTTGCCGCGCCCATGCTGATCTATTATTTCTGGAACATCCGCTATGTGGGCATTCTGGTTGCCAAAAGTGCCAGCGAGGGCGGCACCGGCGAAACCAGCGCCCCCTTGTCCGCTGTGGTCATCAACGGCATCAAGATTTTGCTGGGCCAGCCGGTGGAGGGCTTTTACGCCGAGCGCCAGAGCCAGTTCACCCAAGCCATGGCCGATATGGGCCACCAGTTCTGGACTTCGGATGGTCGGCTGAGCATGATCGGCCAGGGCCGCAATGTTGTGGTGCTGATTCTGCTGGTGTTCTTGGTGGCAGCCATCTGCGCCAGAGGCCGCCAGCTCAAGCTGCGCATTGGCTGCATCGGGGTGCTGTCCCTTGCATGCTTTGTGGGGTATAACCTCATGCTGGCGCTCAGCTATGGCTTTATTTTCAAGCCGGATCAGGCCGTGGGGCTGGTGGATTATAACCGCTATATCTATACCTACTATATCGGCTGGTTCTTTATGGCGCTGGCCTGCTGGAGCACCGCCCTGCAAACCGCGGATGGCGAACAGAAAGCCCCGGCCCGCCGCTGGATTGCCCTGGCGGGCCAGGCCGGTGTTCTGCTGATGGCCGCCGCCATGCTGGTGCGGGTGAACGGCATGATCCTGCCGCAGCTTTCGGTGCTGGGCTTCTCGGATGGCGAATTCGCCGACCGCAAGACTGCCCGCGCCGAAGCTGACTGGCTGTGCAGCGATTACCTGAACGAAAACGACCGCGTGTTTTTTGTCAGCCAGGGGGATAACGGCGAACACTGGTTCTCTGCCGTGTTTGATTTTTACCCCGTCCTGGTGGATTACTCCGGCGTGGGAGCCACGCAGGAGGGCGGCGGCGGAACCTTCGGCCTGCCGGAGCTGGAACCGCAGGAGGAGGGCGTGAAGCAGCGCTACTACCACCCCTACACCGCTGAACGCCTGGATGAAACCGTGCGTGCCAACGGCTGTACGGTGCTTTACCTGCAAAAGATCGACGATATCTTTGTGCAGAGCTATCAGAACCTGTTTACCGACCACCTGGCCGCTGCGCAGGCGGGGCAGACCCTGCTCTACCGCGTAACGGATGCCGGGTATGAGCCGGTCACAATGCAGATGAGCAAGGAGGCGGCCCAATGAAAGAGATGACATGGAAAAGCCGCCTGAACCGACTGTTTGCCCATCGCTTTGCCTTGCCGGTGCTGTGCTGGTGCGCGGCGCTGGTGTTCTGGCTGGTGCAGGGTGCGGTGGCCTTTGCGGGGGACAGCTCCGCCAAGGCAAAAGGCACCCTGGCTGAAACCTCGATCCCCATTGAAAGCTGGCAGCTGGCCGAGCTGACCTGGGGGGAGCCGGGGGAGAACAGCGCACCCCAGGGCCAGCTGATTACCACAGGCGGCGACCCGCAGATGATTTTGGAGGATGTATCCGGCCGCGTGGTGCGTACCGTGAGCTACAACGTGGAGTTTGACGGCGATTCCCGCGAAATGTGCCTGTATTACACCACAAAAACGGGGGAGCCCTACAGCCAGGACCGCCGCGTCTTCCCCAAAGTGCTGGCAGACGGCACCTATGTGTACACCCTGCCGCGCACCCAGATCGTGGCACTGCGGCTGGATCCCTGCAGCCCCGATGAAAACAAGACCGTGGGCCTGACCTTTACTCCGCAAAGCATTACCCTGAACGCCGCCAGCACCCTGCCCGGCGGGGCAGATTACTTTATCCCCACCTGGCACCAGCTGTTCGGCCTGATCGTGTACCCCGCCCTTGCCGCCGCCGCATTGGATTGGCTATGGGCCGTGGGCAGACAGCTTGCCAAAAAGAAACAATAACCCGACAATAGCCTGATATAACAAAGCACCGTGCCGCAAGCAGGAGAACCCCCTGCATGGCGGCACGGTGTTTTTTGTTGGTATGGGTGAAATCAGCAAAAGGCATCCCCCAGCCGAGAGCGAATGTATTCCAGGAACGCGGCAGATGCTGGGGTATATTGCCATCGGGTGGTGCTGTCCTGGGCATTGTTCCCGGCCATGGTGGCCACCGGCACCGACAGGATCTTCGCCAACCTGTTCTGGATGGGGGTGATGATCTGGAGAAAATGAAAAGCGGGCTAAGCAGCCAAAAAGGAATCACAATGTTGAGAATCTTGAATGACACAACAAAAAAGCACCGGACAGAAATTTGTCTGGTGCTTTTTGGTGCGCCCGCGGGAATTCGAATCCCGGACACCCTGATTAAAAGTCAGGTGCTCTACCAACTGAGCTACGGGCACAAATACTCAATTTGCCTGTTACAGCTTAAATATTGTAACAGGTATGGGAGAAAAAGTCAAGCTTTTTGCCGCATTTTCAGCCAGAAAATCTGCCGCAGGGCAGCTGGTGCAGGAACCTGAAGCATAAACGCATTGCAAAACAGAATAAATATATTGAAAAACAATAAAAAAGTATTGTAAAACGATGCAATATATGCTATGATAACAGCATCGGATATACCATAAACCATCAGGGGGAATGACCAATGCGTCAATTACCAGAAAACTTTTTTGGCTGGAACGACCACAAAAGCATTATGCTGACCAAGTTCGCCACCCTGGCGGCGGCCATGGGGTGCGTGGTGATGGTGCTGTGCGGGCCGCGCATCGTCAGCTGGGTTTTGGCGGTGCACGCGCTGCAGCTGGTGCATGGGCCAAAGCTGGGGTATTTTTTGCTGGGGCTGGGCTATTGCAGCGCCGCGCTGGCCCTGTGGATGCTGTATAACCTGTACATGTTTTTGGCGCGCATTGAAAAAGAAGAGGTGTTTACCCCTGCCAACGTGTTGGCCCTGCGGCGCATCAGCTGGTGCTGCACCTGGGCTGCAACGCTCTGCCTGCCGGTGGGTGCTGTGCTGGGGCTACCGTTCATCTTTGCCATTGGCGTTGCGGCGGCGTTTATGGCGCTGATCGTGCGGGTCATCAAAAATGCGTTTGCCCAGGCCGTTAAGATGAAAGACGAACTGGACTATACCGTGTAAGGGGGCGCAGAAGATGCCAATTATCGTCAACCTGGATGTGATGATGGCAAAGCGCCACATGGGGGCGGGGGAGCTGGCTGAAACCATCGGCATTACCCCGGCCAACCTTTCCATCCTGAAAAACAACAAAGCAAAAGCGGTGCGGTTTTCCACCCTGGAAGCCCTGTGCAAAGCGCTGGACTGCCAGCCCGCTGACCTGTTGGAATACCGCCCGGACGAAACGTAAAGAAACGACCTTGGGCAACACCGCACAATTCCCGCCTTGCGGCTTAAGCACCGCTCCGGCAGCTGCGGCACGGCATCTGCGTTGCCAAAATGCTCGATAAGACATCCAGTATTATCTGCGCTTTTGGCTTGGCATCTGCCGCACCTCGCTCGCCGTATCGGCACTTAGAATTATGCGGTATTGCCCTTGATATAAGGAGACAACCCAATGAAATTTGATAAAAAAGAGGCTGCAGGCCAGCCCCTTCCATTTTCTGCACCCAAAAATCCGCAGTGGGTCATGCTGGCCGCCCTGCTGCTGAGCTATGCGGCGGGCTATGAATATGTTGACCGCTGCCTGGGTTTTGGGGTGGCGAGCGAGTACTCCGCCTGGCGCGCCGGAGTGCTGGTGTTTGTGGCGCTGTATACCGTAGTGGTGGAGCTCGCCGCCTGGGCGGGGGACCGCAAACTCAGCCGGACCGCCGCGGCCTGGTGGTGCTGCTGGCTGGTGCAAAGCCTGGCCATGGCGGGGTGGAGCCTGCACACGGACGACCTTGGCTTCTGGCAGGTCGTGGCGTGGCACTGCACGGCTATTTATTATGTGCTGGCCCGCAATGATTTACTGGCGGCTGGCCGCACCAGCTGCCTTGTGCTGCTGGATGGCGTGGCGGGCATGTTTGCCATCCCATTCGGCAACTTTTTGCTGCGTACCCAGCTGCTGTGGCAGGCACTGCACCGCTGGTGGGCCAATCATGCGGGACGCAAAGGCCGCACGCTGGAAACCGCCGTCAGTATAACTGCCGCCCTGCTGCTGGGCGGTGCGGCCTGCGCCACGCTGGCGGGGGCAGATGATAACTTTGCCCGGCTGTGGGGGCATCTTGGCAGCTGGCTGGGGCAGCTGTTCGGGCAGGATGCCCTGCTGGCAAATCTGCTGATCTTTGCGCTCTCCCTGCCTGTTGGTGCCTGGTTGTTTGGTCTGGCGGGCGGCAGCGCCCGGCGCAAGGCGCCGCCTGTTGCGGCGGAACAGTTTTACGGCAAACTGGCAGCCCTGCCGCGCCTGCCTCAGCTGATGGGAGTGTTAGTCATGGCGGTGCTGTGTGGTGTGTATACGTTGTTTTTTGCCGTGCAGGCGGCGGAATTCGCCGCTGCCCTTGGGGCACCGCTGCCCCTGACCGCGCCGGATGCCGCCGCGTTTGCGGTGAACGGTTTTTGGGAGTTTTGCCGCATTCTGGCGCTGGACCTTACTGTGCTGGCGGCACTGCACTTTTTGGGGGCGCAGCCGGTTACCCAAAAGGGCTTATCCCGCGTGTTGGCCGTGGCGCTGTGCGGGTTCGGTGCCGGGTTTGCGATGCTGGCCGCGGCCAAGCTGGCGGTGTATATCAATCTGTACGGCCCAACGGTGCGGCGCATTTGGGCTGCGTGGGTGCTGGGAGCATTGTTACTGGCCAGTGTTCTGGCTGCGGTGCGGTTGTTCCGCTGCATCCCGGCGGCGCGCATGGCCTTTGTGGCGGCGGCGTTCAGCTTCAGCCTGCTGTGCTGCCTGCCTCTGGAGCGCTTCTGTGTGGATGCTCAGCTGGCCCGCCCCGATTGCGATTGGCAGCTTTTGCAGCGCTACACCTGGCAGAGCAGCGAGCTGGACGAGTATATCACCCAACAGGCAGGGGAAAACGCGAACTTGTCGGAGTGAAACTCCGCCATCTTGCGCTGTGCGCAAGACCGTTCTGTCGCTTGAAAGCCCCACTGGGGCTTTCATTGCTTCACTTCGTTTCGCAAACGCGAACTTGTCGGAGTGAAACTCCTCCATCTTGCTATCGCAAGACCGTTCTGTCGCTTGCACACCCCACTGGGGTGTGCATTGTTGAACTTCATTCAACAAACGCGAATTGTTCGATCTTTTCAAATACTAACGTCCTTAATTCTGTTCAATAATTGATTTATAGTAGTTACCAAAGTCAGCAAGTGAATTAAC
>ENA-ORLY01002867-ORLY01002867.1-human-gut-metagenome-genome-assembly--contig:-NODE-2867-length-15258-cov-2.653053_pt1 | contig 15258 bp, 15 predicted proteins | sample MGYA00243071_ERZ508832 | MGnify/ENA primary metagenome ERZ508832 (study PRJEB26277, sample SAMN04329777) | human gut metagenome | biome: human-associated habitat | host: Homo sapiens | place: USA...
TGAAGCATTATAGCAGATGCTCCACACAGTTGCATTGCCAAATTGGTCAAATCATTGCTTATTTAGACATTTTTTCGGTACTTGCCAGGAGTTACCCCATATTGTCGCCGGAAAGCGGCGGCAAATTGACTGACACTGCTGTACCCCACCGCTTTTGCCACTCCTTCCAGGCTTAATCCGGGCGTATGCAGCAGTTGCGCCGCACGCTCCATCCGCTGCTTCCGCAGCCAAGTGTGAACGGGTAGGCCATACAGTTGTCGGAATCCCTCCTTAAACGTGGTGGCAGAGAGACAAGCCCGACGGCTCAAGGCAGGGATGGTGAGAGGTTCGTCCAGGTGCTCTTCCATGTACCGGCGGGTCTCCGCCAGCGACCGGGCAATGTTCCGGTCCGGCATCGAGTCTGGGAGTATATCCATCTCCTGTTCTTCCTGAGCGGAGAGCAGATAGAGCAGTTCCACCGACTTCCACACGCACCAGCGCGCCCTCTCACTTCGGGGAAGACGGTCCAAGTCGGCAAAGGCAGCCCGACTCCAGTGCGTGGAGCCTTCCACCGCGCATCCGCCCCGGCTGGACATCCACCGTCGTACCCGTCCTGTATCCAGGGTCAGACCACCCAGCAGATTGCAGATACTTTCCAGGCTTTCTCGCGCGCCCCGGGCATCCACTGCCACCAAAACGCCTTCCAAGGGGGCCCCCACGCTGGCACCGGCCAAGTCTGTGAGGTCAGTGAGTATCAGCACCTGCTGGGCACCAGCTGTCAGGAATGATCCGTCCTGCCGAGTTAAGGTCACTGATCCCCGCATGCAGAACAATGTCTCAAAGTGCATGCGTTCCAGTTGGAGAGGCAGCGGGAACGACCACTTATCCAGGGAAAACAGACAGGCCCGGGCACCGGGCATCACCAGTGTCCAATCCCCACGGTCAGCCAGAAATTCCGCCAGCAAAATTCAGCCTCCTCTCCTCGACGCTATGCCCTAACTCCTTACCGGCCAAACAACCCCTTCTTCGCCCAAGGCTCCTTCCGGATCTCCCCCACCTCATACCCGGTAGCGGAAATAGCCGCACGCAGGGCATCCTCGTCCAGTTCCGTTTCCGTGAGCACCGTGGTCTCCTTCTTGCTCCGGGATGAGGTGACCTTCTTCACGGGAAATGCCTTCCGCACCGCATCGTTGATATGAGCCTCGCACATGGAGCAGGCCATGCCCTCCACCGCTATTGTGTATTGGATCATTTGAAATGCCTCCTTGAATAATATTGTGGCGTGCTAAAAATATAGGAATATCAGGTAGTTCCCAATAAACGGGTAAGCCTTGAGTATTTGCCGCACCTGTACTGTGTTGAGATAGCCGCTAAATCTGTAAAGGCGCGCGATCTCTCTAATTCATATATTCTCTTTGTACTGCTGAACTCTCAATAAAGGCGTTATACCGACCTCTGGTGCAAAATTCACCCAACTGGCAGTAGGGCACAGACATTCTACCGATCTCCCGTTCCGTTTTGCCACTTGAAAACCCATTTCCCATCTTCCTTAATAACAAACTGCGGAGACTGCTCTGTAAGCAGAGTCTGATCCATTTCTGCCTGGATGTTTTCTGGAAGTGCAGAAAAACCCTCTGAATCGAAATGACGAAACAAGTCTCCCCAAGTGGAGTCTGCTGTCGGTGTGAAGTCTTCCCAAACTGCGGGTTCCTCTGGCAAGGAAGGCGAAGTTTGTTCCATATCTCCACCAACAGTTGCGCCGCAGCCGGCCAGCAGGCTGAGCGATGTGAGAAACACCAAGAGGCTCTGCCATGGTTTCAAGATGCTCCCTCCTTATGAGAATTCCAATGTCCAGCTTTGTGACATGCTTTCCGCAGACAGCAGTGTATACACCGTTATCAAAAAAGCTGAGGTGAGTATCAGCAACATCATTGCAAGACGGAAACTTTTGCGTTTTTCTCTCCGAATTTTTCTCGAAGCATCTGGCAAATCTGGGATCGCTCTGTGCCCTGTTTTTCCTGCTGCTTGATCAGTTTATAGGCTTGAAACAGGGGAGAGGGGCCAATTTCCGAACTGAAATAGCCGATCCCCTGGTTCCAGGCCAGCAGTTCAAACACATCGTCCAGCGCCGCAGACTCCACCCCGCTGGCATAGGCCTTAAGGCCTGCCGCATCCGTCCGGCGCCCACGGCGTTTGCCAGGGACAGGAGCAGCCGCGTTCCATAGGGGAGCGTCCGCTTGCCGCTCTGCCAGGTCAGGGACCAAAAATCCGCCGCGATCCTGCCTAACTCTTCGTCAATCATCGGGTAGTTGAGCAGAGCAAGCGGCTTGAAGAGCGTATCCTCCCCGCTGTCCTTTTTCTCCACGCGGCAGAAAGAGACACGGAACTCTGACGGCCCGGCCTGTTCTGTGTGGTGCTCAAAGCCCAGGGCCTCCATGGCGGCGTAGAACGGTAAATCCTTCGCCTACTTCCAGCCCTATTGCCTTCTGCTTCAGGCCTGGAAAAAAGTTTCCTTGCAGATGGCGTACGTCAATGACAGGGAAATCCTGGGCCTGTGCTTTCCATTTTTCATAACTCATGCGTTGCTTGTCTCCTTGATGCGGTATTCATAGATGATAGTTCGGTTCCCAGAGCCATCCCGGAACGGCTTTTCTGCCACCCTTGCAAAGCCGCGCTTTTCATAAAATTCCCATGACGCCAGCGTATTGGTCAGCAGGCGCACGGTGTCCGCGCCGTCGGCCCGGGCTCTGGATAAAAACTGCGTGACCAACGCGGTTCCCAGCCCCTTCCGATAAGCCACTTTGGAGGCAAGCGCCACAAGTTCCAGGTCACAGGTCCCAAAGGTCTTGCTGTCCCGCTCCTGTAATTGGGAAAAGAAATGATCCCATTGTATCTGAAAGGGGCCTGACATTTTATACTGCTTCAAATAGTATTTGAAGAACATCCTGCACCACAGGCCATAGTGCTTTTTGCACGCATATCGGTTTGCCAAGGGCCGGTCGAATGATTTGCTATATTTCCCGCAGATAAACCCCACGACCTGCCCATCATCCGCCTCCGCAACATAGGTGAAGTTGCACTTTTCGATCAGGACCTGGGCGTAGTCCCGCAGCAGGATCTTGTCGCAGTCCTCCACAGGGGCCGTGAAAAAGCCTTCATACAGGCACTCGCCGCAGGCCGCGGCGTCTTTCTCCGTGTATGGCCGGATCGTAAACATCATGGTCACACCCCCGATCTACGAGTCTTGCTCCAGTTGTCTCTGGACGGTCACCATATTTTGTGCGGTGAGATACCCCGCGGTGTCCACCGGCAGGCGGCGTAGCACAGGGGCAGAGTTCGTTTTCCCAGCAATGCGTGCTCCACCACCCAAAAGTCCTGCCGGGACAGATAGGAGAGAAATTCCCCGGCGTTCCAGGGATGGTAAACATGAAAGCCAGTCCGCTCCATACACCAAGTACGAAAACCTGCCAGCCTCCCGCCGCCGTGGACGAAGGTGGGAGCAAAGAGCCATCCGCCCGGTTTCAGCACCCGGCGAATCTCCGCCATGACCTTGTCCGGTTCCTGCAGAATGTGCAGTGCGTTTGCAATCACCACCGCGTCGAAAGTCTCGGGAGCGTAGGGCAGCGCGGCGGCGTCCTGGACAGAAAAGTGCAGCCGGGATGAGGTCACACGCTTTTTTGCTTCAGCGATCATGTTCGGTGAATAATCTGTCGCCTCCCAGAGCCGGACATAGGGTGACAGCGGCACGGATAACTGCCCCGTCCCGCAGGCCAGTTCCAGTACATTCATGTCCCGGGACAGATGGGGTCGGATACGGTTGCAGATCTCGCTGTAAAGCGGTGCGGAATGCGCCATCAAGGATGTGTAATGCCGGGCCATCTTCTGCCAAAATGCTGCTCCTGTTTCGCTCATGATGAAACGCCTCTTTTGGTTAGTGTTTACTAACCTAAGAATAATACAAACATCCCGATCATGCAAGCACTTTTTACCCACCAACATTGTGCGCCCCACGGGAATCATCTCGTGCGGCGCACAACGCACTTCACTGCTTCAATAGTTCCAGCAGTTGCCGAACATTTTTCTTGCCAAATGAAACGTGCTCCCCGCCATTGACCACCAGGCAGGGGACGCTCATCACTTGGTACCTGTCCCGCAGGTCAGGGAAGTGGTTCAGGTCGTAGACCTGAGCGGTAATGTTCGGATTTTCCGCGGCAATGCGCTGGGCAGCGGTTACCAGTTCCGGGCACATGGTGCAGGAGAGGGATACCAGCACCTGAAGATGCACCGGATTCTGGATGGCCTGTATCGCAGCGCAACTGTCCTCGTCTAAAGCCTGTCCCGGCCCAGCGGCGTTGTAGAGCCCCAAGACGAAGGAGGTGAACTCATGCCCCCCCGGCACGCCATGGAAGGCAAGGCCCGTCCAACTGCCGTCTGACCGGCATACGTGGATGCAGGGCAGGTGGTCCGCATCAGCGGGATCGCCGAGTTCCACAGACAATTTGTGGCTCTGTGCGGCCAATTCCTCCATATACTGCCGCAGCTCAACGGACAGGGGCGTTTCATCCAGATACAGCCGTAGGATCAGTGGCGAGGCCATCCGAGCAAATACGGTGTGGAGCTGAGAGAGCATGTCCCCTGTGAACAGGTCGCTGCCTGACTTAGCGGAAGCTGCCGGTTCCTCTGGCTGGCTTACTGCCTGCTGAGGATGGAGACTGGTCTTTACCTGCATGGCGGCACACAACCGCTCCAGTTCTGTGGCGGCCAGGGCCCCATCTCCTACGGCGGTGACTACCTGGCGCAGGGGCTTGACGCACACATCGCCTGCGGCATAGAGGCCATCTGTTGTGGTCTTCTGGCTGCGGTCTGTGAGGATATAGCCCTGCTCGTTCAGTTCCGCAAGCCCACGGACCAGTTCTGTGGCCGGCTCATATCCGGCAAAGACAAAGACGCCGAAGGTTTCTCCGTCTGCCGCGTGGTACTTGGTCACCTGGCCGATCTTGGTATTCCGGTACCGGAGGAAACGCAGGGTGGTGTCACCAGACACTTCTTCAACTTCTGTATTGGGGAGAACCGTGATTTTCTCGTGGTTCCGGGCAGCATCCGCAGTGGCTTGGGCACAAGAGAAGTCGTCGCCCCGGATCAGAATGGTCACATGGCGGGCGTACTTGGTGAGGAACACGCTCTCCTCCGCCGCGGCAAAGCCGCCGCCCACCACAAAGACCTCCTTGCCGGTGAAAAACTCGCCGTCGCAGGTGGCGCAGTAGGCCACGCCCCGGCCCCGGAACTGCTCCTCCCCCTGAAAGCCCACCATGCGGGGGTGGGCGCCGGTGGCCAGCAGCACGCCGAAGCACTTCAAGTCACCCCGGCTAGTCCGCACGGTTTTCACATCGCCGGAGAGGTCTAGGCCGGTGACCTCGGCCAGCAGGAACTCCGCGCCGAAACCCTCCGCCTGCTTCCGCATAGTTTCGGTGAGTTCCGTTCCGCTGGTCCGACCCACGCCGGGATAGTTGACCACCTCTGCGGTAATGGTGATCTGTCCGCCAAAGTGGTCCTTCTCTACGACAACGACCCGATACCTGGCACGGGCCAGGTACAGGGCGGCGGTGAGCCCCGCCGGGCCGCCGCCGATCACCACCACATCGTAGAGGTTTTCCACCTGCTCCATGGTTTACAGCTGGCCCACCAGGTCCAGGCTGGGTTTCAGGGTCTCCGCGCCGGGCTGCCACTTGGCTGGGCACACCTCATCTCCGTGCTCCGCCACAAACTGGCAGGCCTGGACCTTCCGCAGCAGTTCGTCGGCGTTGCGGCCCACATTGCCAGCGTTGACCTCGTAGGCTACGATCTTTCCCTCCGGGTTCACGATGAAACTGCCCCGCTCCGCCACGCCGTCGGCCTCGATATAGACCTCGAAGTCACGGGCCAAGGCGTGGGTGGGGTCAGCCAGCATGGGGTACTGGATCTTCTGGATACGCTCCGAGGCGTCGTGCCAGGCCTTGTGGACATAGTGAGTGTCGCAGGAGACGGAGTAGATCTCGCAGCCCACCGCCTGGAACTTGTCGTAGAGGTTGGCCAGATCCTCCAGCTCCGTGGGGCAGACGAAGGTGAAGTCGGCGGGATAGAAGAAGAACACGCTCCACTTGCCCAGGATGTCCGCCTTGGTGACGGCCCGGAAGGCATTGTTCTGATAGCACTGGACGGTAAAATCCGCAATTTCTTTCTGGATCAGGGACATAAGATGGCCTCCATTCATCATTATAATCTGTGGTTAGCAATAACTAACTACAAGGGAATTATACAAGGAAATGGCTTGACCGTCAAGAAGAACCTGCGGAACAGCGATCATTTTATACTACGCAGCCGGCAGATCTCCTTGCGCATTCAGGCCGCGTAAGGAATAGGGGCCTGCGGCCTGTTTTAACAGGCAGCAAGCCCCGTGTTTGGAGCAATTTCTCCCGCAGAATGATGGATGGATGTGATAGAGTGCGCGATGATCCCGTTTCCCGCTTATTGCAGGGTCCACTGACCAGATGCTGTCCGCTCAGATACGAAGTCCCGATAAATGCCCTCCTGGGCGATCAGGTCCTCATGGGTGCCCTGCTGGACGATGCGGCCCTGATCCAGCACCAGGATCTGGTCGGCGTTGCGGACGGTCTTCAGCCGGTGAGCGATCATCAGTACCGTTTTCTCCCGGGTCAGGGCCTCCATGGCCTTCTGGAGCTGATCCTCGTTCTCCGGGTCCACATTGGCGGTGGCCTCGTCGAAGATCACGATGGGGGCGTCCTTCAGCAGGCACCGGGCGATGGAGATCCGCTGTTTCTCACCGCCGGAGAGGGTGGCCCCGCCCTCGCCGATCACCGTGTCGTACCCCTCCGGCAGAGCGGAGATGAAGTCGTGGCAGCAGGCTTTCTTTGCCGCTTCCACCACTTGGGCATGGGTGGCATCCGGGCAACCGAACTTGATGTTGTTCTCGATAGTATCGTGGAAGAGGTACACCCGCTGGAACACCATGCTCACCTGGTCCATCAGGGACTCCAACGTGTACTCCCGCACATCCCGGCCGCCGATGGTGACCCGGCCGCCCTCCACATCCCAAAACCGGGCGATCAGATTGCAGAGGGTGGTCTTACCGGAACCGGAGGGACCCACGATAGCGGTGGTGGTCCTGCCCGGGATGGTGAGGGACACGTCCTTCAGGATGGGCCGGCTGCCGTAGGAGAAGTTTACATGGTCGAACACGATGTCGTGGGCGTCCGGATGGAGCGCCGCGCCGTCCTGGTCCATCTCTGGGATCCCGTCCACCTGATTGGCATGGTCAATGGAGCTGCCCACCAGCCGCAGAGCGGACACGCCGCTGCCCGCAGACTGGATCTGGGAGAAGATCAGGAAGGAGATGATCACCGCCATCAGAGCGTTGGCCAGAGTCAGGCTGCCATTCAGGTACAGCCACACGGCGGCAACCAAAATCACCACACTGAACAGGTGGAGGGCCATCTCCTGGGCCCAGATGTAGGGGGTGAACAGCTTTTCCACCGCCAGATTGTTCTCCCGGCTGTCCTCCAGGGCCTGGCGGATCCGTTTGTCCCCCTTGCCGGTGAGGTTGAAGGACTTGATGACGCTCATTCCCTGGAGCTGCTCCAGAACCGCCTCTACCAGCCGGGCCTCATCCCGCTGCCGCTTGGGCGCGATTTTGGCGGACTGTTTCTCCATGCGGGAGAGGAGCAGCAGGTACAGCGCCATCCCGGCCAGGGCCAGCAGGCCGATGCGCCAGTCCCAGAACAGCACGCACAGCAGCATGACGGCGGAGTTGATGAGCCCGCCCAGGATGGTGACCAGCACCATGGCCCCGGCGCTCTCCACCTCGTCCAGGACGGTGGTGGCGATGCCGGTGAGTTCCCCTAAACTCTGGTCATTGAAGTAGCCCATGGGGATGCGCTTGAGCTTATCGCCCATGCTTAGGCGCTTGTTGGCCGCCATGAAATACCCGGCGTGGGTCTGCTGGAGCTGACTGAACCGATTCATGATCGCCCGCCCCAGAATACTGACCAGCAGCAAGGCCAGGGCCTCCCAGGCCGGGGCGGCTGAAGTGGAGCCGTCCACCAGGGCCAGGACTACTACATAGATGGCGGCGATCTGGAACATGTGGAAGATGGCATAAAAGAACCCCAGTACCATAGACTTGCGGATATTGCCCTGCTCTTCACCGGCAAAGCGCCAGATTTTTCTCAAAACCTCGATCATGCCTGCTCTCCCTCCTTTACACCCATGTGAGCCTGCCACATCTCACGATAGAGGGGGCAGGTTTCCAACAGTTTCTCATGCTTGCCGGCGGCCTCGATGCGGCCGCCGTTCACCATCACGATCTGGTCCGCGCCGGTGATGGTGCTCAGGCGGTGGGCGATGACCAGCACGGTCCTGCCCGCCACTAATTTTCCTACGGCACGCTGTACCAGGGCCTCGTTCTCCGGGTCAATGTAGGCTGTGGCCTCGTCCAGCACCACGATGGGGGCATCCTTCAGCATGGCCCGGGCGATGGCAATGCGCTGCCGCTCGCCGCCGGAGAGGTGGGCGCCGCCTCCGCCCACGATGGTGTCATAGCCCTGTTCCAGGTTCCGGATGAAATCGTCACACCCGGCAGCCTTAGCCACAGCCTCCACCTCCTGGTCGGTGGCATTGGGGCGGCCCATGCGGATGTTCTCCCGGACGCTCTCGTCAAAGAGGTAGTTGTCCTGGGACACAAAGGCCACCTGGTCATAGAGCTGGGGCAGCGGGATTTTCTTCAGATCCTGCCCGCCCAGGGTGATGGTACCGGCGGACACATCCCAGAACCCGGCGATCAGTTTGGCGATGGTGGACTTGCCGGAGCCGGAGGGGCCCACAAAGGCAGTCATGGTGCCGGCGGGGATGGTGAGGGACACGTCGTGGAGGACCTCCTTGTCCGCGTGGTAGCCGAAGGACACATGGGAAAGGTCGATGTCCCGCCCCTGGAACTGCACCGGGGCGTTCCCGTGGTCTTGCTCCTCACCGTTCAAAATCTCGTCCACTGAGCCCACGATGGTGCCTACCTTAGCCAGACTATCCACAAAGTCAATGGCGGAGAGCAGCGGTCCGGCGATGCCCAGGGACAGCACGATGGTGGTGATGAAGGTCTCCACCGGCAGGCTCCCGCCGGCATACAGCAGCCAGCCCACCCGCAAAATGGTGATCATGGTGGTGGGGGAGATGGCCTTGGACAGGGAGATGGGCAGCTGGCAGCTTTTCATCCAGTGGTAGAAGTAGGAGGCGTTGGCCTTTACGCTGTCGGAAAACCGGGCGTAGGACTGCTTCCCCTGATTGAAGGCCTTGATGACCTCAATGCCGCCGATGTACTCCACGATGGCGCTGTTCATGGCCTGGGTGGTCTTGACGGAGCCCTCGTACTGCTTGCCGTAGTTGGCCATTACCGCCATCATGAAAGCCATGCCCACCGGGATGGACACCAGGCTCAGCAGGGCCATCCTCCAGTCCAATATGAACAGGTAGACGAGGATGCACACCGGCCCAAGCACGTTGGCGGTCATCTCCGGCAATAGATGGGCCAGGGGCCGCTCCATGCTCTCCACCTGGTCAACGATGACCTGCTTCATCCGGCCGCTGGAGGTATCCAGGATGGTGCCGAGAGGCATTCTGGGGAGTTTCTCCAAAATTTTCTCCCGGATGGACTTCAGAATGGAGAAGGTGGCCTTGTGGGAGATGGACAGGGCCAGGGAATACAGGCTGGCCCGCAGTAGGAACCCTGCCAGGGCCACGGCGCACCAGGTCAGGTAGAACGAGAATTCCTGTCTGCCGGACAGCAGGCCGAGAATGATCTGGGCGGCGGCAAAATAAGGGGCCATGCCGCACAGCACCCCCGTTACGGCGGAGAGGATGGCCCGGATCAGGCTGCCGTGCTGTGCCTCGCCCAGCTCCCACAGCCGGAGCATGGGACTTTGTTGGTTCATCTTGAATTCCTCCTTATTTGGTTAGTATTTGCTAACTCATTATGAAATCAAAAGGCTGCACCCAGAATGGGGGACAGCCTGCTTGATTCAGGGCTGGGGATCGAACACGGTGCCAAAGCCCGCCATGTGGTAGTCGTTGAGCATCTTCACATAGCGGTGGGCGGCGTCACGGTCCATGTTGTGGCGCACCACCTCGAACATACCATTGAAGTAGGCGGTGACGATGATGTGGATGAACTCCTCCGTCACCTGGCCGGACTTCACGCTCTCACAGCCGATGACCTCCATGTACTGGTAGGTGTACTCAACCTCAATGTCTACCAGTTCGTCCAGGAAACAGGCGAACCGGGTGCCATGGGCCCCGTCCAGCAGGAGGCGGAATACGTCGAAGTGGTCGTAGATATAGTCCAGCAGTTTAAGCTGATGGTGGGCGGTGTACCGGCCCATTTCCGCTTTCTGTGTCTCGTCATCCAGTTGATGAAAACTCTCCTGGATCTCCCGGAACATAGCCCGGAACTCGTCCACCACCGGCTCTACAATGTCCCGGAACAACCCTTCCTTGTCTCCGAATCGGGTGTAGATGGAGCCGGTGCTGGTGCCCGCCTCCTGGGCAATGGTCCGCAGGGATGCGTCCAGAAACCCCTTGGACAAGAACTCCTCCTTGGCGCACTCCAGAACACGATCATAGACGCCGGGCTTCTGCTTCGCCATACGGTCACCTTCTTTCAAACTATATTCATAACAATGTTTTATAACGATGTTTTGAATATAGCACGCGACATTCCCTTTGTCAAGTCCTGTGCAGGAAAAAAGGACGCAGTGTCCTTTCGACACTGCGTCCCGGGAATATGTTCTTTTGCTATGCGCTATCTTTGCGGTTCCATCCCCGGCTCTGCTGGCGCACCGTGACGAAGTTCCGGTAGATACCGCCCTCCTCCATCAGAGACTGGTGGGTGCCCCGCTGGGCGATCTCCCCGTCCGAGATGACCAGGATCTGATCCGCGCCCCGGATGGTGTTCAGCCGGTGGGCGATGACCAGCAGAGTCTTGCCCTGCACCAGTTCCGAGATGGCCTGCTGGATGTAGCTCTCGTTGTCTGCGTCCACGCTGGCGGTTGCCTCGTCCAGGATGACGATAGGGGCATCCTTCAGGATGCAGCGGGCGATGGAGATGCGCTGCCGCTCCCCGCCGGAGAGGCTTGCCCCGCCCTCGCCGATCACCGTGTCAAACCCATCGGGCAGAGCCATCACAAAGTCGTAGCACCGGGCCTTGCGGGCCGCCTCCAGCACTTCCTCCCGAGTGGCGTCTGGTCGGCCCATGGCGATGTTGTTGTAGATGGTATCCTGGAAGAGATAAACCCGCTGGAACACCATACTGATGTGGTCCATCAGGTCGGCCAGTTTCACCTCCCGCACGTCCTTCCCCCGGACCAGCACCCGTCCATCCTTCACGTCCCAGAAACGGGTGAGCAGGTTGGCGATGGTGGATTTGCCCCCGCCGGAGGGCCCCACCAGGGCCAGCATCTGGTGCCGGGGCAGGGAGAAGGAGATGTCGTGCAATACCTCTTTCTCCCCGTAGGCAAAGCGCACATGCTGGAACTCCACCTCCGGGGCTTCGCCGGTATCCGGGATGGAGTCCCGGCCGTCGTCCGACAGCTCCGGCTCGTGAAAGACCTCCTCGATCCGGTCCATGCAGCTGTTCATGACGGTCAGCCGGGTGGCCTGGGTATACAGGGCCTTGATGGGGCCGAACAGGTCAAAGACGAAGAGCATGATGCCCACCAGGTAGGGGACGCTCATGAGTCCGGCGCTCTCCAGCGCCAGGGCGATGGCCGCGATGGCCGCCGCCCCCAGGCCGTAGGCCAGATTCAGCCGTAGCTGCCAGGGGGAGTGGTCCTCTTCAAACTGGAGATTGGTGTCGCAGCTCCTCTGGAAGTTGTCCGTCAACTCCCGGGACTTTTCTCCCAGCAGGTTGTAGGTCTTGATGATCCCAATGCCCTCCACAAAGTCCAGCACTGCCTCGGTGAGGTTCTCGTTCTGCTCCTGCCGCGCCACGGAGTCCTGAAGGGCCTCCCGCTTCATGCCCCGGGCAATGAGCAGCACGACGCCTATGATCACCAGTGCAGCCAGGCCGATCCAGACATTGAAGAAGAGTAAAAACACGATCAGGATGGCCTGGGCGAAGATGTAGCTCATCATGTCCGCCAGCACGGTCATGCAGTTCTCCTCGATGAACACCATGTCGGAGGAGAGGACGGAGCTGATCTTGCCGATATTCCCCTCGGTGAAGTAGCCCATGGGCATCCGCCGCAGGTGTGCGCCCTGCTCCATCCGCATGTCCGAGAACACCAGGATACCTGCCGCGGATTGGAGACGGTCAGCGATGTGGTGGAAGAGGACCTGCAGCAAAACGCAGACCGCCATGGCGACCCCGTACCGGAGACAGTCGCTGGCGGTGATGGTCCCCTCGTAAAAACCGGCCAGCGCCAGGAACGCCAGCATAATGGGCGCCTTGGCCAGCAGTGATTTCAGGAACGAAAAGATAAAGGCAATTTGGATCCGCCCCTTGTACCGGCCGGATACCGCCAGAATCCGTTTCATCAGCTGGATCATTGTGCCGCGCCTCCTCTCTGATTCACGCCCCACTGGGCGCTGTCCTCCGCCGCCTGCCAGAGCTTTTGATACGCCGGGCAGCGGCCCAGCAGCTCCCCGTGGGTGCCCACATCGGCCACGGTGCCCTGCTCCAGCACACAGATCTGGTCTGCATTCACAATGGAGTGGAGCCGGTGGGCGATGACGAGGACCGTCTTGCCCCGGATCACTTCAGCGATGGCCTCGTTCATCTTCTCCTCGTTCTCCGGGTCCATCAAAGCGGTGGCCTCGTCCAGGACCACGATGGGGGCGTTTTTCAGGATTGCCCGGGCCAGGGAAATGCGCTGCCGCTCCCCGCCGGAGAGCATCTTGCCCCCGTCCCCGGCCATGGTGTGGATGCCGTGCTCCAGCCGGGCGAGGAACTCCCCGCACTGGGCCTTCTCCGCCGCGGCCAGTACTTCCTGGTCCGTGGCTTCCGGGCGGCCCAGGCGGATGTTCTCCAGCAGGCTCATGTTGAACAGGAACTGTTCCTGGGCCACATAGGAGATCTGGTCGTTGAGGGCCTCCACGCTCATCTCCCGGATGTCCTGGCCGCCCACGCGGATGCTCCCGCCGGTCACATCATAGTAGTGGACCAGGAGCTTTGCCAGGGTGGACTTGCCACTGCCCGACTCTCCCACCAGGGCGGTGAGGCTCCCCTCCGGCGCGGTGAGGGAGACGCCGTGGAGCACCTCGTCCTCCTGATAGGCAAAGCGGACGTCCTCAAAGGAAACGGAGTGATCCTCACCGGAGAAGGCCCTATCCGTCTGCACCAGAGCAGGCGCGCCCATCAGCTGCTCCAGGGCGGTGATCTTGTAGCTGATCTGTGGCAGGGTGGACATAAATCCAAGGGCACGCAGCAGGGGCGCCCCCACGCCGAAGGACATGCACAGCACCAGGGCGAAATCCGGCAGGGTGGAATACCCCCGCAGGACCAGGTACGCCCCGATGGGCAGGGTGAACAGGGCCACGCAGGGCAGGATGCTGTTGTAGAGGGCCATCCAGGGCCAGCAGACCTTGTACCAGGCCAGGGTGAAGTCCCGGTAGCCCCGCACATCCTGCTCGAAACGCTGGTAGGACTCACCGTCCCGGTTGAAGACCTTTACCACCTCCATGCCGTTGATGTACTCCACGATGGTGTTGTTCATCTTCTGGGCCGAGGCGTAGTAGACACCCATCTTGCTGGTGCCGGCGCGGTACATGGCCATCATGGCCACCAGCCCCAGGGGCAGCGCGCACAGGGAGAGCAGCGCCAACTTCCAGTCCACGAAGAACATGGCGAGAAAGACGAAGGCGGGCACCGCCAGATTGGCCAGCCCCTCCGGCAGGGCGTGGGCCAGCAGCAGTTCAATGGAGTCGATGTCGTCAATGAACATCTTCTTCAGGGCGCCCACACCCTTCTCCTGAATCACGCCCAGGGGCTGCCGCTCCAGTTTTCCTTGCAGAGAGATCCGCAGATTTTTCAGCGTGTTGTAGGCTGCCCGGTGGGAGAGGGACAGGCCCTTCACATACAAAACGGCATACAGGATCCCACAGGCGGCAATGGCCGCCACCCGCCACGCCGCGTATCCAAGCTCCAGCGATTCCCCCAGCAGCAGGGGCTGGATCAGTTGGTAGATGAACAGGAAGGGGAGCACGTTCATCACAATGCCGATCAGCATCACCACCATGGAGAGATAGGTGGTCTTTCGGTACTCGCCCGCATACTCCAAGACTTTTTGAAACACAGCTGAACCTCCTTTTTTGGTGATTAGTTATTGCTAACTTATGGCCGGTGAAAAACCTCTCCGCCGGGAGAGGCTTTCCCTATTTCTGAAAATGCAGCGCTCCATGCCAGTTGAACAGGCCGCAGACGATCCGGCAGTGGGCCTCGATCTGCTCCCAGGTAAAGTGGTGGATGAAGGGTTCGTAGATCGTGGTCCAGAAGGCGGACAGTAGGATGTGCAGTTCTGCCGGCTCCACATCGTTCCGGCACAGGCCCCGCCGCTGGGCCTCCGCTAAATTTCGTCAGAAGCTCCACCCAGTCGTGGGGGAAGTTGGCGTACCGGGTTCCCTGGGAGCAGGAGAGTAGCAGATAGAAGTCGTCCCGCCGGTCGTAGAGGAAACGGAACCACCACATCATGTCCGCTCCGTCCATATCCCATGCCTTGATCAACTCCTGGTCGGACATGGCGGCGGGGTCTTTGTCCCCCCGGGCATGGGCCACCTCGTATAGATCCGCTACGGTCTGTTCCACCACGGCGGAAAACAGGTCCTCTTTCCCCTTGTACCGTTTATACAGCGCCCCGGTGGTGACGCCGGCTCCCTCGCAGATGGTTTTGAGAGACGCCTTTTCAAAGCCGCTTGCAAGGAACTCCGTTCGGGCGCTGTCCAGGATCCGGGGATCAATGGAGCGGTCCGCCACTGCCATACAATCGCCTCCTCAATAGATAATTTGATTACCGATAATCTGATTATCAATTTAGCACAGCGGACCCTCGATGTCAAGAGGCAGTTGTGACACCACGGTCATGTGATTTTTGACTGCTGACGCAGGCGGTTGAGGAGAAATGACAGCTCGTGGGTTTCCACGTTTGTTTTTCTGTGATATGATGTCCGCGAGGTGATGTCGATGGAACTGAACTGGGAAGGCGTTGTCGTGGGCGCCGCGTCGCTGCTGGTGATCGGGGCGTT
>ENA-ORLY01002869-ORLY01002869.1-human-gut-metagenome-genome-assembly--contig:-NODE-2869-length-15226-cov-5.367483_pt1 | contig 15226 bp, 10 predicted proteins | sample MGYA00243071_ERZ508832 | MGnify/ENA primary metagenome ERZ508832 (study PRJEB26277, sample SAMN04329777) | human gut metagenome | biome: human-associated habitat | host: Homo sapiens | place: USA...
GAAGCAGCCTCCATTACTATCAAGTGCGCCTGTCAGCCAAAAACGCATGACGGCATACCCGCGTCCGCAGGCGCGCAAAAAATACGCCTGCCAAAAAACGGCGGTTATGCCTATTATAAGCGCATAGCCGCCGTTTATCAAGTTTTTGCCGCGTTTGCTGTTTGGAAGCCTGCCGTCTTCACTGTTCCATCTGCCGGCCCACGATACCGGCGGCAGTCTCCGCCACCTTCATTTCCGCGTCCCCCATCCGGGCGCCCTGCTCCTTGGAAAGCAGCAGTACCGCGCCGATGGCCTCGCCGTCCGCAATAATGGGCGATACCACCTGAGCCGTATAGCCGTTGATATCCTCTTCGTTCGTCACGGCAACCATCTTTCCCCCGCCTGCCCGATTGATGGCCACGGTCTGCCGGTTGGCGATAGCCGTTTCCAGATAGTCTGGGTCAGTGACATAGTGGGTATTCGGATAAATACTCACATGCTGCCTGGTCGCCATGATCTCGCCAGTGATCAGATCGACCTCGCAGATGCGCTCCACCACGGGCGGCTGTTCGGCGAAGGTCGATACGGAAACATACCCCGGGAGGCCGCTTCGCCGGCGGGGCGTCTGCGCATGTCCGCGGTAGGCATCGCGCAGCGTGTCGCGCAGCTTTGCGGCCGCAGCCGTGTCCATGTCGCCGCGTGCGGCGGCTTCGTCCAGCGTGTCGTTCAGCGTCCGGTTGTCGGCTTCGACGACGCGGCCGATGATTTTGTTGTTGAAATCCACCACGGCGGGCAGGCTGCGGTAATTCTCCTGGAGGTTGATCAGTTCGGTGTTCTCCGTGCCCAGCGCCTCCTGTGCCTGCGTGTGGAGGATTTTCCAGTCGCCGCCCCGCCAGCGGTAAATCGACTGCTTGATGTCGCCCACGATCAGCACCGAGGTCTCCTCCGACTGCGCCATGGCGTTTTGCAGCAGGGGCAGGAAGTTTTCCCACTCCTTCAGGGAGGTGTCCTGGAATTCGTCGATCATAAAACGCTCGAAACGGTTGCCCACCTTCTCGTAGATGAACGGCGCGTCGTTGTGGCCGATGAACTCCGAGAGGACGTATTTGGTTTCCGAGAGGAGCATCATGTTCTGCTCGTCGCACAGCTGCTGCACCCGCTTGTAGAGGTCCGACAGCAGGGCGAAGCTGCGGTAGTTCTCCTTCAGCAGGTCGCAGGTGTTCCAGCTCTTGCGGTTGGCGTCGTAGATGTCGCACATTTCGCGCAGCAGGGGTTGCAGCTCGGGGGCCAGCGCCTGCGCGGGCGATCCCTTGGCGCCCCAGCCCTCGGGCGCGGCGGCCATCTTGGCCACCGTCGCGCCGTAGGGTTTCAGTTCGCCCGCGGCGACGGTGAAGAAATAATTGGCGAAGCTGCGGCTCTTGCCCGAAAAGTCGGCGGCCGTAAGTCCGGCCCGGGAGATGATCGCAACGGCCCGGGCGGCGGTCTGCTGCAATTGCTTTTTGGTCGCCTCGGCCTGCGCCGCGGCGCGCGATACGATCCGGCCCAGTTCCTCGCGCGACCGCGGCACCGACAGCGCGTCCTTGTTCTTCTCCTTGAACAACTCGCCGCCGAGCGAAAGGATGCCGTCGCGGATGTCCCATTTGCGGCCCTCGTCGATGCGCTCCTGCACGAACTCCGTGAGCCAGCGTTGCAGGTCGCGGTCGACGGTGATCTGCTCGATGAGCGTGTCGGCGCCCTTCGACAGCACCGAAGCCGTCTCGATCTCGACATTGTAATTGAGGTCGATGCCCAGCTCCTTGATGAAGGCCCGCAGGATGCGCTGGAAGAAGGTGTCGATCGTCAGCACCGTGAAGCGCGAGTAGTCGTGCAGGATTTTCGAACGCACCTCGGCGGCGCGTTTGCGCACCGAACGCTCGTCGAGCGACAGCTCGCGGCAGAGGTTTCCCAGATAGGGGCTTGCGCCTCCCGAGGCCAGACGGTGGATCTCCTTCAGGATGCGCGATTTCATCTCCTCGGTGGCCTTGTTCGTGAAGGTCACGGCGAGGATGTGGCGGTAGAGGCCCGGCTGGTCGATCACGTCGCGGACGTACTTGTAGGCCAGCTGGTAGGTTTTTCCCGATCCGGCGCTTGCATTCAGAATCTTCGCTCTCACTGTCCGAAATTTCGTTTTAATGGGTAAAAATACAAAACAAATCCCGAACTTCGCAATAATTTTGTAATTTAGCGGAGCTAAAACAAGATCTTGTTATGAAGAAAATGATTCTGACGGCCGTGATGCTGGCCGCCGCAGCGCTCTGCCGGGCGCAGCAGCCCGCCGAAACCGGGGAACGCCGCGAATGGCTCACGTCGTTTACAGCCGTCGAAGTGTCGGCGCCGCTCGACGTCAAATTCGTGCAGGTTCCCGACACCGAAGCCCCCAAGATCGTCTACGACACCAAAGGTTCCTATACGACCAAATTCCGCGCCGAGGTGAAGGACAAGGTGCTGCGCATCACGGAACGCTCCGACGCCCGCCGGCCCGACCGCACTTCGGTGACGGTTTATTACAATTCGCTGGAGCGTGTCGCCATTGCCGACGCCGTGGCGACGTTCGACAGCACGCTGGTGGCCACGGTCCTCGACCTGACCGTGGGCGGCATGGCGCAGGTGACGGCCCGGATGGATGTCAAGGACCTGAAAATGGAGCTTACGGGCAAGAGCACGGCGACGCTGACGGGCGCGGTGCGCTACCTTTCGCTGTTCGTCTCGACCGGAAAACTCGAAGCAGCGGGGCTGGAGGTGATGGCCGCCGAGGCCAACGTCACCAGTTCGGGCGTTGCCGCGCTGTGGGTGACCGACCGTTTCCAGGGCAAAACCTCGACCGGGGGCAAGATCACCTACAAGGGCGCTCCGCCCATTGTGCGCAGCGGCGCGAAGTTCATGGGCGGCGACATCACAAGGGTGGAGTGATTCGCAATTCATAATTCATAATTCACAATTTTGACTTTGCTGAAGTCGGTTTTAAACGTCTGCAAACTAAATTATTGTGAATTGTGAATTTTGCATTATATGAAAACCTTTCTCCACGAAGTTGCCGAAGACCTCTATGCCCGTTACGGCGAAGGGCTTTCCGAAAGGGCGATCCTCTTTCCGTCGCGGCGTGCGCGGCTGTTCTTCGTCGACGCCCTGACGGGCATCGCCGGGCGTCCGATGTGGCAGCCCCGGTGGGTGACGGTCGACGATCTGACGACCGAGATTTCGGGACTCCGCACCGGGGACCGCGTGCGGCTGATCACCGAACTCTACAAAATCTATTCGGAATACCACGCCGAGCCGTTCGACAAGTTCTATTTCTGGGGCGACATGCTCCTGACGGATTTCGACACCATCGACAAATACCGGATCGACGCCGCGATGCTGTTCCGCAACATCTCGGAGATCAAGGAGATCGAGGCCGACATTTCGTACCTCACTCCCGCGCAGCTGCAAATCCTGCGTTTCTGGTCGACGCTCGCCGACGAAACCGACCTCTCGGAGGAGAAGCGCCGCTTCCTGGCGATCTGGAAGACCCTGGGGCCGGTTTACGCCCGCTTCCGCGAACGGCTCTCCGAGCTGGGCATCGCCTACAACGGCATGGTCCAGCGGGCCGCCGCCGACCGCATCCGCGGCGAGGGGTATGCCTTTCCCGAGGCGCGGCAATATGTCGTGGCGGGATTCAACGCCCTGTCGGAGTGCGAGAAACAGCTATTCCGCTTCCTCTCGACGGCTGCCGAGACCGATTTCTACTGGGATTACGACTCCTATTATAAAGACCGCCCCGAGCAGGAGGCCGGAATGTTCGTGCGCGAGAACGTCGTGCAGTTCCCGCCGCGCGGGGACGTGTCGCACGACAACATGGAGCGTCCGAAGGAGCTGACCGCCGTGGCCGCCGTGTCGAACGCCGTGCAGTGCAAGCACGCCGCCGCAATCCTGCGGGAACTGGCCGCACGGGGGCCGCTGGACAAGCGCACCGCCGTGGTGCTGACCGATGAAAACCTGCTCCTGCCGCTGCTCTACGCCCTGCCGCCCGAGATCGGGAAGGTCAACGTCACGATGGGCTATCCGCTGCGGGCCAGCCTGGCCTACACCTTCGTCGAACGCCTCGTGGAGTTGCAGGCTCACCGCCGCACGAAGGGCGCAGGATGCACGTTCTACCATGCCGACGCCGTGGGCATTCTCGCGCACCCCTACGTCGCGGACAGCGATGCCCGCGAGACCCGCGCCATGCAGGACGAGATCGTGCGCGAACGGCGCATTTCGGTCGACGCCGCATGGCTGGGACGCAACGACCTGCTGCGGATGATCTTTTCGCCCGCCGCCGCGTGGCGCGAGCTGTCCGACTGGCTGCTGCGGGTCGTCGCCGCCGTGGCCCGGACGCCCTACGAGGGCGACGACCGGCGTCAGCGCGTGGAGTTTCTGGCCGTGATTTCGGAGGAGATTTCCAAACTCCGCAATTCGCTGGACGAGTGCGACATCGAGTTGACGACGGAGGTTTACACCTCGCTGCTGCGCCGCCATTTGCAGACCGTGCGCATTCCCTACGAGGGCGAGCCGCTCGAAGGGGTGCAGGTCATGGGCATCCTCGAAACCCGCAACCTCGATTTCGAAAACGTCGTCCTGCTCTCGATGAACGACGACAACTTCCCGGGCAACCACATGGCGCAGGCGTCGTTCGTGCCCTACAACCTGCGGGCGGCCTACGGACTGCCCACGCCCGAGCACCACGAGGGGGTTTACGCCTACTATTTCTACCGCCTCGTGCAGCGCGCCCGGCGGGTGTGGATGCTCTACTGCTCGCACGCCGACGACAAATCGACGGGCGAACCGAGCCGCTACATCTACCAGCTCGACTACGAGAGCGGATTTCCCGTCCGGAAGGTCGAGGTGGGTGTGGATGTCAACCTCGCCGAGACCGATCCGATCGAGGTGGCCAAGGACGAGGGGATCATGCAGCGTCTCGGACGCTTCACCGACCCAGAATCGAAGGCCACGCTCTCGCCGACGGCTTTCTTCCGCTATGTGGCCTGTCCCCTGCGGTTCTATTTTCACTCCGTGGCGCGTCTCCAGGCCGACGACGAGATCGCCGAGGAGGTCGACGCCCCGATGTTCGGCACGATCCTTCACGCCGCGGTGCAGAAACTCTATGCCCGGATCGTGGGCGAGGCGCACCCCGGCGAGACCCTGCGGGCGATGATCCGCACGGGTGAGATCGCCGCGGCGGTCGAGGCGGCGATCAACGAGAATTATTTGCAGGACCCCGCGGCCACGACCGACGACTATACGGGCAACCTGCTGCTGGTCAAAGACATCGTTACACGCTATCTGCGGGGCGGGGTGATGCCCTACGATGCGGCGCACGACGGCTTCACGGTCACGGGGCTGGAGCAGGAAGTGGCATACGGATTCGATTTCACGGCGGCGGGCCGCCCCCTTTGCATGAAGTTCGCGGGCATCGCCGACCGCATCGACGCGCTGGACGACGGAACGCTGCGTGTGGTGGACTACAAGACCGGGGCGCCGCACCTGGAGTTCGCCGGGGTGGAGAGCCTTTTCCGCGGCGAGGGCAAACAGCGGCTTTCGAACATTCTCCAGACCTTGCTCTACGCCATGATGCTCTACCGTACGCGGGGCGTCGACGCCGAACCCGCGCTCTACTACGTGCGGGCGATGAACCGTCCCGACTATCTGCCGACGCTCGACGACCGGGAAACGGGCGTCCGCGGCGGACGTTACACGCTTTATGCCGAACGGTTCGAGGAGTTGGTGCGCCAAACGCTGGCGGAGCTCTACGATCCCTCGGTGCCCTTCCGCCAGTGCGAGGACGCCGACACCTGCAACTTCTGCGATTTCAACGTGATTTGCAAGAGGTAGTTTTTGCGGCCTGCGGCCGCGGGATTTCATGTACTTTTTTCCGCAAAAAGTACCAAAAACTCCCCGACGGATGCCTTTGCCTGCGACGAACCGGCTAACGCTGGCTCCGGGCGACTATTCGCGGGGGCGCACGCGCCCCGTCCCCTCCGCTCGCGCTTTTAGCCGGTCCGTCGCGTAACGGCTCCGGCATCGAGTCGGGATCGGATTGTCTCCAAGATTTAAGTCTATAATTTCACCACGAAATAGGACGCTCCGCTGCGGCGTGCCGCTTCGATGCCGATTGCGGAATCCTCGAAGATCAGCGTCTCGCGCGGCGTGCAGCCTTCGCGGCGCATGGCCTCCAGAAAACAGTCCGGGGCGGGTTTCGGACGCTCCACATCGGCGCCCGAGAGAATGCCGTCGACACGGCCCAGCGGCGCTGCGGGGTCCGTTCCGCCGGAGTGGAAGCCCGTTTCGGAGACCCCGCCCTCTGCCGTGGGGCCGCCGATTCCCAGGTGGCGCATCACGTTGTCGATGTTGGCCCGGCTGCCCGTCGAGACCACCCACACGCGGCCGCCGCCGGCGCGGAACTGCCGGCAGAACGTCCACAGGGGTTCGTTGAGCCGCACGGTGTCGAAAAACGTGGGGTAGAGGGCGATCTTGCGAAGCCGCAGCCGCTCGCGTTCGGCGGGGTCGGCGATTCCGAAGCGCGTGAGAAACTCGTTGCACCGCATTCCGAAGTAATTGGCGGCGTACTCCTCCTCGGTGAGCGTGTAGCCCGCTTCGCCGAGGGCCGCGACGTAGGAGAGCGTGTTGGCCCGCCGGGTGTCGGCTAGCGTGCCGTCGAAATCGAGCAGAAGAAGGCGGATTTCAGAATTTTCCATTTTTCGGTTTGCTATTCGGTCGAAGGCGTGTATCGGCTATGACTCGTTCCAAAGGCTCGTTGCCGCCTGAATCCCGGCTCTTGGCCGGGTCAGTCGAACGACTGCATGCCGGTCTGGGCGATGCGCATCAGGCGTTGGTACTCGGTGGGGGTCAGCTCCATGAAGAAATAGTGGATCGGGTCGACGCGCATGCCGTCGAGCCGCACTTCGTAGTGGAGGTGCGGGGCCAGCGAAAGGCCCGTGTCGCCCGAGAGGGCGATGATGTCGCCCCGCCGCACGGTCTGGCCCTTGCGGACGTTGATCTTCGAGAGGTGGCTGTACGAGGTTTCGTAGCCGTTGCCGTGGTCGATCACCACGGTCTGGCCCTGCGTCGAGTTGCGCTGCGCCGCGTCGCGCACCACGCCGTCGGCCGTGGCGAAGACGCGCGAACCCTCGGGGATGGTGTAATCCACGCCCTGATGCGATTGCAGCGTCTTGTAGAAGGGGTGGATGCGCATGCCGTAGGAGGCTGTGAGCAGCGTCAGCTGCTTGTTGATCACGGGCTGGATTGAGGGGATGTTGTCGCACCTGCGGCCCGCCGTGTCGATACGCGCCTGCAGTTCGAGGTACGAGGCGTTGAGCGTTTCGAGCTGTCGTTCCATCTCGTTCACCCTCTCGCGCAGTTCGCGTTTGAGCTGACGCGTCGAGCGGCCCACGATCTTTTCGTAGGTCGAACTCTGCCGCTGTTCGTGCTCCGAGTCGAAATCGTACGGCTCCGACTCGAAGAGGATGCGGAAAACGTTGCGGTCGCGTTCCGAAAGGTTTCCCAGAACGGTCGAGAGCGAGTCGTACCGGGCGGACAGCGCCTCGTATTCGCGGCGCAGGCGGTCGGTCGAGTGCTTCATCTGGTATTCGAACGGCGTGTCGAAGAAGACCGAGAAGCCCACGTAGTAGAGCACCGCCATCCCCAGCCACACGAAAAGGTGGACCGTGGCGCGGATGATCCGCTGCTTGCGCCGCCTGCGCCTGCGCAGACGCTCTAAATCCTTTTTACCTGCCATGTCAGAGCTTTTCGAAGTTGGTCTCGCGCATGTTCTCCATCAGGCGTTCGTACTCCTCGGGGGTCATGTTGCGGTTGAAATAGTTGATCGGGTTGACGGGCACGCCCTTGTGGATCACCTCGTAGTGGAGGTGGGGACCCGTCGAACGCCCCGTGTTGCCCGTCCGGGCGATGATCTGGCCGCGCGTGACGCGCTCGCCGGGTTTCACGAGCACCTCGTTCAGGTGGGCGTAGCGCGTCTTGTAACCGAATTCGTGGTTGAGCAGCACCTGCTTGCCGTAGCCGCCGTTGAAGCCGCTGGCCGAGGCTGTTTCGACCACGGCGTCGCCCGTGGCATAGACCGGAGTGCCGCGGTCGCAGCCGAAGTCGATGCCCGTGTGGGGGCGGATGTAGCCCAGCACGGGGTGCATGCGGCGCGCGCTGAAGGCGCCGATGTGGTTGTTGTGCAGCGCCGAGCGGTCGATGGGCCAGATGGCCGGGACGGCTGCCGAGAGCTGCTCCTTGTTCTTCGAGAACTGCTGCAATTCGTCGAACGACACCGATTCGAGGTAGATCGTCCGGGCCAGCGCGTCCAGCTGCCGCCATGTCCCGACCATCAGCGGGGCGTAGTCGTCGTCGGCGAGCGGGGCGTATTTCGAATCGGGGTAGGGTTGCCACACGCCCGGGATCGAGAGCGTGTCGGTCGAGAAGAGCGAGCGGTAGACGTAGTTGTCGCGGTGGCGTATTTCGTCGACGCGCTGCTGGGCGGTGCGGATGCGGTCCTGGAGAATGCGGTATTTGATCACCGTCTCGCGGTTGTCGCGCAGGATGCGGTACATCTTGGGCGTGTAGAAGAAGTAGGAGAAGAGGACGTTGGCGATCGACACGAGGATGAATCCGATCAGGATCTTGCGGATCAGGCGGTAGGTGCGGAGCCGGAACGGGGCCGTCATCACGCCGTGCGTGAGAACCTGCGCCTCGTGTGTCAGCTCCTCTGCGCCTGTCCGAAGCGTTTCGGTTCCGAATCTGTGTCCTTTTTCGCCCATCGCGGAAAAATCTCCTTTAATAGGATGCAAATTTAGTTTAAAATGTGTAATTTTGCAACCCGAAATCAAGAACGTGAAAATAGGATAAATCAATATATCATGGAGTCAAATAAAATTCGTCAGGCCTTTCTCGACTTCTTCGAGTCGAAAGGGCATGCTATCGTGCCTTCGGCCCCGATGGTCGTCAAGGGCGACCCCACGCTAATGTTCACCAACGCGGGCATGAACCAGTTCAAGGACATCTTCCTGGGCAACGCCCCCCGCAAGTATCCGCGTGCGGCCGATACGCAGAAATGTCTGCGCGTTTCGGGCAAGCACAATGACCTGGAGGAGGTCGGCCACGACACCTACCACCATACGATGTTCGAGATGCTGGGCAACTGGTCCTACGGCGATTACTTCAAGAAGGAGGCGATCGAGTGGGCCTGGGAACTGCTCCACGGCGTCTACGGACTGCCCGCCGAGCGGATGTACGCCACGGTGTTCGAAGGTTCGGAGGAGGACGGCGTGCCGTTCGATCAGGAGGCTTACGACTACTGGCTCCGGTACCTGCCCGCGGACCATATCATCCGCGGCAACAAGCACGATAATTTCTGGGAGATGGGCGAGACGGGACCCTGCGGACCCTGCTCGGAAATCCACTTCGACCTGCGCGACGAGGCGGAGATCGCCGCCAAACCGGGCCGCGAGATGGTCAACGCGAGCCATCCGCAGGTGATCGAGATCTGGAACCTCGTCTTCATGCAGTTCAACCGCAAGGCAAACGGCTCGCTGGAGGAACTTCCCGCGCGCAACGTCGACACGGGCATGGGTTTCGAGCGCCTCTGCATGATCCTCCAGGGCAAGAAGTCGAACTACGACACCGACGTTTTCCAGCCCACGATCGGCCGCATCGCGGAGATGTCGGGTAAGAAATACGGCGAGGACCGGAAGGCCGACGTGGCCATGCGCGTGATCGCCGACCACCTGCGCGCCATCGCCTTCTCGATCGCCGACGGCCAGCTGCCGTCGAACGTCAAGGCGGGCTATGTCATCCGCCGCATCCTGCGCCGCGCCGTGCGCTACGGCTACACCTACCTCGGCTTTACCGAGCCGACGCTCTGCCGCCTGGTTCCCGGACTGGTCGGGCAGATGGGCGGCCAGTTCCCCGAGCTGAAGGCCCAGCAGGGACTGATCGAAAAAGTGATCGAGGAGGAGGAGTCCTCGTTCCTGCGCACGCTCGCCACGGGCATCAACCTGCTGGACGGCGTGATCTCCAGAACCAAAGGCGAAGGCAAGGAGCTTATTTCGGGCAAGGACGCCTTCGAACTCTACGATACGTTCGGTTTCCCGATCGACCTCACGGAGCTGATCGCCCGCGAACAGGGCGTCGGCGTGGACCTCGCCGCCTTCGAAAAGGAGTTGCAGGCCCAGAAGGAGCGTTCGCGCAACGCTGCCGCCGTCGACACCGACGACTGGGTGGAGCTGTTCCCCATCCGCGAGAGCGTCTTCACGGGCTACGACACGCTGACCGAGAAGGTCCGCATCGCACGCTACCGCCGCGTCACGTCGAAGGGCAAGACATCGTACCAGCTGGTTTTCGACCGCACGCCGTTCTACGGCAACTCGGGCGGCCAGGTCGGCGACATCGGTATGATCGAGAGCGCCAACGAGCGTATTCCTGTCGTGGCCACCGAGAAGGAGAACGGCCTGATCATCCATATCGTGAACCAGCTCCCGGAGAACCCCGCGGCTGAATTTACGGCCCGGGTGGACCCCGAAAAGCGGCAGGCCGCAGCCAACAACCACACCGCCACGCACCTTATGCACGAGGCGCTGCGCAAGGTGCTCGGCGCGCATGTCGAGCAGAAGGGTTCGCTGGTGACGCCCGAAATCCTGCGTTTCGACTTCTCGCATTTCCAGAAGGTGACGCCCGAGGAGCTGCGCAAGGTGGAGCAACTCGTCAACCGGGCCATCCGCGCCAACTATCCGCTCGTGGAGAACCGCGAGGCTACGAAGGAGGAGGCCGAGAAGTGCGGTGCGATGATGCTCTTCGGCGAGAAATACGGCGACAAGGTCCGCATGGTCCGCTTCGGGTCGTCGGTCGAACTGTGCGGCGGTACGCACACCGGCGCCACGGGCAATATCGGCTTCTTCAAGATTCTCTCGGAGAGCGCCATTTCGGCCGGCGTGCGCCGTATCGAGGCTGTCACGGGCGAGCAGGCCGAGAAGGTGCTCTATGCCGCCGAGGACACGATGCGCAACATCGCCGAATACCTCAATAACCCGCAGGTCGTGCAGGCCGTGAAGAAGATGCTCGAAAGCAACGAGACCCTCTCGAAGGAGGTCGAGTCGATGCGCCGCGAGCAGGTGGCCCAGTGGGCCGACAAGATCGCCGCATCGACGCCCGAGCGTCACGGCATGCAGCTTTTCGCCATGCAGACCGACCGCCGTCCCGACTTCGTGAAGGACCTGGCCTACAACCTGCGCCAGCGTTCGCCCAGGCTGGTTTTCGTCGTGGGTTCCGTCTGGGACGGGAAGCCGACGCTGACGGTGATGCTGGGCGACGAGATCACGGCCTGCGGCGTGAATGCCGGAGCCGTCGTGCGCGAGGCCGCGAAGCTGATGCAGGGCGGCGGAGGCGGACAGGCCTTCTTCGCGACGGCCGGCGGCAAGAACCCCGACGGTTTGCAGGCCGCCATCGACAAGGCTGTGGAGCTGATCGGGGCGCAGGTGAAATAATTGTGTGGTTTCCGTCCGCATTCCGGTCGCGATGCGATAAGCCCTTCCCGAGGGAAGGGTTTGGGATGGGGTCAGACTTGTAAACGGCGCCACAGGCGACGAATGCAGCCTCCGGAGGCAATAAAACGGTAGTAATTAAAACAGAGTAAGATATGAATAACAAGGTATTACTTATGATTCTCGACGGCTGGGGAAACGGCCGTCACGATAAGGCGGACGTCATTTCGACCGTGCATCCCGAATACATTTCGGCCATGACCGAAAAATACCCCCATGCCGAACTGCGCACCGACGGCGAGAACGTCGGCCTGCCCGACGGACAGATGGGCAACTCGGAGGTGGGACACCTCAATATCGGCGCCGGCCGCGTCGTTTATCAGGACCTCGTGAAGATCAACCGCGCCTGCCGCGACAACTCGATCATGCAGAACCCGGAGGTGAAAGCCGCGTTCGAATACGCCAAGAAAAACGGCGTGAACGTGCATTTCATGGGCCTCGTGTCGGACGGCGGCGTGCACTCGTCGCTGGAGCATCTTTTCAAACTCTGCGACATCGCCGCCGAATATAAGATCGAAAATACGTTCGTGCACTGCTTCATGGACGGCCGCGACACCGACCCGCGCAGCGGCAAGGGCTTCGTCGCCGACCTCGAAAAGCACATGGCCGCATCGACGGGCAAGGTGGCCACGGTCATCGGCCGTTATTACGCCATGGACCGCGACAAACGCTGGGAGCGGGTGAAAATCGCTTACGACGCGCTGGTCGACGGCGTCGGCGAGAAGGCGTCGGACATGGTCGAGGCCGTGCAGAAATCCTACGACGAGGGAGTTACGGACGAGTTCATCAAGCCCGTCGTGCGCGTCGACGCTGCCGGACAGCCCGTCGGCATGATCCGTCCGAACGACCTGGTGATCTTCTTCAACTACCGCAACGACCGCGCCAAGGAGCTTACCATCGTGCTGACGCAGGCGGATATGCCCGCCGAGGGAATGCACACCATGCCGCTCTACTACTGCTGCATGACCCCCTACGACGCCAAGTTCACGGGCCTGCACATCCTTTTCGACAAGGAGAACGTGCCCGACACCATCGGCGAGTGGGTTTCGAAGCAGGGCCTCAAACAGCTGCGTATCGCCGAGACCGAGAAATACGCCCACGTGACGTTCTTCCTGAACGGCGGCCGCGAGGAGAAATTCGACGGCGAGGAGCGTATCCTCGTCGCCTCGCCCAAGGTGGCGACCTATGACCTCCAGCCCGAAATGTCGGCCCCGGAAGTGGCTGAAAAATTGGTCGCTGCGCTGGGTGAAAAGAAATTCGACTTCATCTGCCTGAACTTCGCCAACGGCGACATGGTGGGCCACACGGGCGTCTATGAGGCGATCGTGAAGGCCGTGAAGGCTGTCGACAAGTGTGTCTCCGAGGTCGTGGAGGCCGCCAGGGCCAACGGCTACGAGGTGGTGATGATCGCCGACCACGGCAACGCCGACAACGCCGTCAATGCCGACGGTACGCCCAACACGGCGCACTCGCTCAATCCGGTTCCCATCGTGGTGGTGTCGGACCGCGTGAAGTCCGTCCGCAGCGGTATTCTGGCCGACGTGGCTCCCACGGTGCTGAAGCTGATGGGGCTGGAGCAGCCTGCCGAAATGACCGGCGAGGCGCTCGTCGAGCTGAAATAACCGTTCCCTGCATTGCGAAAACCCCGGCCGGAAGGCCGGGGTTTTTCGTTTCAGTACAGTTCGATGAATTCGTAGGAGTTGCCGACGGCGGCGAGGTATTTCAGAAACTCCTCCTGCGGGATGACCACCGTCGCGCGGTTGTCGTTGGGGTGGAACGAGTAGGCGGGGCAGTCGCGCAGGTTGACGTCGAGGAACAGGTGGACGTGGTTCTCCGGGTCGTTGATCAGCCCGAAGGGCGAGACCGAGCCGGGGCGCAGTCCCAGCCAGCGTTCCATGCGCTCGGGCGAGGCGAACGTCAGTTTGCCCTGGCGCAGGCGGGCTTCGAGGTCGCGGATGGCCAGCGACCGCTCCGAATCGAAACACACGAGGTAGTGGCGGTCGCCCTTGTGGTTGCGGAAGAAGAGGTTCTTGCAGTGTTTCGAACCGTCGTCGCGCCACCACTGGCGGGCTATTTCGATGGTCGGGGCCTCGGGGTGTTCATACCATTCGTAGCGGATGCCGCGGGCGTCGAGAAAGTCGAAAACAGGTTGTTTGCGGCCCATGATTCAGGCGTTAAAACGTCCGCGCAGGCGCAGCGACGACCTGCGCAGCGCGATTCGGAGATAGAGGAGCGTGTGACACTCCCTTCCCTTCAGAATGCGGTCGAGCAGCGGGCGTTTCAGCAGCGGATGCCAGCGGGGCGTGTAGGTCTCTGCACCGAACAGCTCCGGGCGGGCGGCAATGGCTCCGAGGACGCTCCGGCGGTCGCCGAAACGGATGTTGTTTGCGGCCCGTAGCAGCGTGTCGCGGACCAGGTTTTGCCGCAGGGCGAAGAGATAGGCCTTGTCCGTGATGCCGAAGCGTTCGGCCAGCTGCGGGATGAAGCGGTCGAGCCGTTCGGCGGCCTCGACGAGTTCGCAGGCCGGCATGGGGCGTGTGCTGAGCGTGTTCCGTCCGCGGCGCATGTAGTGCATGTAGAGGCCGCTGCGCCAGACGACCGACTGCATCCGGCTGATGCAGGTGAAGAAGAAAAGGTGGTCTTCGCGGGAGCAGAGGTGTTCGATGAAGCGGATTCCGAGGCGGCGGAGCGTCTCCGTGTGGTAGAGTTTGCAGACGCTGCATCCGTCCTGCAGAAACCGCTGTCCCACGGCTGCCGAAGGATCGTCACCGATGGCGAGCGCCCCGTCGTCGTAGCTGAAAAACGCCTCGTTCGGCCCCGGCGGCTCGGCCTCCGAAAAGTCGAGCAGTATGCCTTGCATGACGATCGTTCCCGGACCCGGGGCGGGATCGCGGAAAAATTCGGCCAGAAATTCCTTTTCGGCCCAGTCGTCGGCGTCCATGAAGGTGATGAAACGTCCGCGGGCGTTGTCGATGCCCGCATTGCGGGCCGCCGAGACCGACGCTTCGTCGAGCGTCAGGGTGCGGATGCGCCCGGGGTGTTCCGCGGCGTAGCGGGCGCAGCGTTCCCGCGAATCGTCCGACGAGCCGTTTTCGACCAGGATGAGTTCGAAATCGGTGTAGCTCTGGGCCAGCAGGCTCTCCACGCATGCGCCGAGGTGGGGCGCTGCATTGTGGACCGGGATTACGACCGTGAGGTTGGGTTCGGGCTGGGACATCGGCTATTGGTTTTGAGGAGTATAGAAATCCCGGATGTTCCGTGCGATGCACTCCACGAGTATTTCGATCGCCTCGACGGGCGACCAGGCGTTGTGGGGCGAGAGCAGCAGGCGGTCCGGTTCACGGACCGAGAGCAGGGGATTGCCCGCTTCGAGCGGTTCGTGCGTGAAAACATCGAGCCCCGCCCCGGCGAGCCGTCCGGCGTCGAGGGCCGCGGCCAGCGCCGCTTCGTCCACGATGCCGCCGCGCGCCACGTTGATCAGGATGGCCGAAGGCTTCATCAGCGCCAGTTCGCGCGCGCCGATCAGATTGCGCGTGCGGTCGTTCAGCGGGGCGTGGACCGACACCACGTCGGCCCATCGGAGCAGTTCGTCGAGCGGCTTTTCAGGATAGGGTTCCTCGCGCACGACGCCCGAGGTCGAGGTATAGGCGATG
>ENA-ORLY01002879-ORLY01002879.1-human-gut-metagenome-genome-assembly--contig:-NODE-2879-length-15187-cov-4.266578_pt1 | contig 15187 bp, 16 predicted proteins | sample MGYA00243071_ERZ508832 | MGnify/ENA primary metagenome ERZ508832 (study PRJEB26277, sample SAMN04329777) | human gut metagenome | biome: human-associated habitat | host: Homo sapiens | place: USA...
CCATAAAATAAATTAGAATTTCTTAAATTTCGTAATAAACCGAGGAATGTAATAAAAAAATTATATTTCAAGAGGCCTTTTGCCTCTCTTCTTCTAGTACATTCCACCCATTCCATTATCCATTTCATGGTTATTTCCACATCCACAGCCTTTAGGTTCTGGTGCATCTGTTACTAAGCTTTCAGTTGTTAATACCATAGCTGCGATTGATGCTGCATTTTGTAATGCACTTCTTGTAACTTTAGTTGGGTCAACAATTCCAGCCTTTTTCATATCAACATATTGTTCCTTATCAGCATCAAACCCAAATCCAACTGCTGATTTCTTTACATTTTCCAAAATAACTGCTGGCTCTAATCCTGCATTTCTTGCAATTTGTTTAACTGGTTCTTCTAATGCTTTTAATACTATTTCAGCACCTAATTTTTCTCCACCATTTAAAGACTTAGCAATTTTTTCAACTGCTGGAATAATATTTACATATGCTGTACCTCCACCAGCTACAATGCCTTCTTCTACTGCTGCTTTTGTTGCAGAAAGAGCATCTTCAATTCTTAGTTTCTTGTCTTTCATTTCAACTTCTGTTGCTGCTCCAACGCCAATTACTGCAACTCCTCCAGCAATTTTAGCCAATCGCTCTTGTAAGTTTTCTTTATCAAATTCACTCTTTGTCTCTTCAATTTGAGCTTTTATTTGTTTTATTCTAGTTGAAATTTCTTCTTTTTTACCTGAACCATCAACAATTATAGTATTTTCTTTTTGTACTTTTATTTGTTTTGCTCTACCTAATTGTTCTATTTGTGTATCTTTTAATTCCATTCCTAAATCTTGTGAAATTACTTCTCCACCTGTTAGAATTGCAATATCTTCTAGCATAGCTTTTCTCTTATCTCCAAATCCAGGTGCTTTAACAGCTACAACATTTAATACTCCTCTTAATTTGTTTAATATTAATGTTGATAATGCTTCACTTTCAATGTCATCACAAATTATTACTAACTTTCCAGATGATTGCATTAAATTTTCTAGTAATGGTAATATTTCTTGAATATTGCTTATTTTTCTATCTGTTATTAATATATATGGATTATCTACTATTGCTTCCATTTTTTCTGTATCTGTTACCATATAAGGAGACACATACCCTTTATCAAATTGCATTCCTTCTACTACATTTAATTCTGTATTTGATGTTTTTGACTCCTCGATTGTTATTACTCCATCTTTTGATACTTTTTCCATGGCATCTGCAATCAAACTTCCAACTTCTGAATTATTTGCAGAAATACTTGCAACTCTTGCAATATCCTCTTTTCCATTAACTGGTGATGTAATTTCCTTTAGCTCCTCAACTGCACTATCAACAGCTTTTTCAACACCTCTTTTAATTGCCATAGGATCTGCTCCTGCTGCTACATTTTTAACACCTTCTTTTATCATAGCTTGTGCTAATACTGTTGCTGTTGTAGTTCCATCTCCTGCAACATCATTTGTTTTAGTAGAAACTTCTTTTACTAAGCGAGCTCCCATATTTTCAAATTTATCTTCTAATTCAATTTCTTTTGCTATTGTTACACCATCATTTGTAATAAGTGGTGCTCCAAAACTTTTATCTAATACTACATTTCTTCCTTTTGGTCCTAATGTAACTTTAACTGTGTCTGCTAATTTATTAACACCTTCTAATAATGATTTTCTTGCATCTTCTCCAAATTTAATTTGTTTAGCCATAATTATCCTTCCTTTCTCTTGGGCAATTTGGGGTCGGTTCCGTTTTTGCCCTTTCTAACTATTCTACTATTGCTAATATGTCTTCTTCTCTTAAAATAACATATTCTTCGCCTTCATATTTTACTTTTGTTCCACCATATTGACTTACAACAACATTGTTGCCTTTCTTTACTTCCATTGTTTCTCTCTTGCCATCTACCATCCTCCCTGGTCCGACTTCAATTACCTCTGCAACTTGTGGCTTTTCTTGAGCTGAGCTTGCTAAGATAATTCCACTTTTGGTAGTTTCTTCCTTTTCTTTCATCTTTACTAATACTCTGTCTGATAATGGTTTTATCATATTTCTTCACTTTCCTTTCATTATTATAATTCACAAAATGTTTATCATTTTATGTTTTTGGCACTCTTTATGTTTGACTGCTAATAATATATACCCTATTTTATCCTTTGTCAATAGTTTTATTTAATTTTCACATAAAGTTCACAATTACATTCAAATTATTTTATGCAAGTTATTTTAATTTTAGAACAAATAAGAAAAACTTTGAAAGTACTCATTATGGTAGACTTTTATATACAAAAAAATATACAATCTTAAAGTTTAACAAGGTATTCTAAATTTGTTGCAAACAAATTTAAAATAGCAAAGTGTCCACAGTTAAACGATAAAATTATATATTTCTTTCCTAGTATCTAAATTATACTTTTAGCAGCCTCTATTAATCCAACAAATAATGGAGCTGGTCTATTAGGTCTCGATTTAAACTCTGGATGAAATTGTCCAGCTATAAAATATGGATGATTTTTATATTCTACAATTTCAACTAATTTTCCATCAGGAGATGTTCCAGAGCAAATTAAGCCCGCATTTTCTAATTTTTCTTTGTATTCATTATTATACTCATATCTGTGTCTATGTCTTTCAGAAATTTTTTCAGCACCATATAATTGTTTTGCAAGTGTTCCATCTTTTATTATACATGGATAAGTTCCAAGCCTCATTGTTCCTCCCTTTTTGTCTATGCCTATTTGTTCTTCCATTATGTGGATAACAGGATTTGATGTTGTTTCATTAAATTCAGATGAATTTGCATCTTTTAATCCTAGAACATTTCTTGCAAATTCTACAACTGCCATTTGCATTCCTAAACAAATTCCTAAAAATGGGATATTATTTTCTCTTGCATATTTAATTGTTTCAATTTTTCCTTCTACTCCTCTATTTCCAAATCCTCCAGGTACTATAATTCCTTGTAACCCTGACAATTTTTCTTTTGCTGTTTCTGGATTTATTGATTCACAATCTATTAATTTTATACTTACCTTAACTTTATTTGCAAATCCTGCATGATGTAAGCTTTCAATTACTGATAAATATGAATCATCTAATTTAATGTATTTTCCAACTATTGCAATATTTACAGTTTTATCTCCAATACTTCTTACATTATCTATCATTTCTTGCCATTCTCTATTATCTGGCACATATTTATCAAGTCTTAAATGATTACATACTTCTCTAGCTAAGCCCTCTTCTTCAAGCATTAAAGGCACTGCATATAAATTGTCTGCTGTTTTGTTTTGAATTACACTTGTTTTTCTAACATTACAAAATAGTGCAAGTTTTTCTCTTATATTATCTGGTATGTCTTGTTCCGTCCTGCATACTAATATATCAGGTTTTATACCAAAACTCTGTAGCTCTTTTACAGAGTGTTGTGTTGGTTTAGATTTTATTTCATTTGAACCAAATATATATGGCAACAAAGTTACATGTATATATACAACATCTTCTGGATTTTTCTCTAATCCAACTTGGCGAATTGCTTCTATTATAGACAAACCTTCTATATCTCCTACAGTTCCACCAACTTCTGTTATTACTATATCTGTGTCAGTATCTTCAAAACTATATATCTTTTCTTTTATTTCATTTGTTATATGAGGTATTACTTGTACTGTCTTACCTAAATAATCTCCTCTTCTTTCCTTTTCTATAACACTTGAATAAATTTTTCCCATTGTTACACTTGAATTTTGTGTTAAATTTTCATCTATAAACCTTTCATAGTGTCCCAAATCTAAATCTGTTTCTGCTCCATCATCAGTTACAAAAACTTCTCCATGTTCATATGGGCTCATTGTACCTGGATCCACATTTATATATGGATCAAATTTTTGAATTGTTACTTTATAACCTCTATTTTTTAATAGTCTACCTAATGATGCAGCTGTTATTCCTTTTCCTAGTCCTGATACTACTCCTCCTGTTACAAAAATATATTTTGTATTCATTTTTTCACATTCCTTTCCTATATATTTAGGGCAATTTGGGGTCGGTTCCGTTTTTGCCCTTTTTAAATAAAAAAATAGATTAAAATAAAAACTACAAACTCAGTTTTTTTTTAATCTATTTAAAAATTTATGGTGAGCCAGAGAGGATTCGAACCTCCGACCCCAGGCTTAGAAGGCCCGTACTCTATCCAACTGAGCTACTGACCCATTTCTTAACACCTAAATATAATACCATATTAATATAATATTGTCAATATTTTTACAGAAAAATTTTAGTTAAACTTAAAATAATTATACTTACATGACCATATTCTTTCTTTCTTCAACATTTCCCTCTAAAAGTTCAGGTTTTTTTAAATACTTAGACAATAGTTTAAAAGAAGATGCATAGTAATATCCATCACAAATTCTTTCATCACCAACAAATGCTAATGTAATACATTTTTCTTGTCTAAACTCATCATCTTCATATATATAACTTTTTTTCTTTTTTCCCATTGAGAAAAACATACTGGTAGTTCCAAAATTATATATATGATGATATATACTATCAATTCCTAAAGAACCTACATTAGTTAAAAAAACACTTGTATGAAATGGACTTACTTCAATTATTTTTTTTGGCATTAGTCCATGTTTATCTAAAAACATCAAAAATTTAAATGCCACTCGTATCAATCCATTTGGTATAAAACTAAATGCTAATGTTAATTTATCTGTACCATTCATATTAGATACTTCTTTATTTTTTTCTATTGCTTCATCTAATTTATTTTTTATTTCAAAAATATTTTCACTTCCATCAAAATCAAGTTTTATTGGTGTTTCTGTTCCATCATCTGTTAAACTCTTTTTAATAACAAGTGACACATATACTTTATTTCTCTGGTATAAGCTACCATTCATTGCAAACCTATTTAAATTGGGTCTCTCTCCTATTATTTTTACAATCGCTGCATAAACAATATTCATATAAGAAATTTTTATTCCTTCTTCTGCCTTTCGATCTATATACTCGTCCAAAGATTTTAAAGCTATGTCTTGTTTAAAATATACCTGTGAATCTACTCTTTCTGGCATTACACAAGGCATAATCTTAAAAATCGGTGGTAAATCCTTAATCTTCTTGCCATCAGATCTATATCCAAACATCTTTGTCTTCTCCTTCTATTTCTTTATATCCCTAATATTTTCGCTTCAACATTAAACATTTTATATTTTTTTGTTGTTTCATCTAATCTAAATTCTATTAATGTGTTTTCAAGAGTTTCGCTATTTTGCCTTAAATCTGTTGTAAAATATAATTTAATTTGAGGTATTTCTAGTTTATTTTTTACAATTTCTTTAAATGTCTCAGCTGTATGTTTATCATCTTCACATACAAGTATTAATTGTGGCATAGCAGAAAATCCTGAATCTCCTTGTACAAAGTTCTCATAAAATTCTTTATACATTTCCATCTTATCTATTAATTTCTTTTGCCATTCAGGCTCTCTTCTAATTACTTCAAACAAAAATGTTATTGATTTACTGTTTTTAGTAAGCCTTACAGATCCCCCTGTTGCTTTGAAAACTTTTCCTGACACTTTTGCTTTTATGGCTGGTTTTACCACATAACTATCAAATGCTTTTACTTTTCTTAAATATGCAATTAGTGTTTGGTTTCCTGCCAATCTTTTCTTTATCATAGGAACTGGTTTTACATTATCTGTTTGTTGCCATTTACATTCAATTTCTTTTGAAGTCAACAAATATTTTCCCATCTTTTCTAAGCAATATATTCTATATATGCCTTTTCCTTCTTCTGATGTAAAATAATATCTTGTTAAAATCTTAGATTTTACAAGTTGATCTAACTTATTATTTAATTTGTCTTGTGACTTAGGATTTATTCCTTTCCATTCTAACATCTGATATAATTGTCTTGATGTGATAAATTCAAATTCATTTACTAATTCTAGTATTTCAAAATGAATATCTGTTATATGTCCTATATTTATTTTATGAACAATTTGATTCATTGAAACATACCCGTCTTTCCCATCAAATGTTTTTATTTCACCCTTTCTTATTGCAAATGGTGATACTTGTGCTTTGATTTGGTTATCTTCAACCATTTCAATCCCTCCTTATATTTTAGTGACTAATTTAAGTCCCTTTTTATGCTTAGTTATTTAAACTATTATTAATTTAACTTTTTTCTTTTCTGGTAGTATCCTCTTAATACACACATCTACAGTTTCTCCATATTTTAATTCTTCGGTATATTCAGCCATTCCGACTAAATTAGGCGTTAGTTCAATAAATATTCCATTTTTATTTTTTTCAGTATCTCTTACAATACCTTTTACAGTCATTCCTTCTTTAAATTTCTTTATATTATCTTCCCATGTGCCTAAACAATTTTTATATGACAAGCTAATTCTTCCTGTATTTTCATCTATATATTTTACCATACATTTTATCTCTTGTCCAATTTTTACTCTTTCTGCTGGAGATTTTATTCTTGCAACAGATAAATCTTCTATATATACCAATCCATTTTCTCCGTTTTCTAATTTTATAAAAACTCCATATGGTTGTATACCTGTTACGGTTCCTTCAACTATCTGACCTTGTTTGACTTCCATTTTCTTTTGCTCCTTTTTCTTTTGTTTTAATAATATTATTATATACTTTATTTATTTTATTTTCAATAATTTTATTTGACTTTTAATAATCCTTGAATTTCTTTTTTCTGCAAATATCTCCATTCTCCAAGTTTTAAGTCTTTAACTCCTATATTTCCTATTTTGCTTCTGTGTAAAGCTAATACTTTTCTTCCTACCGCTTCACACATCTTCCTTACTTGTCTATTTTTTCCTTCATGTATTACAATTTCAAGTCTTGATATATTTTTATCAATATCTGTTTTTAAAATCTTTACACCAGCAGGTTTAGTTACATAATCATCAATTAATACTCCTTTTCTCAGTTGCTCAACTTCATTATTTTGAACTATCCCTTGTATAGTTACTGTATATGTCTTTTTAATTTCGTGTTTTGGATGTGTAACTTTATAAATAAAATCGCCATCATTTGTCAATATCAGCGCTCCTGATGTATACATGTCTAATCTTCCTACAGGAACAACCCTCTCTTTTACTTTTACTAAATCTAGTACAGTATCTCTTCCAAATTGGTCATTTACAGTAGTTACATATCCAATCGGTTTATTTAGTAAAATATATTCCATTTTTTTTGCTATATTCACAATTTTCCCATCAAATTTTACAATATCACTTTCTGGATTTATTTTAGTTCCAAGTTCAGTAACTTTTTTCTCATTTACTTGAACTCTTCCCTGCAAAATATAATCTTCACATTTTCTTCTTGAATCAACACCACAGCTCGCTAAATATTTTTGTAGCCTTTCTTCCATTTCAGCTCCTTTCTAAAAGGGCAATTGGGGGTCGGTTCCGTTTTTGCCCTTTCCATTTATTTTTACATTATAGTAATTGCTTTTTTATTTTCTTACCTCTTTGGACTGGTTCTTTTTTTTTATATTTACGCATATTATATATTAATTCCTTTTACTTTTCTAAAAGGCTTTATATAGATTTTCTGGCAAGATTGTCTTGCCAGATTTTATTCTGACTTAATATCAAGTTGTTTTAAAATTTCTTCTAAATATTCTGGTATATGAGCCTCTAATTTCATTTTTTTCCCAGTTATAGGATGTTTGAACTCTAAATACCTTGCATGTAAACACTGACCTACAACTCCAAACTCATTTTTTCCATTTGAATAAGTATAATCTCCAACAACTGGATATCCAATATGTGCCAAGTGCACACGTATTTGATGTGTTCTTCCTGTTTCTATATTTATTTCTAATAATGTATATTTATCATACCTTTTTAAAACTTTTATATGTGTTATTGCATTTTTTCCATTTTTAGTAACTGCCATTTTCTTTCTATCTGAAGAACTTCTACCAACTGGCATGTCTATGGTTGCTTCATTTTCTTTTACTTTTCCCCTAACTAACGCAATATATGTTTTCTTTACTTCATGATTCTTTATTTGTTCACTCATATTCACATGTGCTTTGTCATTTTTTGCAACTATTATTAATCCTGAGGTATCTTTATCTAATCGATGTACAATTCCAGGTCTTATTTCTCCACCTATTCCTGATAAACTATCTCCGCAAATTGCCATTATTGCATTTACTAATGTTCCATCTGGATTTCCATTAGCAGGATGAACTACCATTCCCTTAGGTTTATTAACAACAATTATATCTTTATCTTCATAAACAATCTCTATTGGTATCTCTTGTGCCTTAAGCTCAATAGATTTTGCCTCAACTCTTTCTATTGTAATAATATCTCCCTCAAGAACTTTATATGATGCCTTCTGTTTTCGTCCATTTACTAGAATGTGTTCTTGTTCTATAAGTCTTTGTACCGCTGTTCTTGTCAATTCACTACTTTTATTTACTACATATATATCGAGTCTTTTTCCCTGTTCCTCTTGGTTTACTATATATTTCTCCATCTCAATCCTTCCTCAAGGGCAATTTGGGGTCGGTTCCATTTTTGCCCTAGGGCAATTCGGGGTCGGTTCCGTTTTTGCCCTTTTTTAAAACTTATTTGTAATATCATAAAATACAAATTTGTCATCTTCTTTTAACAATTTATATCCATCTAAATTCCCGTCTTGTATAATCATATTCATTTTTGAATTTTTATATAAAATCACATGTGTTATGTCATACTTTTCAAATATATCTTCAAACCATATATCTAGGCTTGAACTATTTATAAAGTCCATAAATATGTCTCTTCCACCATTATATTCTGGTGCATACAAATCACATCTTGAATCTATAAATACAGGAATTCCTTTAAATAATAAATAACTTCCATAATTATATTCATTATATAATCTTACATCTTTAATATTAATATTATTATCCTCAAAATACTGCAAAATAAACTCACTCATTTCGACAGGATATTCACTTTTGCTTATATATGGTTCTTTTATTTTTGATTGCACAAAATACAAACTTAATATTAACACTAATGATGACATCATAAATCCTCCAAACAATGTTGTAAACACTTTTATTAACTTTTCATCTATATCTTTGCCTTCCTTACTTATAAATGCATATACCAATCTATTTAATATAATTGAACATATTATTACAAACATAGTTGATTGTCTTTTTGAATATAACATTAATAAAATTAGTCCTCCAAGCATAAATAAATCAACTAATCTGATTTTTATATCGGTAAATGTTAATAATGCAATAAATATTATTAATACACATAGCACTTCTACACAATTTACTAATGTCATTGGCAAATGTTCATTTATGTTTTGTGTTGTGTTTCCTTGCATTGTTTTTACTAAATATGTATATGGTGTTGTTCCCAATGGTGTTACAAGTCCTGTCAATACACATATTATCATTACAATTACTAAATACTTTACTCCATTTCTTTTGGTTAATACTATTTTGTAACCTTCTTTTAACTCTTTTCCAAACTTTTTAGCAGTCTTTTCTTCAATTATAGTTATTACATATTCAGCAATATATGGTAAATATAGAATAAACATAAATGGCCAAACAGCAACATGCAGATTTGCTATTAGTATTCCTATTAATATTAATCCAACTCCATATCTTTTCTTACTTGTGTTGGCTAATTGTTCCATCAAATATATTTGTAAAGTGAATAATATAAATGTCACAAGTTGCGCTCTTGCCGCAATATAATCTCTTAACATATACATTGCTCCAATTGTAATTACAAATGATACTACTCTATTTTTTACTAATTTTGAATTTGTTTTATATATTGATATACCTAATATTGATGAAAAAATACATGTTGATATATAAATTCCCGCCATTCCTCCAACTGAATATATTAAATATATCATTACATCATATAACCAATGTGGATATGTATATTCTAAGTTTTCGTGCCAGGAAAATGGATCCTTCATATCTATCCCTTTATTTTCTATTATATGTTCTCCTATTTTTATAGTATAAAATGTATCGTTTTGCAATGTTTTTTGTGCTATACAACTACAAAATATTGCAATTAAAATAATTGCAATTATTTCAAAATAAACTGCTTTTTTGTTCTTCATATGTTTTTCCATGACTTTCTCGTATTACAAAAGCCACATTCTCCTTCCTTATTTAATATCCATATTATAACAGAAAAAATCCAAAAAGGCTAGGCTTTTTGGATTAAGTTTTGTTTTTTATATTAAACAGCTTCTTGGCTTTCATTCTCTGTATTGTTTTTGTTTTCTGTTCCTTCTTCATTAATTAATTCTAAACTACAAATTGAAACTTCATAAGCAACTTTCATCTCTGATGTTCCATCTTCATATTTCTTTTCATATTGTCTTGATTGAACTCTTCCTATAATTTTTACTTGAGCTCCAACTTCTAAGTTTTGGCAAAATCTTGCATTTCTTCCCCATGCTATTGTTGGAATGTAATCTGATTTGTTATAAGCTCTATTTACAGCTAATAATAAATCTGCAATCTCTCTTCCAAATGGTGTTTGTCTGTAAATTGGTTTCTTACATACAAAACCTATAAGTACAACCTCATTTGTTGTTTCATCTTTTTTAACTATGTCATTTTCTTCTTGCTCTTCAGCCTCTTTAAGCTCTTCCACATCTTTAGCAAATACTGTTAATATTAATTTGTTTCTTTCATTTTCATAACTATTGTATGATCTAAATTGTCCTTTAATTAACAATTTATTTCCTTCTGTTAACATTTCATCTGTTATTAATCTTTCTGATATTGTTATTGGTATAATATCAGCATTTCCACTTAAACGTGGTATTGATAAGTTAAATGAGTAAAATTTCTCACCGTAAATTTCATGGCTGAATCTTTTTTCGCCTGTAACCTTTCCTACTAAAGTTAAGTAGTTGTTTTCTAAATAATTTGTATCCAATTTTATTTCCTCCTTATTTTTTCTTTATCAATTGTAAATTTCTCTTCTTGCTTCTCTTTTTTAAAAATTTTCTACATTTTTTATTATACTACACTTTTTTGGTTTTGTCTACATAAAAAGTTAATTTTTTCTATTTTTTTGTTGAAATACAGCCATATTTATTATATTTTTATAAATTATGCAATTCTTTAACTATAAAAATTGCTAATTTATTGTATATTTTTTTATTATTCTCTTTGCTTATTTTTATTTCTTTTTCTTGTGTGTCTATTATCTCTCCATTTATTTTTTCAATATATCTTTGTAAACATACTATTATTTTTTCTTCTTTTACACTTGATATAGTTATTGTTGCTTTTGTATTAAAACCAAATGTTATTATCTTTATTGGTTTTTCTATATTTATTTCTTCCAGGGCAGTTATGTCGATATCTCCATTAAGAAGTAAATATTTTGCTTTTGATATTATTTCCTTCATATATCTATATTCTTCTTCCCCTAAATTTATGTCTTCTAAAATTATTATTTCTTCAAAACCTACATTTTTCACGTTTCTAATCGTATCTTTTGTTATCTTTATAATTTTGCTATCATTTTCTTTTAATTCTTTTTTTATTGCCTGAACATCTCTTGTTTTGGCAATTATTCCAATTAATGGCATACTCGTCTCCTTTGTTGTCATTATTTCCTAAACTTACTTTTTTATACTTTGCTATTTAAATAATGAGCAATTAGATTGAGTCTACCTGAAAGAAAATTACTCCAAACTCTGTGTTCCATTATTATTAATTGTAAAATTGTCTTTATATATTAAATCAGAAACAGTGGTAACCTGAAATCCAGATGACTTGATGTTTTTAATGAGCATATCCAAACTATCAGCAGTATGTTTTGTTCCATTATGGCTTAAAATTATTGAACCTTTATCTAATTTATTTTTAAGTCGATTCCACATTTGCTCTCCTGTTAGTCCTTCATAGTCTAATGTATCTAAATTCCATTGTATTGTGTAATATCCATTTTGTTGTGCTGTTTTTATTACTGTATTATTATATTCACCATATGGTGCTCTATATAAATTTGTCTTATTGCCTGTTATTTTTTCTATTTTATTTACACTTAATTGTATCTCTTTTAAATTTTCTTCTGCTGATAAACTATTTACATGTGGATGTGTATTACTATGGCTCCCAATTTCATGACCAGCCTCATATATTTTTTTTACCGCTTCTGGATATTTGTCAACCCAATCTCCAACCATAAAAAATGTTATATGTACATTATTATTCTTTAGAGTTTCTAATATAATATCTATGTCGTCTGCATTCCAGTAACAATTCCTTTTGTGATAGATTATTCTAAAAATTAAAAGCAGATTTTATCTACTTAACACTATACTGTAAATTTATAATTTATTTTTATATTTTCTTTATTTATGATTTCTATACTATCTATTAAATTAAGTATTATGTTTCTATTAATCTCTTTAAAACTAACTATTTCTTTTATGTATTTCATTAATTCGTTTTCTTTATTATCTTCAAAATCACTTAATTTAATATTTAGCTTTTCTGTTTTTTCTATTAATTCTTGTTTTTCTTTTTTGTGACTTTCCGTAAATGAAACAAATTCTTGTGTATCTAGTAATCCATTTACTCTATCTTCATATGCTGTTTTTATTATTTTTGTTATTTCTTCTATTCTTCTGTTATTATTGGCAATTTTCTTTTGCAACATTTTTTTGTCATTATTAATTTTAGTTTTATCTATTGAATTTATTAGCTTTTCTTTATCTATTTTTTCTTGCAAGATTTTTCTTAAATCTTGCACTACAAATTCATTTAAAATACTCTCCCTCACAGCTATTCTTGTGCAATAGTCTTTTCCGTAACGGTTATACATACTGCAAATTGCTACCCTGTCATTTTTTAGTCCACTTTGAACTTGATATGTATATTTGTTATTACATCGAGGACAATATAAAAGTCCTGCTAATAAATGTTCTGATTTTTCTTTTTTATGTATGTTATGTGCTTTTCTTTTTAATATGTCTTGTGCTAATTCATAAGTTTGATTATCTATAATTGGCTCATGTGCTTTTTCTTTAATTAAATGTTTTGATTTTGGTAATAATCTATATTTTTTTACTTTATAACTTACCATTTCTCCTTGATGTTGAATTAAATCTCCAGTATAAACTTTATTTGTAAGAATCTTTTTTATAGTATTGTGTCCCCACAAACCAGATGTTGTTTTACAATGATAGTTACAACTTTGTTGTTTATACACAGAAGGACAAGGTATTTTTCTCTCATTTAATCTATGTGCTATATATGCTAATCCATTTCCATTTACATATTCATTAAATATATATTTTACTATTTTTGCTGCCTCTTCATCTATTATTAATTTTGTTATATCCTTTGGGTGCTTTTTGTATCCATATGGTGCAAATGCACCTATAAATTCACCTTTTTCTGCTTTTGTTCTTTTTACTGTTCTTACTTTTTTAGATATATCTTTTGCATACATATCATTTACAACAGACATAAATGGTCCAATATCATTATTGCTATTTTTAGAAAATGTATCTATTCCATCATTTACTGCGATATATCTTACATTTTTAGCAGGAAAATATTTTTCTAAATAATAACCTGTATCTATGTAATCTCTTCCTAAACGAGATAAATCTTTGGTTATTACCATATTTATTTTTCCTTGTTCAATATCTTCTTTTAATCTTATAAATGACGGTCTATTAAAGTTTGTACCTGTGAATCCGTCATCTACGTAAATATCTATTACTAACCAATTAGGTTGTTTTGCTACATATTTTGTTAGAAATTCTTTTTGATTTATTATGCTTTCTGAAGTTCCGACTCCCCTCGTCATCTCTTGAGATCCTTAAATAAAGTCCGTACTTTATATGTTTTACTATCTGATGTACTCGTATCTGAATCCATTTGTTCTCCTCCTTAAGCAATAAGTCATTTTTGAATTCTTTGTTTATCGCATTTTAACTCTTCTTTATTTATATCACAAATCTTTTCTTGTATGTAAATTGGTAATAGTATTTCCATCATTTCTTGTAATGTTTTTCCTTCGTGCAAAAAAGTTCTTGTAACATTCATCTTTACCTCTTTCTTTTTAAATGTATATGTTCTGAAATATAATTTATTACCTAATTTTATACTAATAGTTATTGTAAACAATACAAAAAAAGTCTAGCTTTTGACTAAACTTTAATTCTATTTTGTATTATAATTTATTATATAAATCTTCTATACTATACTCAATAAATCTTTCATTGAGCTTATTTTATAATCAGGTTCTTGTAAAGTCTCTTCTTTTTCCTTCCATTTATTATTTATATTTTGTTCAAACCATATAGTCTTTACACCCAATATTTTTACTCCCAACAAATCTTCTAGTAGCTCATCACTTACAAATGCAATTTTATTATATTCTTCTTTTGGAATTTCTTCAAATGCTCTCATATATATTTTTAAATTTGGCTTTCTCTCTTTAACTGCTTCAGAAATAACTATTTTTTGAAAATATTTTTTTATATCTTCTCTTTCTAAAATATATTCTACATTTCTAACTGAATTATTACTTATAATCCCTAAATAATAACCTCTTTCGTGCAATTTGATAATGGTCTCTCTTGTCTCATTATCTAAAATGTGAGATTCTAATAATAACATATCAATTTTTTCTAAGTCTTCTTCAGATATATTTAAAATTAATGATAAATCTTTATATATTTCTTTTTCTGAAATCCTCCCTAACGAATTTAAAATTTGATAATTCTTCCATTTTTTAAATATATCATCCCATCTTAAATTATATTTAGCTAATATCATGTCAATTTCATCATCAACATTTCTGAATTTACTGATTAAAGTATACCCCCAATCAAAAAAGATATATTTATATTTCATGGTTTTCTCTTCCTCCTTTTATCTAATTTGCTCCAAATTCACTAATTCTTCTTTCCTTATTTTATCATATTCTTATAAAAAAACAATGATATTTCTTATAATATCATTGTCAGACTGTTGACAAAGTATATAAAAATATTTTGTTTAACAGTCTTTCTTTTTTTTATAAAATGTTGTAAAATAATAGTGTCCTTATTCAACCAATAAAAGGGCAATAAAATGTAG
>ENA-ORLY01002881-ORLY01002881.1-human-gut-metagenome-genome-assembly--contig:-NODE-2881-length-15174-cov-3.789428_pt1 | contig 15174 bp, 15 predicted proteins | sample MGYA00243071_ERZ508832 | MGnify/ENA primary metagenome ERZ508832 (study PRJEB26277, sample SAMN04329777) | human gut metagenome | biome: human-associated habitat | host: Homo sapiens | place: USA...
TATCAAGTACGGCAGCGCCCTTGTACCCTTTATCAACCGCTTTCCGAGAGATACAAAACTGTATCAGCTTATGACGACGAAACCCGGCGAGGGTGTGTTCGGCGGCGGGGACGCTTCTTAATTTCAAAACAGGAGGACAATTCTTATGAAAAGCAAATATCTGATGATCGGGGCGGCCGTATGTGCCGCCCTTTTCCTTTTCTCCGGCGTTATGCTTTATCGGCAGTATGCGGACGAGAAACAGAGCGCCGAAGCCTTTGACAATATCGCTGCACTTGTGCAGGACGAAACGCCGCCCGCCGATGAGCCGCAGGAAACCGAACCCCCGCAGCCCGAACAAACCGCCTTTGAAAAGTACGCTGCGGTCTATGAGCAAAACAGCGATTTTGTGGGCTGGATTTCCATTGAGGGAACAAACATCGACTATCCTGTAATGCTGACGGTTGACAATCCGAACTGCTATCTGAAACGCAGCTTTGAAAAGCAGTACAGCGATTACGGCGTGCCCTATGTGCAGGAAAACTGCGACCTCGGACTTTCCGACAACTGCGTTATTTACGGTCATCATATGAATAACGGCAGTATGTTTGCCGACCTCTGCAAGTATGCCGACGAGGATTTTTACAGGGAGCACAAAACAATCCGCTTTGATACGCTATCCGGCTTTGGAGAATATGAGGTTGTGGCGGCATTCAAGACCGTTGCCTATTCCGAGCAGGGCTTCAAGTATTACCATTTTGTCAATGCCGAGGACGAAAATGCCTTTAACGAATATATCTCCCAATGCAAGGAGCTTGCTCTATATGATACGGGCGTGACTGCGGAATACGGCGACAGGTTGATAACCCTTTCCACCTGCGAATACAGCAGGCAAAACGGCCGCATGGTCGTTGTAGCGAAAAAGATTGTTTCGCCCTCTTTGGAGGTGGGCGAAAATGAAGCCTGAAAAATATGTCCTCTCTCTTTCGGGCGGGAAAGATTCAACGGCTATGCTCTTACGGCTCTTGGAGGAAAAGCGGCCTGTTAATTTGATTTTGTTCTGCGATACGGGGCTTGAATTTCCGCAGATGTATGAACACCTTGACCGATTGGAGGCGTATATCGGTAGACCGATTATACGGCTGAAAGCGGCGCACGATTTTGAATACTACTTTTACGAGTACACCCCGAAAAGGAAGAATCCCGCGCTGTCACAGTACAGAGGTATGAGCTGGCCCGGTCCCCGTGGCCGCTGGTGTACGGGGATTCTCAAAACCCGTGTTATCAACGCCTATCTGAAAGAATTACGGGAGGATTACACGCTCATTGAGTATGTGGGGATCGCCGCCGATGAAACAAAGCGAATCAAGGATAAAAATTACCCGCTTGTAGAATGGGGAATGACAGAAAAGGACTGTCTTTCCTATTGTTACAGGCGGGGTTTTGATTGGGGCGGTTTATATGAGATTTTCAGCCGTGTTTCCTGCTGGTGCTGCCCTCTGCAAAGTTTGGAGGAACTGCGGAAGCTGTATCGGCATTTTCCCGACCTATGGCAGCAGCTTGAAGAATGGGACGAATCCACTTGGAGGACATTTCTTAAAAACTATTCCGTCCGTCAGCTTGCCGCCCGTTTTGATTTTGAGGACAGATGGCAGGCCGCAGGCGGCAATATCCGAAGCAGAGCGTTTTACTCTGCTCTGCGGCAGGAGCTTTCACGGCTCAGATCGGAGGTGACGCTATGCCGGATATAAAGACAAGGGAGATTGCCAAAGGAACGGTCAAGGCGATTGACAAATCGGCGGTTGCCGCCGAGCGTATGAAATCTGCCTATATTCGCACCAAAGACAAAGCGGATCACAGCCTTTATTCCGCAGAGGGTTCGCCCGATGAATACACCGCCGACCGTGTTTCAAACGGGACGGAGACTGCTGCCCGTGAAACCGTCCACCAGCTTGACAAGTTCGGGCGAAAAGGTGTAAAGGACACAAAAGAGAATATTTCCAAAGTTAAAGACCATTTTCAGCAAAAGAAAGCTGACCTTCCGAAAAAGCAGGCTCAAAAATCTATGCAGAGGATTCGCCGTTCTGCCGAACCTGCAAAACAGTCTATCAAGACGGTGGAACACAGCGGAAAGACCATTAAGCAAACGGCGAAATCCACGGGCAAGGCAACCGTCAAGACCGCAAAGGGTGCGGTCAAGACAACGCAGAAAACCGTTAAGACCGCCGAGCATACTTCCAAAGCGACAATCAAGACGACCCAGCAGGTAGCGAAAACCGCGCAGAAAACCGCACAGGCTACGGCGAAAGCAGCACAAAAAGCGGCACAGGCGGCTAAAGCTACTGCAAAGGCAACCGCCCATGCTGTAAAAGTAGCGGTCAAAGCAACCATTGCGGCGGTCAAGGCGATTATTGCCGCAACAAAGGCGCTGATTTTCGCTATCGCCGCCGGGGGCTGGGTTGCGGTTGTTGTCATTATCGTTATTTGTCTGATCGGCTTAATTGTCGGCTCGTGCTTCGGTATCTTCTTTTCTAATGCGGACAGCGGATCAGGTCAGACTATGCAGGCGGTTGTTCAGGAAATCAATACTGACTATCAAACGCAACTTGACACGACAAAGGCGAATATCTCCTATGATGTGCTTGAAATGTCCGGCTCCCGCGCCGTGTGGCCGGAAGTGCTTGCTATTTATGCGGTCAAAACCACCACCGACCCCGACAATGCACAAGAGGTCGCCACGATGGACGATTCCAAAAAGGCGATTCTAAAAGATATTTTCTGGCAGATGAATGAAATATCTTCCCGCACCGAAACAAAGACCGAGGAAGTGATTACCGAAACCGACGACGGCCACGGGAATATTGTGGAAACAACGACCACCGTTACACGAACCTATCTGTATATCACGGTCAGCCATAAGACCGCCGAGGAAATGGCGGATCAGTACAATTTCAATGCAGACCAGCGAAAGCAGCTTGCCGAGCTTCTTGCCGACGAAAACCAAAGGTTGTGGTGCGCTGTTCTTTACGGTATCGGCACAGGCGACGGCGAGATTGTAACTGTTGCGCTCTCGCAGATCGGCAATGTGGGCGGTGCGCCTTATTGGTCGTGGTACGGCTTTAACTCTCGTGTGGAATGGTGCGCCTGTTTCGTTTCGTGGTGTGCCAACGAGTGCGGCTATATCGACGCAGGCGTTATCCCGAAATTTGCAGGCTGCGTCTGGGGTGTCGAATGGTTCAGAGATCGCGGACTATGGCAGGACAACAGCTACGAACCCCGTCCCGGTGACATTATCTTTTTCGATTGGGATAATAAAGGTTCGTCAGGCCCGCAGGACGGAGAATCCGATCATGTGGGGATTGTTGAAAAAGTCGAGAACGGCACAGTTTACACCGTGGAGGGCAATTCCGGCGATAGCTGCCGAGAAAATCACTATGCCATAGGGTATTATGAGATATTGGGGTATGGTATGCCGCAGTATTAAAATTCATTTCGGCTGTTTGTATTAAACAGCCGAATACATACGCTTTTCAAAAAAGTCTGCAAATGCAAACCAAACACTTGTGTTTTAGCGATTTAAGTGCTATGATAGAGTTAATAAGTCTATTCGGAGGAACGAAATGAAAGTTTGTTATAATAAGCTTTGGAAACTGCTTATAGATAAAGGGATGAAAAAAAGTCAATTAAGAGTGGCGGTTGGTGCAAGCAAAAGCACTTTTGCTAAACTTGGGAAAAACGAAAATGTCACACTTCCTGTTTTGCTTGATATATGCGAATATCTAAACTGTGACTTTGGCGATATTATGGAAGCTGTGCCGGAAATTAAGGAGCAATAAAATGAGTGAACAAATTTTAATAGTAGACGATGAAAAGGAGATAGCCGATCTAATAGAGGTATATCTTAAAAATGATGGTTACACGGTACATAAATTTTATAATGGTCTGGATGCTTTGGAATGTATTGAAACGCAAAAAATGGATTTGGCAATTTTAGATGTAATGCTTCCAGATATTGATGGATTTCGTATTTGTCAGAAAATCAGAGAACAGTATTTTTATCCTATTATAATTCTGACGGCAAAAGTTGAGGATACTGATAAAATTATGGGACTTACCATCGGAGCTGATGATTATATTACAAAACCATTCAACCCTTTGGAGGTTGTCGCAAGAGTAAAAACACAGCTTCGTCGTTATGTTCGTTATAATAATGCGGCTAATACCGAGGAAAAAGATGCTCCCATTGAAGAACATGATGTAAGAGGACTTATTATAAACAAGAATACTCACAAATGTACTTTGTATGGAAAAGAGGTTACTTTGACACCTATTGAGTTTTCTATCCTCTGGTACTTGTGTGAGAACAGAGGAAAAGTTATTTCGTCTGAGGAATTGTTTGAAAATATTTGGGGTGAGAAATTCCTTGATAACAATAATACTGTTATGGCTCATATCGGAAGATTGAGGGAAAAGCTTAATGAGCCTGCAAAAAAACCGAAATTTATAAAAACTGTGTGGGGAGTGGGATATACCATTGAAAAATAAAAGAAATAGCGAAAGAGATGATTATCGTCTTCTTAAAAACAAATTATTGATTAGAACTTTTGGAATGTTGTTTTTTGCGTTTGCTTTTTTAGCAGCCTTGTACTCTCTATTTTTAAAAGGGCACATAGCAGACACTTTTGTGGGTTTTTTGGATAATTTTGTCTACCATGATTATGACCGAGCTTATAATGTATATTCAATATATATTAGAGATTATATGAGTCTTTTCTTCGTAGTGCTTTCCTTACTGTTATTTGCAATTATTTGGCGCTTTTATCTAAATGAATTTTCCAAGTATTTCAAAGAAATTAACCGTAGTATAGATGCTCTGATAGAAGAAAATTCAGGAGATATTGTTTTGCCTTCTGAATTAACTGCAATCGAAAAGAAAATCAATCATATTAAGCATACTCTCGAACAACGAAAACTGGCAGCAGAGCTTTCAGAACAGCGGAAAAATGACCTTGTTGTTTATCTTGCCCACGATTTGAAAACCCCACTCACCTCAGTAATTGGGTATTTAACTTTGCTGCGGGACGAAAACAAAATTTCCGAAGAATTAAGAGAAAAGTATTTGTCAATTTCTTTGGAAAAAGCAGAACATCTTGAGGATTTAATTAACGAATTTTTTGAAATCACGCGGTTTAATCTTTCTAATATCACTCTTGAGTACAGCAGGGTCAATTTGACCCGTATGCTTGAACAGCTTATATACGAATTCAAACCAATGCTTTTAGAGAAGAATTTAAAATGTGAGCTTGAAATAGCCCCAGACACTATGATAAAGTGCGATGTCAATAAGATGCAGCGTGTTTTTGATAATCTGCTGAGAAATGCAGTGAATTATAGCTTTGATGACAGCACGATTCATATTGCTGTAAAACAAAACGGTGAAAATTTGTGTATTCAGTTTACCAATTGCGGCAATACCATTCCAAAAGAAAAGCTTGTACGCATTTTTGAACAGTTTTATCGTCTTGATGTTGCACGAAGTTCCAGAAGCGGAGGTGCAGGATTGGGTCTTGCAGTTGCAAAAGAAATCGTTGAGCTTCATAACGGAACAATTACCGCAAAAAGTGAAAATGAGCAAATCGAATTTACAGTCACTCTTCCGCTCCTGTAGGAAAATCGTAAGAAATTCCGCAGGAAAACATAGGAAACTCTTGTGGGGAAACGAAAAAAAAGCACGCTTGCTTTTGGTACAATTACAGTACCAAAAGCAAGCGTGCTTTTTTAGCTTATCAGGGAGGAAAAACGATGTCAACTCATACCCAACAAACCAAGAAACGCCGTCCCTACTTATTTATCTGCATCCTGATTTTACTGATAGCATTAGCCTGCATCTTTGTTCAGCGTTTTGCAGGGACAGATATATACAACAAGGCATCATTGCCTTCCATTGATTTTGGTAATGAAAATGAAGCAGATGGAGAATGGTGCTTGATACTGGTGAATAAATGGCATCCCCTTGAAACTGACAGTGAAATCGATTTAACAGAACTATCAAACGGACAATGCGTGGACAGCAGAATATACCCTCAGCTTCAGAAAATGTTTGATGATATGAGGGATGATGGTGTATATCCTGTTGTTGCCTCCGGCTACAGAACAGAGCAGGAGCAACAGCAAATATACGATGAATCAATGGCGGAGTATATCGAAAAAGGATATTCTGAATCCGACGCAAAAACAGAAACAGAACGCTGGGTTGCTATTCCGGGAACAAGTGAACATCAACTTGGTCTTGGCGTTGATATAAATGCTGATGGCATAAATTCATATGGTTATGAGGTTTATAACTGGCTCGCTCAAAATGCCTATCGCTATGGGTTTATATATCGCTATCCAGAGAATAAAGTTGCAATCACAGGTATAGCCAACGAGCCATGGCATTACCGATATGTCGGTGTTAATGCGGCTACCGAAATATACAAACGAGGAATATGCCTTGAAGAATATCTGGGAGAAACAAACTAAGAGGGTGAATTTATGAAAAGAAAAAGACTGACACAGGTGTTTCCCTTTTTACTTCCTATCCGTAAATGGCAAAGGAAAAAACTGTTCTATTTAGAAATGCTGATAGACGGAAACAAATACGCCAAAAATAAATCTGAGGCACTATTGCCTAATACGGTATTTGAAACTTCATCACTTATGATGAATGAAAACAGTGGATTTGATATGAAATATCAAATTAACAAGGTACATAATCTTAAACTTGCCGCAAGAACAATCAATAAGGTGATTATTGAGCCAAATGAAACATTTTCTTTTTGGCAGCTTGTACGGTGGGCTGACCGCCACGAGAAATATAAGGACGGATTAAACCTTGTTGACGGAAAGATTGTTGGCTCTTACGGTGGAGGTTTGTGTCAATTAAGCAATATGTTATTTTGGCTTTTTTTACACACACCTCTTACAGTTGTTGAGCGACACGGACACGCTGTTGAGTCATTTCCATCCACAACAGAAGATTTACCCTGCGGAACTGATGCGACAATCTACGAAGGGTGGTTAGATTTAAAAATCCGCAACGATACGGACAATACTTTCCAGATTGAGATTAACTTTGATGACGACTTTATGTATGGTCGAATTTTGTCGCAAAGCTCCGCAAATATTGATTATACGGTTTTCAATTCGTCTGTTTCCTATGTCAAGCGAGAGGAAAAAGTATATCAAATAGCTTCTGTTTGTCGTACAGAAAAAGACAAAATGACTGGTAGGCAGACGGAAAAAGAATTGTATGTCAATCAATGCGAAATAACCTATAAGCTACCCGATGATATAAAAATTGAAGAAAGAGGTGTGTAAAATGCAAAAGAAAAAAATAGCAGTTATTTTTGGCGGCAATTCAACAGAGTATGAGGTGTCATTACAATCGGCATTTTCTGCTTTTGAAAATATCAATCATGATAAGTATGACATTATCCCCATAGGAATCACTCGAAACGGGGACTGGTATCACTACAAAGGTCGGTATGAGAACATAGCAAATAATACTTGGAGCGGAGATCGGGACAATCTCTATCCTGTGACCGTATCTGTAAGTCACTCTCAAAAGGGCATTTGGGAATTTGACGAGGATCAATACACTGCTGTTCATATAGATTTGGTTTTCCCAATTTTACACGGCAAAAACGGAGAGGATGGCACACTTCAAGGAATGTTTGAACTTTCGGGTATTCCTGTGATCGGCTGCAATACGCTTGCTTCGGCTCTCTGTATGGATAAGGACAGAGCGCACAAGCTCGTAAGCCTTGCCGGAGTAAAAGTTCCGAAATCGGTAACTTTCAAACGCTCTGAAAAGAATACGGCTTTGAAAAAAATCGAAACAGAGCTTTCCTATCCGCTTTTCGTAAAACCGGTTCGTGCAGGCTCGTCTTTTGGTATTACAAAAGTAACTGAGCAAGCAGAAATAAATACCGCCATAGAATCAGCCTTTGAACACGATACAGAAGTCATCGTTGAAGAAGCAATAGGTGGATTTGAGGTAGGCTGCGCCATACTCGGTATCGACAACCTGACGGTTGGACGAATAGATGAAATTGAACTGTCAAACGGTTTCTTTGACTATACAGAAAAATATACCTTAAAAACTTCAAAAATCCATATGCCTGCAAGACTTTCTCCAAAAGAAGAAAAACGGGTACAGGAAACAGCGGTGGCGATATATAAGGCTTTGGGCTGTTCCGGCTTTGCGAGGGTAGATATGTTTTATACACCTTCCAATGAGATCATTTTTAATGAAGTGAATACCATACCGGGACTTACCTCCCACAGTCGCTATCCAAATATGATGAAAGGTATCGGTCTGTCCTTTGCGGATATGTTGGACAAGCTGATAAGTCTGTATGTGGAATGATGAAAACAGTAACTCTAAGAAAAGAACAAATATATCAAGGTGATCTGCTGCTTGTAAACGCTCGGCATCCGTACAGAGATAACAGCAGAAAGTTTTATGTTTCTCTTAACAGCCGCTATGAAGAAACCCTTTTGAGCCGTGAAGCTGCCAACGCATTACAGCTTATATTCCAAAAGATTTCATCAGGGAACGCTATTGTTCCTGTAAGCGGATATCGAACCTTAGAGGAACAAGTAAATATATATAATACTTCTCTTAAAGATAACGGAGAGGAGTTTACACGAAAGTATGTTGCTTTGCCAAATCACAGCGAACATCAAACAGGACTTGCGATTGATTTAGGACTGAACAAGCCGGACATAGATTTTATCCGTCCTGATTTCCCGTATGGCGGTATTTGTGAAGAATTTAGGCAGGCAGCACCCGATTACGGCTTTATTGAGCGCTATGCCAAGGATAAAGAAAGTATAACAGGAATTTCACATGAACCTTGGCATTTTCGATATGTAGGATATCCACATTCAAAAATAATTACAGAGCAAGTTTTTTCCCTTGAAGAATATGCAGAATTTATAAAAAATTATCGGGATAATAGCAGGCTTATATTCACCGCAGTTTGTGAAACCGAGATTGAAATATATTATGTTCCTGCAAACAACAATGAAACTACAATCAATATAGAAGAAAACTATGTTAACCAAATATCAGGAAATAACATAGACGGTTTTATTGTCACCGTATGGAGGAAGAACAATGAACAAGAACTATACGGGCATTGACTATTTCAGGTTTATCGCCGCACTATTGATAATTGCAATACACACTTCCCCGCTTGGTTCTTTCAGCGAAACAGGCGACTTTATGTTGACACGAATTATAGCTCGTGTTGCTGTTCCATTCTTTTTTATGACATCCGGGTTCTTTCTGATTTCAAGATATGCTTATAACAACAGTAAATTATGGATGTTCGTGAAAAAGACTGCTCTTATTTATGGAGTAGCTATGCTGATATACATACCTATCAACATATATAACGGTTATTTCAGAATGGACAACCTTTTGCCAAATATCATAAAAGACATTGTATTTGATGGTACTTTATATCACTTGTGGTATCTTCCTGCATCTATTATCGGAGCTGCGATTGCTTGGTATTTGGTCAGAAAGTTTGACTATGGGGCAGCCTTGATCATGACAGGGATTCTCTATTTTATCGGTCTGTTTGGTGATAGCTATTATGGATTATCCGAAAAAATCGGTATTTTAGACGGATTTTATAATTTGATTTTTCAAATCTCAGACCATACAAGAAACGGTATTTTCTTCGCCCCTATTTTCTTTGTACTTGGAGGGCTTATAGCTGATAATCGTCACAAAATTGAATTTAGAAAAAGTATTTGCGGATTTAGTATTAGTTTTGTTTTGATGTTTATAGAAGCTCTTACACTACACTTTTGTAATCTGCAACGGCATGATAGTATGTATATATTTTTGTTGCCGTGTATGTATTTCCTTTTCAACATTATCCTGCATTTTAAGGGTAAACGCATTATATGGCTTAGAACATCCTCTCTGATTATTTATATTATTCATCCAATGATGATTGTAATCATACGGTTGTTTGCAAAGTTGCTTCATTTAGAGAATTTGCTCGTTGATAATAGCATTATTCATTATTTAATAGTTTGCTTATCATCGGTAGCGTTTGGTATAGCAACAACGGTATTGTGGAATAAATACAGACCAAAAAAGGTAAGGTATGATAACGATACAGATAGAGCATATATAGAAATTGATTTGAACAATTTGGAACACAATGTAAAAACATTAAGAAAGGCTATGCCGCCGAAATGCGAATTGATGGCAGTTGTAAAAGCTAAAGCATACGGACACGGAGCCTATGAAATTTCAACCCACCTTGAAAAAATCGGAGTTCGGGCGTTTGCTGTTGCAACAATAGACGAGGGCATTAGCTTGAGAAAATATGGTATTCGTGGGGAAATACTTATACTTGGATATACAAGCATTGATCGTGCTTCTGAATTGAAAAAATATAATTTGATACAAACTCTGATTAGCTTTGAATATGCAAATGCGCTGAACAGGCAGGGAGTGATGGTAAACGCCCATATCAAAATAGATACGGGTATGCACAGGCTGGGAATACCGAGTGCTGACTTTTTGGATGTGGAAAAGGTTTTTACAATGAAAAACCTAAATGTATGCGGCATATTTACACATTTATGCTGCTCGGATAGCAGTATGCCTGACGATATTGCATTTACAAGAGGACAAATTGATGGCTTTTATAATCTCATTGATCATCTGAAAAAATCTGGTATAAATATTCCTAAATTGCACATTCAAAGTAGTTACGGTTTCTTGAATTACCCAGAGCTTAAATGTAGCTATGTCAGAACAGGCGTAGCCTTGTATGGGGTTAAATCTTTGCCGGATGATAATACCGAACTTTTACTTGATTTGCGCCCTGTCTTATCCCTTAAAAGCCGAGTTGTGCTGATACGGCAGATTGAAAAAGGAGACTCAGTTGGATATGGCAGGAGCTTTGTCGCAGAGCGTAACAGTCGAATTGCAATTCTGCCAATCGGATATGGCGATGGATTTCCGAGAAGTTTATCGAACGGCAATGGCAGAGCATTGATAGGTCAGTACATTGTTCCCGTGATAGGTCGTATCTGTATGGATCAGCTTGCCATTGATATAACAGATGCAGAAGGAATAGCAGTCGGTGATATTGCAACTTTGATAGATACGGAGGGTTGCACCAATCTTTCTGTTGATGTCGTTGCCAAAAATTCCAACAGTATAAGCAATGAATTATTATGCCGAATGGGTGAGAGATTACCTGTTATTATAAAACGCCAATAAATTGGCTTGATTTTATACACCACAATATGAATTGTATTGCACATAAAAAAGCAGCCTTGCGGCTACTTTTCGGGTGCAGTATCGATTAAGGCTTTCGCAGTTGCTTTGACGACTTCCAATGACCGTTCATCGCAAGCTGAAAGCATACGGAGGAGATTTTCTACCTCGGAATCTTTGGACGGCTTTTCGGGGTAGAAAATCGAATCCGCAGAAATGTTCAATTCTCGGACGAGCTTATGTAGGACATCAAAACTTGGTTTCTTGCCCTCGTTCTCGATCCTGTATAGGTATCGCTCGGTAATATCCACTTTGTTTGCCAACGCTTCTATGGTAATTCCGGCGTTCTCACGAGCAGCCTTGATGATACACCCCAGCGTTTCAGGTTGGTTATGCACTTACAGTCCACCTCCATATATAATTATACTGATTTATGCCATCTTTATAATGGCGCAGCAATTCAATTATAAATGTACGGACAGTTCGCAATTAACTGAACTCAATATAGAATACCAACCCCGCCAAATAAAAAAACGAGGTTTTGTCGGGGCAATTCAACACGCCTATACCCTCCAAATCCAAGTTTTTTGGATTGGAGGGATTTTTTTATGCGCTGGAGTACACTCGGCGTTCCGCTGCTTGTAATGAGCAGCGAATATGAGTCTATGACATAGGCATTATCAGAGGTGTTCCATCAAAAAAAGCACTTGCCCTACAAAGTGGCATTGCGGCTTACATGCTGAACTGATATGCCATAGATATAATGAAACAAACGCACTTGCACGGCGAAATTTGTCGCTATGTAGGTGCGTTTTTATAATTTGCGGTATTTCGACTTTTTATAGTGTCGGTTGCCGTAGCCCTCCCGATCAATCTGAATCTCAAAAAATTCAGATTGATCGGAGGTAAACGACCATGGACGAGAAGCGTCCAAAACGCAGAAAAGACAAATATAATCCCTACACACTTACCGAAAAAGAGGACAAGCATTTTCTTTCCTTTCAGGACGGACAAGGTATGTTACGGGAATTACAGATAACAAAGGAATTGTTCGAGGTGCTGAACGGTTTTGAACTTGACGACCTTTCTATTCTCAATGAATGGGACAGGCATTATGAACATTCAGAGCTTACCGAGATTTCTCTATACAGTCGGGCGGCAATGCCCCCGGAATCGGTGGAGGAAACGGTATTTCGGAACTTACGGTATGAGGCCCTGCACAGAGCTATTAAGCAACTGCCCGAAGTACAGAGACGGCGGCTCATGCTATATTACTTTATGGGGCTTACATACGCACAAATCGCTGAAAAGGAGGGTTGTACCTTTCAGGCCGTCGGGAAATCCATATCGGCGGCTGAAAAAAGATTGAAAAAAATTCTTGAATAGGTGGTTGAACAATTATCATTAAGTGAGGAAACAGGTGGAGAGGTACGAAAACTCTCTGCCTGTTTTCCTCTTTTATGCGGTGAATGGGCATGTCCTTTGACAACTGAATACCCATTCATCAAACACATTCCTATTGCTATTGTGATGAGCATAAGCCACATTAGCGGCTGCGCCACGATCTGCGGGAAAGAAAGCAACGAGATTTCACCTGTATGTTTTTAGGTCTTTGGCTTTCATTTTCTGCAAAGAGCGAATAACAGTCGGCTATCAGTATCGGGCGGCTCCCGATATGGCGACGACAAGCAATAGGGACAATGATACTCCTGTTCAGTCACAGTCCGAGCGTTGAAGCGTTTTTTGTGCGTGAGCCGTCGCAGGCAATGAGAGCAGCCGACAGAGAACCTGCCGGGGGTGAGATTCCCGTGGAGCTGACAAGCCGCCAGCCGTTTGATGACTTCCCGCAGCAATCCGGGGTGTCGAGGACAAATAGGATTGTTTCTTTATACAAGGTCAAACGGCAGGACGGGTCTATTGAAACGGAGAATGTTTATATCTTCCCGACCTTAATTCTGTTCTGTCTTTGACCTCTACATAGGCGGAAACGCCTAAATACACAAAGGAGGTCATCATAGAATGAAGCACACATATTTGCGCGGCGATATGTATTACGCCGATCTGGGCCGGGGTATCGGCTCCGAGCAGGAGGGCTACCGCCCCGTCGTGATCGTCCAGAACAATGTCGGGAACAAGCACAGCCCCACGGTCATTATCGCTTCAATTACAAGCAAAACCGGCGTGAAAGCCAAACTTCCCACCCACTACTACATCGACGCCGAAGACGGTTTGGAGCTGCCCTCTATCGTCCTGTTGGAACAACTGCGAACCGTGGATAAGCGTCGCTTGGGTAACTTTATCGGTCACTTGTCCGAAAAGCATATACACGGTATCAATCACGCTCTGGCAGTCAGTATCGGTCTGATCGAGAGTGTGCCGAAAAAGTTAATCCTTTGCCTTTGCAGCGCTTGTGCCGACAATTTCTACGGTACGGGCGCTTATTCTTTACGCAGGATTGACCCGCAGCAGACCGAGAAAGACACCTGCACCTATTGTAATCAGCGAAAAGGATATGACTACGAGATTATCCCGAAGAATCGTTAAGGGGGCTGCCTATGGAATCACAGACAGCCTATAAAATGTTATTCACGGATTATCCCGATGTAGTCAATGTTGAGCAGATGTGTGAAATGCTCGGCGGCATCTGCGACAAAACGGCTTATCGCCTTTTGAAATCCGGCGAAATCAAGGGCTTTATCGTCGGACGCCATTATCGAATCCCGAAGCTCAACATTCTGGAATACTTGGAATTGATAGATAAATCTAATGCGTAAAACCTCGTTTGTACATTTGGCCTACGAGGTTCTTTCTGCTACAATATGAATGTCAATGGCAGATGAATCTACGCTGTACCACTCAAAGGAGGGTTTATTATGGTAGCAGGACATCTGCGAGAGAAAAACGGGTACTATCATATGGTGCTGAATTATGTGGATGAATACGGCAAACGGCACACGCCGTCGAAATCCACGGGTCTAACCGTAAAGGGAAACAAAAAGCGTGCCGAAAAAATGCTTTCCGAAGCTCGTGCCGCAAAAGAAGCCGAATTAGAGGCAAGAGCAATCGAACGCAGCACAGGCAAAGCCCCCGCAGGCACAATTCTTTTTACGGCATTTCTGCTTGACTGGCTGGATATGACGAAAAAGAATGTGGAGGAAACAACCTATGGAGCGTATTCTATGGCGATAAAAAGCAAAATCATTCCGTATTTTGAAGAACACCACCCCGGACTGGCTCTATGCGAGGTCACACCAAAGCATATACAAGATTACTACACCTACGAATTGACGGTACGGGGAGTTTCCGCAAACACAGTCATACACCGCCACGCCAATATCCGTAAAGCCTTACAGCACGCTTTCAAACTCGGTTTGATTGATACATACCCGGCAGATCGCATTGAACGACCGAAAAAGGAACAGTTTATCGGCAGCGTTTACGAAGAAGATGAGCTAAACCGTCTTTTTGAGATCGTAAAGGGCGACCCCATAGAGCTTGGCGTTATCCTCGGTGCATTTTACGGTCTGCGCCGAAGTGAAGCGGTCGGCTTAAAATGGGACGCGATTGATTTCAAAAAGAAAACAATCACCATTCGTCATACGGTTACACAGGTGACCATAGACGGCAAAAGCAAAATTATTCAAAAGGATCGGACAAAGACAAAAGCCAGCTACCGCAGCCTGCCGCTTGTACCGCCGTTCGAGGAATTATTGCACCGTCTGAAAGCAGAGCAGGAACTAAACCGAAAGCTGTGCGGAAAATCTTATTGCAGGAAATACACCGATTATATCTATGTAAACGAAATCGGTGAGCTTGTAAAACCCGGCTATATCACACAACATTTTCCGCTGATTCTGCAAAAGAACGGTATGCGGAAGATTCGTTTCCACGATTTGCGG